>SDBV01003115.1_pt1 | contig 24686 bp, 22 predicted proteins | sample 2277081 | NCBI WGS metagenome assembly SDBV01 (sample SAMN10402039, study PRJNA504765) | marine sediment metagenome | isolation source: marine sediment core GS10_PC15, 223 cmbsf | place: Arctic Ocean: Southern Knipovich Ridge | collected 2010 | reverse complement strand
AAAGCCGGCCAAAAACGCAATTTCGACTATCGCGTGAACGGCCTTGAGCGTGCAGGTGAAAACGGTGTGCGAAAGCTGAACCTGGGCGTCCTGCTGGGTCTTTTCGACTGGCGTATCGATGGATTCTGGTTGGCGCTTCACGCGCGGCACTTACAAAAAGTCTGTTGGCAAAGCGCGGTGGGCCTTTCGTTCCCACGGCTCAGGCACGTTCCTGACGGTTTTGAAATACCCTCCCCGGTCAGCGACGTCAATCTTGTCCAACTCATGCTCGCTCTGCGCCTGTTTTTACCGGAGGCCGGATTCAACCTATCAACTCGCGAGCCGGCGCCTTTCAGAGACAGGTTGATGCATCTCGGTGTTACAATGATGAGCGCGGGCTCATCCACCCGGCCGGGCGGCTACGCGGTTTTCGAGGAAGACGGCCTGGCCCAATTCGATATCGACGACAGCCGGAGTCCGGAACAAGTAAAAAATGCAATAATAGAAGCTGGCTACGACCCAATCTGGAAAGATTTCGACAGGGCTTTTGACAATGTTTGAGTCCCATCGGCCGTCGACAAGCGCGAGGAGGCAAACTTGTGAATATACAGGTGAACGGCGAACAGAAGCAGTTTGAAAAGGGAACGACGGTCTTTGGATTGATCGAAACATTGAATCTGATCCCGCAGGCAACCGTTGTGCAACGAAACGACGACGTAGTAATGCGCAAAAACTACCCGGATACAGTGTTGAATGAAGGCGACAACATCGAGTTGGTTCGCGTAGTAGGTGGCGGGTGATATGCCGCTTCACGATGAAAGAATAGCGCGTTTCAAAGAAACAGGCTTGTACGTTGTAATCACAGAGAAGTTCTGCAATGGTCGTTCGCCACTTGAAGTCCTGCAGGCAGTACTAAACGCAGGCGTAAAACTGGTCCAGTTTCGCGAAAAAAACAGCAACGGACTCGACCTGTTCACGATGGCGAGCAAGTTCAAAGAACTCACCGCCGAAGCGGGCGCATTGATGATTGTGAATGACAGGGTGGATGTCGCATTGGCCGTGGAAGCTGACGGCGTACACCTGGGTCAGTCGGACTTGCCGATTGACGTTGCGCGCGCCATGGCCCCCGATCTTATAATAGGCGCTTCCAGCCACAACCTCGATGAAGCACTTTCCGTCCAACAGGCAGGCGCCGACTATGTGAACATAGGCCCAATTTTCGCTACGCAAACGAAGGATGTACCGACCGGCGCAGTTGGCCCGGAGATGATAGACACTATTTCGCCGCACCTGAATATTCCCTTCACCGTAATGGGTGGGATTAAACCGCATAATGTAGATGAAGTGTTGCGAAGGGGAGCGCGACATCCCGCCGTTGTCACCGCAGTCACCGCAGCGGACAACGTAGAAGCCGCCGCAAAGGAACTCAACGACAAGATACTTGCTGCTAGAAACAAGGAATGCTGCAACGAGGCCCAAGGCTGACCCAATAAAATCACCATGAAGAAGAAGATACCTTCACATCAGGCGCGACTTTTCCGGCCAAACGTCATTTTCATTGTGACCAGCCAGCACAAGTGGGACTGCCTGGGATACGCAGGTAATCCGGACATCCGCACGCCCAATTTCGACGCATTGGCAAGCCACGGACTGTCCTTTTCGCAGGCAATTTGCCAGTCCACCGATTCCGCCGCCTCCCGCGCAACATTGTTGACCGGCCTATATCCGCAAACACACGGCGTGAACGAAAAGAACACGCGCATAGCGTCGGATTTCTATTTGTTGCCCGAATTACTCAAGGAAGATGGCTATCTGACAGCGCGTGTTGGACAACTTGGATTCGAGCTTTCGCAGGACGGTTTCAGCTTCGATATAGAAGGGCGCGAACACAACGAAACAATCGCTGAATCCCGAAAGCTGCCGAAAAAATACATAAAGAATTTCGGGCTAGTCGAATCACCCCAGCCGGAAAGATCGCACCCGACCACCCTCATAGGCGATCAGGCCGTAAGATTTATACAGCGCTCGACCGAGCCATTCTTCCTGTGGGCGGGTTTTACAAGGCCGTGTCCGCCTTACGACCCGCCCTCTCAATGGCAATTCAAGTATAAGGCACACTCGCTGGCCATACCCGGCGGCTTGCGGCTGCCCGCCACCGAAGACGACATTAACTCAGAGAAGCTTTTTGATTTCTCCCAAATGACGGAAGACAAATTCAGGCAAGTTTTGGCAGCGTACTATGGCTCGATAAGCCACATCGACAAACACGTTGGCAGAATCCTTGCTACTCTGCATGCTCGCGGAATTACAAATAACATTTTCGTGTTTTGTTCTGACAAGGGAGACTACATGGGACAACATGGATTAGTCTCCTCGAACGCAAAACCCTACGATTCGCTTTTGCGAGTTCCTCTTCTTATCGCCGGGATAGTCGGCCAACGTCGCTCCAAGAAAGATGCGGCGCTTGTCGAGTTGGCGGACGTTGTGCCGACAATCCTCGACAGGTTGGGCGTGCCGGCGCCAGAAGCCAGCGAAGGCAAAAGCCTGATGCGGCTACTGATGCGCGAAAGCCATGCGCACAGGTCATACGCATATTCGGAATCGTCATCCGAAAAAGTAATTCGAGGCAAGCGATATAAAATCGTCGACTCCACTGATCCCGATCTTAAAGGAGTCTACGACTTGCAGCGCGATCCGAACGAGCATGAAAACTTGCACGGCACGCCAAAAGGTGACAGGATATATGAACGACATCAGAAGGCCCTGCGAAGTCCCGCTAGGCACAACCCATAGGGAAATGAATTTAGACAATATGAGGACCAATCGAAATATGAAGAAATACACAGTGCTAATCTCTCTATTGATTCTGACGGCGGCGTTATACGGATGCAGCGATAAGGACTCCGGTTCCCTTTCGCCAGAGTCCCTTTTCTCGAAAACCTGTAGTGAATGCCATAAACTTAAGAAAGTCGAAGATTACTCCGGCGACATGACGTGGAGCGACGTGCTAGTCAAAATGCGCACGGAGCGCAAGTTGGAAATCTCAGACGAAAGTGCGGAAATCATAATAGGGTATCTAAATGAAACTTTTCCGCCGGGCGAGTGATTCTATTCCCCAGGCTTTGATAGCTTTACTTTGAGCGTGACTTTCTAAGATACCGAAGGTGCTGGTTTGATAATCTCGTTTGTCCTCACCGCATTAGTAGCGGTCTCAGTTTCTCCGCATGAGCTGCCCGGAGCGGAATCGTATGCCTCCGGACGTCAGGCGGAACTTCGGCAAGATTATGAAACTGCCGTCAGCGCTTATAAGAAATGCGAAGACCTTGAAGGCGCAATTTCCCCCTACGCATCGGCCAGAATCCTGATATGCCAAGCCAAGGCCGGCCCCATTGACGATTCGGAATTAGCCGAATTAATGAAGGCCGTGGCTGAAATGGAAGACGGCCCTTGGCAAAGCATGGCCAAAGGGGAACTTGCGGGTGTCCTTATGGAACAAGGCCGAAACACCCAAGTTGAAGAGCTTCTGGCCGATGTGCTCAACATCAAGCCACTTCCGTGGTGGTTCGCCGATTACAGGTGGATGGCGGCGGAATGCTTGCAACTGAGGGCACCGAAAAATGAATCGTCATACGAATATTTTCGCGAACTTTGCCAAAGTGCGTCCGGTTCAAGAAGAGTCGAGGCCGCCGAAATACTCATCAATTCTCCAAGCCTCCAAGATCGCTTTATCGGGGGCATGGCACTATTAAGGGCAAACAAAGTAGTCGAAGGCGGAAAAGTCCTTGCATCTCTCATGCCCGCAATGATGCTTGACGACAAGGCATTGGGCGATTCCTTTACGAAAACACAATGGCGGTGTCTGTGGATGGCGCATTCTGTCCGCGAACGTCTGGCCGATGACGACATCGAAGGTGCATTAGAAGCTTGCGACAACCTGCTTGCCGATTTCCCATCGAACGTGGAAACTGGCAACGCCCTGTGGGCGCTCGCAAACGCTTTTGTGGTCAACGATGAAATCTCGAAAGCTTTGGAACAATACACTCGGATTGCCGAATCGTGCAGCAAGCATTTCCGAGCCGACGACTCCTTGTTTGCTGGCGGCATTATCCTAAGAAAACAGAAGGAAAACCAAAAGGCCCTGGAATGGTTCAACTCTCTGGTCGAGCGTTACCCCGAGAGTCCTCTGTTCTCCACCGCCAATTATTGGATAGCCAACCTAAGCTCGGAGCAAGGCGATGAAGAGTCTGCACTCAAACATTTCAAAATGGCGGCAAGCAAAGGAATAGGCAATTACTATGCCCACCGCGCTTTGGAACGCCTCACACAGATGGGCAACAAATCGTACAAAGCTGGCCCAAAACTAAAAATCGATGGAGACGAATCTTTTCTCAGACCTTTTGACGCAAAGGTACCCGCAGCCCAGCAGCTACCAGCAAGTTTTGAGAACACCCCAAGGTTTCTGAGTTTGCGCTTCTTCGCGCAAAACGGATGGACTGAAGCCGAGTGGGAAGCCTCAGATATTATTCAGGAGGCAAATGACGATAACGTAGATGCGGAAACCTACAAGTTCATTGCGGATGCAGGCTTGGCCTACTCGGCTATGAAATCAATAGCAATGGCCGACGAGGACTCGAAACCGATTTTCACGCAAAGGCTGCGCGTGGCTTATCCACTAGCTTACTGGCCTACCGTCGAGAGTCTGGCGCGGAAAAACGAAATAGACCCCTACCTTCTTCTGGCCGTTGCGCTCAAAGAGAGCGCGTTCAGAGCGTCCGCGGGATCGTCCGCCGGAGCGCAAGGCGTCATGCAGCTTATTCCATCAACTGCGAAGTGGGTCGCGGAAACATCGACGGAAATAGAAAGCGAAGACGCCGAGAACCTGAAACATCCGGGCAATTCAATGGCGATCGGCGCGCACTATCTAAAAATGATGCTTGACAGATACGACGGAAACATCGTGCTCGCGCTTGCAGCATACAATGGCGGGCCGGGAAATGCCGACAAGTGGGGTAAGCGTTTCAGTCAACTTGAAACCGACGAATTTATCGAGTCGATTCCTTTCGGGGAAACAAGACGTTACGTGAAATCAGTGCTCGCAAACTACGCCGCATACCATTCCATATATCAGGACGAGGGAGAAAAACGGCAATAGGTAAGCGCGCTCAAGCCTTTTCGTTTTCCAGATCCTCTTGAAGTGCGTTCAGTCTCTCTTCCAGCACATCCCGTTTGGCCATTATTGCATCGCCGGTGACGCTTTCCGGTGGAGATATGGCTTCTCCAAATCTGCACACGATCTTTCCAAAAGGTTTTGGAATGACCAGCCTGTCCCAGGAATTCAGCCGCCAAGACGCATTCACGCTGAACGCAACGGGCAGAATCGGCAGTTTCGTCTGCGCGGCCAACATAGCGGTGCCTGGCTTGGCTACCCGCCTGGGTCCTCTCGGTCCGTCCGCAATAAGGCCCACATAGGCACCCATTTCCAGGGCCTTGTTCAAATCGCCCAGGCCCTTCAATCCTCCCAGCGAAGACGAGCCCCTGACAGGATGTATACCGCATCTCAGCATTGTGCGCGCTGCAATTTCCCCATCGAAACTGTGGCTGACAAGAGAGACGCACCCGGAATTTTTCCACATTATGCTCGCCAAGAGTGCAAATTCATGCCAGGCCGTAAAGATAGCGTTGGCACGTCCTGCCTGTATTTCCTTTACGAATGGAGTTGATTCGATATCTTTGTTGATGGTCAGCGCCAGCGTCTTAAGGCTGACGGAGATCAATCGAGGAATGAAAAACAGGGCAAGTTTTTGTTTTCCTGTGAAGGTGCGACGGCTTGTTGTGTCAAGGCCAGTAAGTTTCAACGCGACTCAAGGCCCTTCAGCAACTGCCAAACTACACGCGTGCGCGGCACTGGCAAGCCCGTAAGTTCCGCTCGCTCCATGATGGCGCCGCTTATCGCGTCTATCTCAGTTTGGCGTCCGTTTCGAACGTCCTGTAGCATTGAAGATATGTTATCCGCCGTTTGCCGGCAGACTTCCTCGGCTTTTTCAACCATACTTTGTTCGAATCGATAGCCCTCTGATGCGGCAACTTTGGCGGCTTCGACAACGAGATCGCGAAGAAGCTGGCGCGTCTCGGCACACTCTAACAGCTTCCCATTCGTCATGCCTGTTAGCGACGTCAAAGAGTTGATGCCCGATGCCATCACAACTTTCCCCCAAATCTCCTGTCCAGGCGCCTCCGTGACCTCGGCATTAAAACCGGCTTTCCTAAGTATCGCAACCGCGGGCTCCGCCGGACACGAAGTCCACGAACCTACTAGAGTCTGGCCCTCGGCAACGTGCCTGACATGTCCCACGGAAAGCAGAGTGACCGCCTCGCAAGTCGTCCCGCCCAGAACATTGGCACTCCCAACCTTGGAGCAAAGGCACTCAGCATTGCCAAGTCCGTTTTGAAGCGTGAGCACAGTCTTGTTTGCAGGCAAGTCCAGGGACTTGGTGCTATAGGCTTTAACAAGTATGATTATCAAGTCGGTGTCATCGGGTATTGAGGTCCTGACAGAAGGGCTGGCCGTGTACGATTCGCCATCAGTCTCCACTTTTATGCCGGATTCTTCAATATCGGACGCCCGCTCAGCATTGCGGGCCACAAGAACTGTATTGATACCCGCTTTCTGAAGACGGGCGGCAAACATGCACCCCATCGCTCCGGCCCCGACTACAGCAACTTTGTTGTGCTCTTGCTTGCTCACTGTTTCTGTTTCCCCTTAGTTGCGGTCTGGTAAAATAAATACCCCCGAAGATGGCCCTGGGTCAAGCAAGAAAGAAACTGTCCTGCTCGATTATGTCTTTATCTGACCTTTCCCTTCCTCTGGAAAACCCTTACTTTTAAGTTTATCTCGAAGTTTCTCCGCAGTGCTCTTGTCAGAACAACTACCAACTCTGACAAAATAAAGTGTTCTACCCTTCACTATAGACGCTTTTTCGCTAATAGTCGAGTCCTTTTCTATTTTTTCCTTCATCTCCTCGGCGTTTTTTAGAATACTGAAAGCACCAACCTGAACGGAATAGCCCGAAGACGTTGTCGCGGCCGCTTTGACTGGTGGCGTGTCGGTTGTTTTCGGAGAAACAACCGGTGCCTTGTCAGGAGCCTCCGCCTTCTCCGTTTTGTCTGAGTCGACACTTTTTGGCACATCAGGCTCAGAAGGTTCCAACTGGTTCGGAGAAGGGGCCGCTATGTCCTTCCACGGAGGCTTTATCTTGTCAGATTTGTCATCAATGCGCTCAGGTCTTGTCCCAGATGTCGAGCCAGACGTTTTCGGAATCAAATCTTTTCGAGGGGTGATCTGCGTTCCTGTCCCATCTCTTCCTGGCGCGCTCTTGCTCGTTGTAGGTGTACGCAAATCGGAATTCGGTGTTTCCAGCCGCGCCTGATCATACTTTCGCGAGTTCTCATGATGGCGGCCGACAGTTACGCCGAGCAGAAAGGCGATCAACACCACCAAGATTGCTATTACGATAGCGATAAGGCGCTGGCCTGAAGTCAGCTCGACAATGTAATTGTCCGAATCTTTTTTTGATTTAGACCTCTTGGGGTTCGGCATTATCATGCTCTTCTTCCGTTGACTCGTCTTCAGCCACTTCCTCTTCAGGGTTTTCCAACTCGTTCAGCCGCTCCATCAAAGCGCTACGGCCAACCTCCATTTCCGCAATTGTCAGATTAGGATCACGAACCTCAATGAGACGGTTCCCTATCTTGTCGGAAAACAGAGCTACCCTGCATTCCGCGTCCGCATCATCCGATTCCTTAATTAAACGGAATACCTTTTGACGGCGAAGCAACTGGGCCGCAAGATACGCTTTGGCTATTTCCTCGCGTGTCTCCAACTCCACCGCTTCATAAAACAGTTGGCGCAAAGGCGAAAACTGTTCCGGCGGCTCCTGCTCGGCGACCTTGGGATCATAATAACGATGGGCCCATGTCGAATACGTTCCGCTAACCTCATGGGCCTTCCAGCATATAGGGCAATAATCCTCTCGCACAAGGAGCTTGTCCTCTATGCGCACCATTGAATTCAACTCGTCCTCGTGTTCAAATGCTCGACCACACATGAAACATTTATGCGCCGCCTTAGATATCTTGATTTCCATATACTACCTTATAGTTACACCAAAACAATCATTTACTTTGCGCTGCCTATTATACCACCCATCGTTTTGAACACGTCAAGCAAGATTTTTCGAGGAAGGTTTATTATTTCGCTTGTAACCTCCAAAGCCCCACTCACCAAGATGTCGCTCACCTCGGGAAGTTTCGTCACTTCGCTCTCAGGATTGATGGTATGGCCCTGCACTTTGAACTCCAATTCGATGTCCTGCTGAGCCAACTTCATACCCTGAACGTTAAAATATTCGCGCAACATCGGCATGTTCTTGGCCGTCTCGGGAGAAAAAGCTATTTTCACGTCGTAGTCCATGTCGCCGTCCCTGACAAAACCGCCGCCTGCGTTGAGTTTTACCTGGTTTGACAAAACAGTAATTTCCGGCGTTGTTACCATGTCCCCTTCAAACTTGACATCAGTCTGCAAATAACTGAATTTCAAAGACGGAGGCAGAACGGAAAGTTCTCCCTCAAAGTGCTCCTCGAACAGCGAAGATAGAAAATCCGCACTAAATCGACCGTCACGCACCTCGAAATCACCCTCGCCCACAAGCGTTCCAGGATCGTCGCGGTCAATGGAATAAGTCACCTGCCCGGTCATAGGACCGCTCAGAACTCTGGGGTACTTCAAATAATCAATTATATAATGCGAGGCAATCTCGCGCCAGGCGTGGCTCGTCTCGTAAGTGTTCTCCAGACGATTGCTGTTAAAGGACCCCGAAATCTGGCCGCCGCCGTCCATATCGGCCGAATAAGAGCTAAGCCCAGTCTTCTCCAATGTAGCATAAGCCGTGCCCGAGAAATTCGACCCCTTCCATGGAGGCACCTCGATCTGCTCGACCGACAATGTGAAATCAGTTTCCCACCCCACAGGAGGAAAACGCTCCAGAAGCTCCTCGTCTGTACGTAGCGGCACAAACCAGACACTGCCGATAGGCGGCATTGTGGCCTGTTTGGCCTTCACGTCAATCTTGCTTTCAAGGCCAGGACCCTTCTGCATGGCGATGAGTAAATCAACATCTTTGATCTGCATTGGAATCTCGCCGCCCTCAGGAACAAGCTCCACACTGTCTATACGGCAGCCGATGGACTGCGTCCAGGCCAGTTCACTTGTATTCTGGCGCTTCCACTCATAATAACCCTTTGTCCCCTTGCCTCCGCTGATTTTGTAAGGCAACCTGACGCACTTTCCAATACTCGGTATATCGAGTATATCCGAGGTCGCCGATATGGACTGCAAACGCCATTTGTTATCGACATAAGCAAGGTTCGTCACGCCGCGTATGTGGGAACTGGCGATCTCCACATCCGTAAACTCGGCCTTCAGAGTCTTGAACGGCTCTATCCTTGCATGCACCTGCGCGTTCAGCACTATCCCCGCAGGTTTCTTGAACCACCAGCGGTACTCCAAGTCCATCTGCGTACAATCTATCGTCGCGTCAATCGTGTAGATATCGCCGCGCTTGTTACCCTCGCATTTGGCACTGACAGCGCCAGACAATGTCGTGTCTTTCGGCGCAGTCGCAAGCACGGTCTCCTCCAAACGCGAAAGACCGCCGCTTATAGAAAAATCCGCGTCTTTAGTGTCGAGGTTGAAGCTAAGCTCGCCGACGTAATTATTGCCCGTGATTTCAGCGTTAAGAGGAGACACAGTGATAATATTGTCTTCAAGCTTGATGCTGCCAGTCACATTGACCGCCTCGAAACCCGACTCCTCGTGAGATATGCTTCCGCCAGTTACGTTAAACGATGCCGAAGGAGTACCCGATGTAGAGTCCCACGCAAGTTTAATCCCGCCAAGCTCCAGGTGCGCAGCCGGATGCCGCTTATCAGTCGGACTGAAGGAAATCTTGCCGCCGCCAACGTCCGCATTCGCCCGAATCTCAGGCGCCCGGGACGTGCCGTTCAACGCCACCACTATTTCGTTCGGCTCAGTCAACTCGTACTCAACAGTGCCGTATTTCTCCACCCGGTCTCCCAAAACCGAGTTGATAAAATGCGTTATTGGAAGCCGGTCAGTGCTTAAACGAAGGTCGAACACGGGATCCTCAGCATCAAAAAAAATTGTACCCTCTATACGGCCGGATATCTCACTGGACTCCGCCTTCGCGGTTGTCAATGCGAGCACTTTCCACTCAGTATTATAAGTTGCAAGCGCGCTCAGCGTACCGCTCGCAGGAGCAATAAAATCAGGTTGATTGCCCATTGCCAGTGATTCAAAATCGATCTTCGTAGAAATCATCATCGTGTTTCCGGGATACCCGCCCACCCTTATGTAAGGCCGGACTATTCCCGACTCAATAAATCGACCGCTTACCAATGCCTCCCCTTTATCAGAATCCGTTTCGCCGAGCGGAGAGGTGGGCAAGAACGCATTGACATCGGCGGCCGCAATCCGGTCGCAACTCAATCGCAGATCAAAATCCTCCAGCGAAGAAAAATCTACCTCGAGTTTCAGGGATTTTTCCGGGTCGCCGCCAAGATTCGCCGAAACCGTTGCCGAAACTGAATCGGAAGCCGAAAGCCGCGACACGTCCAGGTTCATTGAATCGAAGGAAAGACTTGTTTCGCCAACGACATTCAGAATTTCCAAAGAACAGTCCGTGCCCGTCAAACGGAACGGGAAATCTCCAGGCAGAGTGAAGGCCCCATTACCCTCCCCGCTTTTCGGCGGAAACCATGGCTGGCCGGCGTCTCGTTCCACTGAGACTTGAGCATGGTCGATCCTGACCGACTCTACAGTGAACTCCCCATAAAGCAGGTCGATGATGTTTACGTTGAGGACAACCTCCGGCACGCTCAGGGTTACACCGGGATAAGGCGCTTGGTCAATCTCCGCATTGAAACCGCGTATTTGCAGGCCGCGAAGACCGTTCGCCTCGATAGACTCATAGCCGAACTTGACGCCCGTACGCGATTCGGCCTGCTGCAAAATGGTTTCGCGAACGGATTGCAGCTTGTACTTCACAAACAACAGGCCAAACGCGAACACCGCCGTGAGAACAAACAGCACCAACAGCCCCATGCGCGCACCTTGGGCGCGTGGGGTAAACGCAGGCATGCTATCGCCTGCCTGCTCGCCGTTTTCCTCTTCGTTAGGTCTTAGCAGGTTCCGCCTCTTCAGGCACTGGCTGGTCCTCTTTCTGCCGGTTGGCCCAACCAAGATCCATGTCTTTGATTATGGCCAATCGCAGTTTCTCGGTTACCTCAGGATTGTCTCTAAGATACTGCCGCGTGGTTTCGCGTCCCTGCCCGAGGTTTTCACCATCCATGGAGAACCATGCGCCGCTTTTTTGAATAATCTTCTGCTCAATGGCCAGATCGAGGATGTCACCTTCCTTCGATATGCCCTCACTAAACAATAAATCGAACTCAGCCTGTCTGAAGGGCGGGCTCAGCTTGTTCTTGACAACCTTGACTCGGACGCGGTTGCCTATGTTTTCATTATGTTCTTTCAGTGCGGCCACCCTGCGAATGTCAAGACGCAGGCTCGCATAAAACTTCAGCGCGCGTCCGCCAGTAGTGGTCTCGGGATTGCCGAACATCACCCCAATCTTCATCCGAATCTGGTTGATGAAGATAACGAGCGTCTTGGAACGGCTGATGCAAGCCGTCAGTTTGCGCAAGGCCTGGGACATCAACCGCGCCTGCAAGCCCATGTGAACGTCGCCCATATCACCCTCAACCTCAGCCTTGGGCACCAAGGCCGCAACCGAGTCAATCACTATAACGTTTACCGCGTTACTACGCACTAGCGTCTCGCATATCTCCAGTGCCTGTTCAGCCGTGTCAGGCTGAGACACCAACAAATTGTCAATATCAACACCGATCTTCTGCGCAAAAATGGGATCCAAAGCGTGCTCAGCGTCGATATAACAGGCGATTCCTCCCTTTTTCTGCGCATTGGCAACCACGTGCAAGGCCAAGGTCGTTTTGCCCGACGCTTCAGGACCGAAAATCTCTACCACACGGCCTATTGGAAGCCCACCCAAACCAGTCGCTATGTCAAGCGACAGGCTGCCACTAGAAATAACTTCCGTGTACTGTGCAAAATGGTCGTCCCCAAGTCGCACCAGCGTACCACGCCCAAACTGTTTCTCCAGTTGCGATACCGCAACATCAAGCGCCTTTGCTTTGCCATTGTCGTTTTTATTAGCCATCGGACAGCTCCTTTTCGATTATACTGAAAATTTATTCACCCTCATTGCCGTATACTGCCACAAATCTTCGCGCTTGTCAAGGGCAAATTTATTCCCAGAAGAACCATTGTATCCATAACACGGCCAATATGTCTATTATAACCGCAATCAGCCAATGTCCTGCCGAAAGCTTCGATCATCTACGATTAGTGAAAATCACAAGCTCCAGCGAGGCACTCAGGAGGCCTCGCGACAGGACGACTTGATTGACGCCCTACTTTCCAAAAAGTCCGGCTCCAAGATCGCTGCCTGGAGTGCCAGGGACAATGTGTAAGTAGTACCTGTCCCTTTCATCCATGACCAAAGTCACTTTGCCATCTTTTATTATTCCTTCTTCCTTGAAAGTCACCTCATCTCCTGTCTCCCCTGAGGCCCCGCCTGCATTGCCATACCCAGAGTAGTGCCGGTTCCCAACCACAACAGAATCATAGATTGTATACGGTATCGCGTCCCCCGGTTTTCTCATCCAGAAATAGTCACAATTTGCTATGACGTTGTGGTGAAACTCAAAATCGTTGCTGGTTTGGCAAGTCCACACCCCGGAGATCAGTCCGCCGTAAACGATGCAGTATCTCATTGCGTTTCTCTTTCCGGCGATTCCATCCAGGCCGTCCCAGAAAACAGCCGAGGCATTACAGTTCAGAAAAATGCAATGCTCAACGACGAGTTCGTCTCCCGTACCAATTACCGGACAATAAACGTCCAGTCCGTTGCGATCCCCGATGAAAGTACATTGCGCTACAATCAGGTCTTTCAAATTCGGTCCATTGCGCGCAATGACGGCATGCATATTATTGAATGAAGGATTGCCCAAAAACCTCATGCCGCGAATCGTAACATGGTTTAGTTTTATTTGTATTGAGTAGGTCTCCGTCCCCCTATTTCTCTTGCCAGGTTCTTTCGGATCTTCCACGGACAATATGCTCGGCATGAGAGCTGGACGCCATTGTGGATCGTCGGGCAGGTATTGGGCTTCAATAGTAAGGCGATCCTTTTTGCTGTACGGTCGATTGTTCTTAAAAACGACTGCCCGATCCAGGCAGTAAATGCCTGGGGCAACACGAATTGTAGTTGGGCCCGCTTCAGAATTCCCATTCACCCGCATTGCGGCCTGCCCCAATGTCCTAAAGGGCCTATCAAGCGTGCCGGAATTGGAATCATCGCCCCGCTTACCGCTGACATAAAGTGTCTCGCCCAGAGAGTAAGTTGGAAGAAACCCAAGGAAGCAAATAGCTGCAATCAAGAGCGCCCAAAGTTGTTTCTCAAGTTGCGATACTGCAACATCAAGTCCATTTGCTTTGACATTGTCGTTTTTATTCGCCACCGGACGGCTCCTTTTTGATCATACTGAAGATTTATTCACCATTGAGGCCCTATGCTGCCACATTTCTTCCTGCTTGTCAAGAGCGAAATAATTTTCAGAAGAACCGTTGTATCCTTACCACAGCCAATATGTCTACTCCAACGCCAATCAGCCACCAACACTCAGAGAAAAACTGAGCGCAACGAAGGGACTGATGCAAGCGTAGCGAGTCTTCGAGCGCAGACGTGTCTGTCCCTTTGTTGCGCGTCCCGCTCCCGGCTGCTGGGACTCTCAGGTTGCCAATGTCCTGCCGAAAGCTTTGATCGTCTGCTCCGCGCACCTTTTCCACGTAAAAGTCCCGGCCCTTTCACGCGCCTTCTCTATCATCGCACTGCGTTGTTCAGGCGATTCAAGCAATGCCTGCTTGATGGCCGATGCTATCGAATCAGCGCTGTGTGGATCGAAATAACTTATAGCCTCCCCCCCCAGTTCCGGGATCGAAGCCACCCGCGACGCCGTCACCCGGGTGCCAGCCGCCATCGCCTCAATAACAGGAAGCCCAAAACCCTCATAAAGCGACGGAAAAACCATAAGATCAGCGCCCTGCACCAACCCCACCAGTTCCCCGAAGGGCATCCTATGAATCCGCCGCATTCGGGGGTGCGGGGGCGGCTCGCCATTTCGCGGCTGGCCAACTATCAGCAATTCATGCTCTATCTCATCCACAATTTGCCCAAAAGCTTCGACAAGCAACGGCGCATTCTTATGAGGATACGTGTTGGAAACATACACAATGTACGGAGGCCTGGCGTCCGCCTCATGCTTATCATAAAACTCATCGGCCGGGGCCTCATACGTCACACTGATCTTCTCTTTCGGGACCCTCAAATGTTTGGTAATCTGCTCCTTGGAAAACTCTGAAACGGTTATTATGTGCACCGCCCTCTTGGCCGCCATTCCTACCAATAAACGTTGCGCCTGAAGCGATGCCCAAGAAAACTCATCTGGAAACTCCGCATACTGCACATCGTGAATCGTCACCACCTGAGGACACGGACAAACATAAGGGGCCGTGTAACCCGCCGAAAACAAGAGGTCAACACCCGAACGCCGCACCGCCCCCGGCAAAGAACACTGTTCCTTCAAAATTCGCATAGGACGCGACACGGCATTCACGCCTATCGGCACCCGCTCGAAATCGCCAAACGAATCATGGTTCTCACGATTAGTGAAAATCACAAGTTCCAACGAAGGTTCAACACCCGTCAAAGCCGGCAAAAGACCCCGCAGATAAGTCTCGGATCCCCCAACCTCTCCAGGAATCAGAAAAAGTGTATTCACCCCAACACGCATATCGCTACGAGTTCCCGCTATTATCAGAATAATATCCCAACCGACGCATCAACACCGACGCAACGCCGTCGAACAACTCCAAATCCTGTGCTTCGAAATATCCCTTATAATCCCCAATCGCGCCCTTCCGAAACACAGTTGAAGTTATGGTCTTGTCCAGGAAAAACTTTGAATACAGCCGGAACAACCGCTCACGCACTTTCCCAAAAAGCGACGTGTCAGCGCCCCCATCGCCCTGTCTCGTTCTGACCACGTTTTTGAGTTCCCCCTCCAACGGCAAATTCAGAAATCGCGAAAGAGACCCGAGCGTCTCCCCATACTTCCCCACCAGTTCTTCAAAGGAAACAAGCAGAATATCGTCACGTTCAAGCCAGCCGCCAACATGTTCGGCCCAGTACTTGACGCGCATAGACGACTCAGCAGCGCCCAAAGGTTCAAACTCATTATCCATTTTAATGAAATCACTAAAGCCGGCTTCAGACATGTCCGGGAACACCGTCTTGGCATATTCATAAAGCGAAGCCAAAACGTCCCTGCCGTCGCGGTAAACATAAATCAGCTTGGAATCGGCAAAAAGCCCCCCGGCAAGTTCCCCGGCCTCGCGTTCCTGGAAGAAGAAACGTTTCCAGTCCGCATACGTATGGGTTTTCAGCACATGAGGACCACGCCCGATTCTTTGCGTAAACTCGTCGACACTCATCTTCTTCAGATGTCCAGGCGCCAAACGGTCCAAATTAACATAGCCATTTTTATACGCGCCGAAATTGTTGCATATGGCGTCAATCAGCAGGTGTGTGCCCGACCTGCGATGAGAAATCACAATAACGTGTTCAGTCGTTTCGGCCATGTTCGCAGTACAGGTGCCCGTACCTCTCCGTTGCGCAGTTCGAAATGTCCAGTGTCTCGCCCGATTCCACGTGCCTCACCTTATAACCCCTATCAACAAGATAAGTCACAATATCCTTAGCATTTTCACGCCTTGTTTCAATACCCTCACCATGCAGTTCTATGCACAATGCCGGTCGATGCGTCTCAAGCGTCCCCGCCATCCCACGTAAAACATCCGCATCGAGACCCTCCACATCAATCTTAACGAAATCCGGAGCAGGCAAGCCCTTTGCAGCTATCTGACTGTCCATAGTGTCCACCGAAATCTCCAACTCCTTCGTCTTTCTTCTCGCGGTGAAACTTCTCTTCAGGTCCCCATTTATCGTGCCCATCGCACCTTCTTCCACAGGAACAACCATCGTCGCCCTGCCCGCCTCACTCCCAAGCGCAATTCCAATCACCGAAATATTCTCGATTCCGTTGAGCTCAATATTTTCCCGGATCCGCGCAGCATTATCAGGATTCGGTTCAAAAACAACAACAGCACCCCGCTCGCCAACAGCCCTGGCAAAAGCTATAGAATATATGCCTTCAAAGCCACCAACGTCATAAACCGTCTTAGCCCCCAAATCCAAACCGGACAAAAAAGACTCTTCCCTCGTATCCGAACGCGGCACAAAACTTAGCCCACCGCGAGTACGCAAACCCTTAGCAAAGCCATGTCGAATTGTGTAGACCTTGTTCTTGAACAAGGGCCTGGCGATATTCAGAGAAAAGAACTTGATTATTTTGTGGGTCAAAGAAGCCACACTTCCCCCAGGTACCTGACACAAGACAAACTCATCACCAACTCAACAAAACTGATCCGTACTTTCCATCAACTTCTGCGTCTGCTCCAATAACTGCAGCAGCTTGCCCGCATTGGCATCATCGCCATCCTGCGAAGTTTCCGAAATCGACGCTGCAAGAGACCTGTGTATCAATTCCAACTGCTCCTTCATCATCGAAGACAGCTCCCCCGCAGGCGGCACCCGCGTACACAAGATCACCCGTTCCTCAGAAGAGATACCCGCACTTTCAAAGACACCCTTCATCTCAGCATTACTCGACCAATCAGGCGCTTCAATCACAGTAAACAACTCATGGGCCCGCAAAAATGCCAGAAAATCTTCCCTCGATATTTCCGGACACTCATCAATATTCTGTTTCACACGCCCAAATAAAGCCCCCAACGTAACCACAGGATTCGACACCTGCTTAAGATACTCAAGGCAAGTCTGTTCAATAGTTTCAAGATCCATATCGTTTATAGTCCCGTCGTTCTTAATACCCGCCCTTCGACCGCACCAAACCTGAACTGAGTTTACGCTTTAGACATCTTTCGTAGCAAGTGAATTGAATTCGGGGGGGACCCCATCCAGCCCTATGGGTGACGCGTGAAGACCATGGCCTTTGATTTATGCTGTCGCGATTTACTCGTCGGCCGGCATTTCGTGGATTCTTACGCGGCCAGGTTCGACAATCCACAGGCGGCCAGCGGGCGATTCTTGCCGTAGAGTTGCGGCGACCTGTCGCACGAGACGAAGCATCGCTTTGAGTGTTGGCTTTGGGTGCCGTAGCACTATCAGGCCAGCGTACTCATCCGGCGGATATTCCAGTGTTTGCGCGAAATCAAGGTCCACCGTAACCAAACAGAGCCCAAGGTCTTGGCAAGTTCGCGCCAAGGTCTGATCATCGGTTCCGCGCAGCCCTTCTTCCGCGACAGTGGAAACTTCATAGCTTTCTTGCTCAAGCGGTACGCGCCAGCGCGGATCGGCGTTCTCGTCAAGCTTGAAACGAAGCGTCATTGCGCGACCTCGATGGGAAGCACACGTTCGCGCGCCGATTCAGCGGCATACGCCAGACAGGCACGGATGTCCTCGGCGCACAGATCTGGATATCCGACGAGGATTTCTTTTTCGCTGTCGCCATTTGCGAGATATTGGAGTATGAGCCAGACCATAATTCGTGTACCTTTCACGCATGGCTGACCATGACACACATTAGGATCAACGCTGATTCTACCAGTTTCTTTCGGCATATGATTCTCCACCTCCTCTTCCAGCAGTCATTATCGCACACAAATGTAATTTATCATATCCTGCGTGACTTGTCACTAGCCGTGTGGACGGAAAACTAAGGTTCACACTACCGAAAAGCTCATCGCGTAAGGACACTATTGCACGAACAGATTCTTTCGTTAACTAATTCAATAAATGCCGGGAGATTCATCAAGTTCGCCGATTAGTCCACGCGGGTCAGAAACAGCAAGCGGAAGTCCATTACCTGATCACCTGGAATGTCCAATGCCCGCAACGTGAGCGTGCCCGTCCCCTTTTCCAGCCGGATTGTTCCGAGCGTCATAGCCTTGAATTCCTTCACATAGGACTCCATACGCTCGTAGCGATCGTTTTCCATACCCGTCAGCGGAGGATCGTGTGCTTCGGTGATTTTTCCGGCCAGTTTGGCGTCATTGAAGCTCAATTCGACGGTTGAACCGATATCGGCCGATGGGCAGGTGTAGTAGACCTCGACTTTGTAGGTTCCGGTTTCCCCTACTTCGCAGTTCCAGGTTATCTTATCTTCCAGCCCGCTCCAATTCGTGAAGAATGAACAGTTTGGCCAACGATTGGAACGCTTGATATTGCCGTGAGCTACTCCATCGCGTGCGGGAATCTGCGTGTATTTCGCGCCAGGGTGGCCGATCACAAAGGGTCTATCATCATCGTCGTACCCAGGCAACATTTCGGCCTTCCAATCGGCAACAGCCTTGCGCAACCGGGCAGCCTCCTCAGGCTGCTTTCCGGAAATATCCGTCCACTGCCCAGGGTCGGCAATCATATCGTAAAGCTGTCCTTCATGGTCGAGCCGATACCGCTGGGTGCGGGCAGACACCCTGCCTTTCCAGTGCGAAAACAGCATGCGGCCTTCATGCTGATCTTTTTGGCCGAAAAGCAGCGGTTTGAGGCTCACTCCATCGAGCGGCTTGGTTCCTTTCGGCTTGATACCGGCCAAGTCCGCCAGCGTAGGCAGCAAATCCATCGCGGAACAAATCTGCCGGATATTTGTATCCGGGGCGATTTTACCAGGCCAGCTAATAGACAAAGGCGAGCGCACCCCGCCCTCATCGGTAGAGCCCTTTGTGCCGCGCATGCCCCCATTCCAGCGTTTGCCGTTAGGACCGTTGTCACTGAAATAGACCACAATCGTGTTTTCCGCCAGCTCCAATTCGTCGAGCTTCTTGAGAATGCGGCCAACGTTCCAATCGATATTCTCGCACATGGCCAGCGCAGCCAGCGTATGCTGCTTGTTTTCCTTTTTTTCATTCCGATGCGGCTGCTTCAACTCCCGGTCTTTGTATTTGTCCCACCACTTGTCCGGAACCTGCATAGGCGAATGCGGTGTGTTGTAAGGCAGGTAGACCAGAAACGGAGATTCGCGATTGGTCTCGATGAAATCGATGGCCCTGTCGGTAAAGTCGTCGATGACAAATCCATTACCTTTGACCAGCACTCCGTTATGCTCGAGCATAGGGCTGTAATAATTCCCCCAATGCCCGGAGCAAAAGCCGTAGAACTCGTCGAAACCGCGCGCATTGGGATGATACGGATACTGCATGCCGCTATGCCATTTCCCGAAGGCCGCCGTCTTATAGCCAGCTCGCTTGAAGACTTCCGCAATCGTCGTTTCGTCCGCGTTAATTCGCTCTCCCCCCTGAGAAGTGCTATACACGCCACACCGGACATGGTGCCGGCCCGTAAGAAACGCCGCACGCGTCGGCGAACAGACCGGACTCACATAAAAGCGATCAAACCGCGCACCGGCATTCGCCAAACGGTCAATGTTAGGCGTCTCGATCTCAACGTTCCCATTAAGACCAAGATCACCCCACCCCTGGTCGTCCGTCAGAATCACAACGATATTAGGTTGCGCCGCTTCTCCCACCATGGCTCCCGCCATCACCACAGCGCATACAAGAATCGCTCTTTTCAAAGAACATCCCTTTTGCATGCCAACTCCTTTTAGATCAAATCTCAGGCGATTCGATGCTCTCTACTGAATTATTTGGGATTATCTACACCCCGACGGTTTCAGCTCTCTTAAACGGATATCCTTGAAGCCCACCTGAGTGCCGCTGCCGTGGTCCTGCAAGGCAATAACTCCCGAAGTCATTTTGTATTTCGTTTCCTCGTCGATCAAGTCGCTGAAAACCACTCCGTTTACCTTGTGAATGAGACGAGGACCGCAGGCTATGATAACCATCTCGTTCCATTCGTTTTCCTTGTACGCAGCCTGAACTTCCTCGGCGGGGACAAGCTGCTCGACGGTCTTTTCGCCGTCTGGAGCTATACGCACTTTCTGGCCCGCGAGGGAAAGATGGCTCCTGTATTTCTCCGGAGGCTTTGAATGATGCCAAAGTCCCATTTTGGCCTGATTGGCGATCTCTGCCTGGTAACCGCGAACCTGGTAAGGCTCGAACTCAGTAGAGCGCACCTGAACGCCCGAATTGCCCACGAGGTACTTGAATTGCAATCGTAATTCCAGATCCTCATACTCGCCCCCAGTGTATATCAGCCACTGGTTGCCTTTTTCGCCGGTGCACCATATCGCTCCGTCACGCACTTCCCATGCGCCCTCAACACTTTTCCATCCAGAAAGGTCCTTGCCGTTGAAAATACTTTTGAACTCACCGCACGGACACGAACCTCCATCAATGGATGAGCATCCCATTAACACCGCCAATAGAAGAAGGGAAAGATGTTTCATTGTTTCCTCCCAAGTTAATGTAGTCCTATCGGGATTTCCCATCCGGGCTTCCTGTCATTCGAATTGCTGCCGCAGTTACAATCATACCACAAGCCCACTAGCCAGGTCGGCCACCAATATTAAAACCAGATAATGCAATAGGACGCGGCGAATCGCGGCAATTCATTGGCGCAGAAGAACTTGAAAATGATTCAGGAACATCAATAAGTGTTCCGAAATCATTTTGCAAGTCCTATGCATCCAATGCCTTACCACGCTTCATCCGCACCTACTGCATTATCTGGGTTAAACGATTTTCATAAAAGATAAAATTGACCTAAACCTCCAGAGATGGGTATCCTCACATAAATCTACTTGGGAGATCACAAAATGGAACACGTTATGAAGATATCAATCGTTATCGCAATCACCTGCTGTATCGCACTCATGGGATCAGCAAAGGCCCAAAACCCAACAGACGCAGTCTCAAACCGTGAAGTCCTGAACTTCAACGCAAACTGGAACTTCTACCCAGACGACGTGGAAATGGGACACAGCCCGGTTCTGTCTGACAGATTCACGCAAACAGTCTCCCTGCCCCATTCATCGGTACTGCTCGACCTCTTCGACGTCGAACCGGAAGAATGGAGAAAAATCACATGGTACCGCCGCCACTTCAAACTGCCAGCGGAATACTCCGGACGGCGCGTATCCCTACAGTTCCAGGGAGCCGGACAAATAAACAAGGTATACGTAAATGGAAACTTCGTAGGGGAACACAAAGGATACTTCACCTCTTTTCAGTTCGACATCACCGACCACATAATCTTCGGGGGCACCGACAACCTGATCGCCGTGCAGGTGGACTCCGGCGAGCACCGCGAACTGCCCCCCACAGGATCTGATTTCCACTATTTCGGAGGAATACACCGAGATGTAACAATGACAATTACCGACCCCGTATACGTTGATTGGTCGTATGTTTGGACCGAAAAGACCGATTCGGGAGTAGCCCTAAAGGCAAAAGTGCGCCTGATGAACAGCGAAAACCGGCCAAGAAAAGTCGATCTTTCAACGGCGCTGCTCGATGCGGACCAAAAACAAGTCAGCCGAATAGACAGAAAAACAAGAACCATAAAAGCGAACACAGCCAGCGTATATTACTTCACGCATAACATAGAGAATCCCCATCTTTGGGATCTCGACGACCCATACCTGCACAACTTCGTAAGCGAAGTCAAAGTGGAAGACGCGTTGGTCGATAAACACGTGGTCGAAACCGGACTGCGATGGGTTTCCTCCGATCCCAAAAACTCGGATGGAGCAAGGGTGCGCCTGAACGGAAAGCAAATTCGTCTGTTCGGAATCAACCGGCACGAACAATACCCATACCTGGGAAATGCAGGACCAAACCGATACCACAGACGCGACGCGCATCTGCTTAAGTACGAAGCCGGATGCAACGTCGTGCGAACTTCCCACTACACAAATGACCCCGAATTCCTCGAAGAATGCGACCGCATAGGCCTGCTCGTTATCGCCGAAAACTTAGGATGGGGCAGCGTTGGCGACGAACAATGGAGAGCGGAATACGAAAAACAACTCTCGGCAATGGTCCTGCGCGACCGCAACCACCCAAGCATAATTATCTGGAGCGCAATGGTAAACGAAGAACCGGGAAACCTCATGGAATGGGACGATAAACTCGTCACTATGGTGAAAACACTCGATCCATCGCGCCTCACTGCCGACCACACAAATAGAAACAAACCGGAATTCATAGCCGACCTCTACCATCGCCACGATTACACGGTCGACGAAATCATCGAGCCTACATACCAGCCCTGGATCGTCGGCGAATTCAACAACCGCCTAGGCTCGAACTTCATAATACCAAATGACAACGAATCGCGAAAAATAAGGATGCTTCTAAAAGACGGACTAAAAAGCAACAAGATGTGGGGCAATCCACGCGTTGCCGGTATCATAAGATGGGACGCATTCGGATATATCACCCCGAACAACGTCGAACCCTACGGCCAACTCAACGCATTCAAGAACCTGGGCGAATACAGAAACTCAGGAGTCTTCGGATGCTACAGAAACCCGCGTTACCTGGCGAGGTGGTGGCAGTCACAAGCATCCCCGGAACAGGTGGGTAACGTCGTATACGTCCTGAGCGAATGGAAAAGCGACTCCTCGACCACCGTCTACGCAGCAAGCAACGCGGAACAAGTCGAACTGTTTCTCAACGACCGTTCGATGGGAAGAATCGAAGCAAACCTATACACAGACATGAACAGCGGCCTTTTCAAATGGGAAGGCGTGGAATGGCAACCGGATTCCACGCTTACGGCAAAAGCCTTCAGAAACGGGAAACAGGTCGCCGTGAACGTCCGCTTCGCTTCCTCATATGAAGGAGAGGAAAAACTCATTCTCGCATCAAGAACCGGGAACTCGGTTATTGCCGATGGCAGCGACCTAGCATGGATAGAAGCAAGAATCGTAGACAAGAACGGCCAGACATGCGACTACGCCGACGCAAACCTGAAACTGACATTATTGAAAGGTAGCGGAAACCTCATCTATAAAACCAAACCCATACAACTGCCCAATCCTCCCGAAAACGCCGGCACACAGCTAATTCAAATGACAGACGGACTCGGCGTCTTCCACATTCAATCCAATCTGAATCAAACCGGCGTAATCACCGTCGCAGCAGCCGCGGACATCGGCGTGTCCCTCGATAACGGCGCAGAGGGCACCAGTGAAAACAAAATCGCATATTTCCCGCCCGCCCACTGGACATCCGAAGAACGCCCTGAGTCCTACGGCGGCAGCGTACATTATTCAAACGCAAAAAGAACTGCCGAGGACTACATCCTGATCAAATTCACCGGCGAACAAATCAGGTTCTACGGAGGGGCCTCGTCCAAATACGGAAAAGCCGCAATTTCCATCGACGGCGGAGAGGAAGTAATGATCGACTGCTACACATTGCCCGACCGCCACCGCGAAAACATTCTTCTCTACACCAGCCCCCTGCTCCCCTACGGCAAACACGAGCTGAAGATCCGCGTAGCAATGGAAAAGAACTATCAATCAAAGGGCCTCGGCATGAACATCGACAGGGTCAAAATAATGGACGGAAAACCCGACCTCGAATCCAATAAGATCATAATCAAGGCGCAAAAGTTCAACGAAAAGATATTTCCGCGCCAATAATTCACAAGACCACATAGCAATAACGCGTCATTGAGATGCACGCAAAACAGGTGGCTGTTCGGCTGTTGTGAAGAAGCCCAACCAAAGAAAACTGAGCAAAGAAGGGACTTAGGGCTCCCAAAGGAGACCGGCAAGCAGAAGCGAGTCCGCGAGCGAAGACGGTTGTCGAATATGCTGCATGAAGATGACAGGATACGTTTGCAGCATATGCTTGAAGCTGCCAATGAAGCCTTGGAAATGAGCGCGGGAAAGACTCGCGATGATTTAGACGCGGATCGTTCTCTTCAGCATTCTTTGATTTGATGTATCACTATTGTTGGCGAAGCAGCAGTTAGAACATCACAAGAATTCAAAGATCAATATACAGCTTTACCTTGGAGACAAATCATCGGTATGCGTAATCGATTGGTTCATCTCTACTTTGACGTTGATTTAGACATGATATGGTTAACCGTTACCGAAGAATTTTCAGAAATAGCGCTTTTCTTGAGATCTTTATTGGACGAATAAGAATCGGGGTCTTTACCTGAGTGAGAATTAAACGTGTCCGTGCCGAATTTCCCAATTTCGGGGGAGAACCCCCGCAGTGTTCGTGGTGAGGCCCATATGGGGAACAGCGATTGAAAGGATGAATACTCATGGATAATTCGGAATTCTGGTGACACCTTACTAAATTACTGTCCTTTCCCGCTCTTTTCCTTCTCCGCGCCTTGGAACTAAAGCGAAGGCCGTCGCAGAAAGTTTTAGGGACAGACTACTTATCTTTTGATATCTCTTGTAAGAGTCTAGTTCATCCCAGCCCTGATCTCATGGAATAGGAGCAAAAGATAAGTAGTCTGTCCCTAAAACTTTCTACTCCA
>SDBV01003114.1_pt1 | contig 24686 bp, 23 predicted proteins | sample 2277081 | NCBI WGS metagenome assembly SDBV01 (sample SAMN10402039, study PRJNA504765) | marine sediment metagenome | isolation source: marine sediment core GS10_PC15, 223 cmbsf | place: Arctic Ocean: Southern Knipovich Ridge | collected 2010 | reverse complement strand
ATCAAAAAGGATCAGTTGAATACTCAAGAGCGAAGTATGTTCAAATCGTTTTATTCCTTGGCTGCATAGAACAGGGGTTAATTGAATATTTTAGCGAATAGTTGAACAGATGCGACAGAACCCAAGTTGGCAGGACTAGTTATCGTTTTGATTGCATACAGATAAGTTTAAATAAACTCCGGTATTTACTGATCCTTGGTATCATTATTGTGTTCCTTTGTGAAACAATTTATTTGGAAATAAGTATACCAATTTGTAAATTTTGCTAAAATTCATACTTTTGCAAACCTTAATTGTGAAGAAAAATGGCTAGGCCAATAAAAGAAACACCAATTCTTACAGGTGAAGATGTTAAGCGTTTTAATGAAATGCGCAAAGCTGTATCTCCTGCACCTGAACATATCAAAGTTGAGATTAAGAAAAACTTTGATAGGTTAAATGCTATTGCCAATTTTTAATGGATTTTTCCAAGTTTTCATTTGTTAGATTGGAAAGTGATCACGTTTTCAAACCATTTGATTGTGGTAATGGTGATTTGAATGATTTTTTCACAAATGATTCAAAATTTTTTTACAACCATTTACTTGCTGTTACATATATCATTGAATCTGAGGATGAAACAGTTGGGTTCTTCTCACTGTTGAATGATAAGATCGCTGTAACAGATTTGAATTCAAATAGAAAGTGGAGTAGACTATTCAGAGATAGATTTCTAAATAATAAGCGATTCAAAAGCTATCCAGCTGTAAAGATTGGTAGACTCGGAATGAGCAACAATTATCAGAACCAAGGGATTGGTAAAAGTATATTAGATTTCTTAAAGCATTTATTTATTAGTAACAATAGGACAGGGTGTAGGTATATTCAGCCTTCTGGTCCGTTTCCTTCTCCTGGAGCGGGGCACATGCAGTTCCCATCATGATGGGAACTATCACGATTGATAATTTCTGTACTGTTTTCATTTATCTTTCAGGATTTAATTGATCAGCAGGGTTTCTTTGGAAGATTATTCACGTCGGGTTTGTAGTAGCGAATGACAAAATAATAAGGCTCACCCGCATTCACCGGCATCCAGTAGGTGCCATCATTGGGATCCTCCACACTGAAGGTGACTGTGATATTTCCTTCTGCATCAGGTTCAGTATTATAAGCATTAAAAAGGTCATTTTTACAGGGTAGCGTATTTCTGGTTAAGGCACTATAACGGGTAACCGACCAAAATAGTTCCACCCCTTCTGGTTCGTAAGGTATAGTGAATACTTCGGTCTGATCTCCATTAAGAACTTCATCATTGCAATTGGTAAAGTTGGGCGTATAAAAGGCATGATGAACCGGAAAGCCCAGGTGACCAACAATAGCAGCAGCACGATATTCAGGATCATTGCTGTTTGGTTCATCGCTGTCGATGGGCCCGAACATCCCCATATTTCCGGTTGCACTAAACTTAGGAGCAATTATCCCGATATATTTACTTACACGTAAATAGTCCTCTTCACTAAAATCTACCATAGAAGCAAGGATCTCTTTATTATGGGGATAAACATCGTGGGTTTTAATGGTATGTGTAATGTAATTATCGATGGTGAGTTCTTTGCTAATACCGGTAAGTACAATTTTATCCTGGATGGGAAAGACATTTTCCAAATCTTCAGGTGTTCTTACCTGGATACGAATGAAAAGATGGGGATAATCCCCCGGACATTCAATCACGGTAGCACCTTCAGGAACTGCCATCTCTTTTCCTTTGCGTACAAAGGTGTAGTTACCTGTGGGATGAATCTCATCATAGATGGTATAATGTTCCTGGTCGGTAATATGGATGGAGTAATATCTTCCGTCTGTTATTTCGGGATACTCAACGGTTACAGGTCCTTCTGACAAATCAATTACTGCCTTTGTGTATATGTGGTCAAGCGCAGGAGTAACTACAGGATCGGTTCCTTCAGTAGGTAATTCCCGGGTATGAGACAATTTATTTGTCCCTCCTGCTTCTTCTGCAGTGGTAACCATGTACCTCATGTGATGATACACTTTAAATGCCATAAGTTCGGCATCCGAAGGGCGTTCAGGCACAGAAGTTTCCTCAGTTGTTTGAGTGTCGGCTTCTTCCTTTTTGCTTTGCGTCCCGCAGGCAAACAGGCCAAAAGTCAGGACAGTAACAAGCATGATTTGTGTGATTTTTTTCATATTAAGTAGATTTAGGATTAATGTTTTAACAGTGGATAAGATCTATAGTTCTTCTTGTTGTTTTCTTTGCTTTCGGGGTATATGGCCCGTATAGATATCTTTCTCATTTGCCCATCCTAATTCATTTTCCATCTGCATATCCATAAAGAGCTTGCGGAATCCCAGGGACGCAGAGTAGGACCAGTTCTTTCCCTTATAAAAGTCATATACTCCTTTAGCATCAATGGTATAATACTTTACATCGTATTCCAGACCATCTTTTTCACCTTTGAAAATTGCACCACCCCCTGATCCGACCAGTCTGAAATTTCCAAAATTCAATCGGCCGCTGGCCGCCAGGAACGGCATGGGAAACAGGTGTTCTCCTCCTAAATCAATGATCTCATCATTTACATCGGTGGTACTAAAACTCGATCCCATGTTTAGAATGAGGAAACCAATTCCCACACCCAGCTCGTGTTTCTTCTGGATCAGTGCGAAGGTGGTGGTCAATGCATAGATGCCCATATCGATTTGACCGTTCACATGAGAGCCCGAGTCGATCTGGATGTCATCCCTTACAATATCAAACTGTTTCTCAAATGCGCCATCGTATGAACCATTGGAACCAGCAAAGGCAAGGTTCAGTTTTTTGTACCGTCCGCCCAGAGCGATTCCAAAACTGGGTGAATAGTTATCCATCCAAATATCTTTATAATTCATTTTGAAATGGTAGCCATCGGATTATCTTTCCCCTTCGTATCCTCCGTCGAGGCCCATGTAATTAAAGCGTACTCCTCCGCCTATTTCCCATTTAGCTCGTTCAATCTGTGCATTTAATGCAATTGTAAATAATCCTATTCCAATTACCAGTAGTGTTTTCTTAATCATTTTTCTCGAGAATACTGATGATCCTGGTTACACTTGAATGATCCCGGAAAGTATGATCTGATATTCATGGAGACAGTTTCTGATTGAGCATAAAGTAAACGCAACACACCCAGTTGCTCAGGTGTAATGTCACACCCGCTGGCCTGCAAACGCTTTTTTAATGCAGTTTTCAGGATGCTCGCTGTTTGCGAAATATGGTAGGTCGGAGAGACAGCCTGGGTCATTAGTTTAAAGGAAATGTATATACAAACAAGCCTATTTACCCAAAGATAATAAAAAGGCATATGTATGTGCATATACACATAAAATATGTGTAGAAAGGCCCGTTCAATTATTTCATTTGCGCAGCAGATCTATCACTGTAACATTTGAGATAAAGGATGAATAGTTATTGCTGGTGTCAAGAACACTTAGGGTAACTGTTTGTACACTTCCAGTGTCCTCGCAGCTAAAGGAATACCTATCGAGCCACATTGTATCTATGCCAACATTATCTGTACTGCCAACATCAAGATCGTTAGCAGTTAATTCCACTGTATTACATTCAAATAGGTAAAGGATAGTGTCCTGGCAGATTGCGTTTGGAGAGATAATATCTACTTCAGGCTCAGGATTAGTGCTGGGTTGTTCACAACAGAAACGGTGAATATCAAAAAGAGTAGAAAATATTTGCTTTGGGAAGAGTTACAGTAAATTTAATCATGATGGTGGGGGTTGAAAAATGTAAGTTGTAAAAAATAATGAAATGGTCTTTATAAGAGGTTTTGAAAGGGGTTTGTAGGCAAATAGTAGGCACATAAAAAAGCAGCTACAAGGCTCAATGCCTGTAACTGCTTAATTATCTGAGTGGAGCATATCGGAATCGAACCGATGACCTCTTGACTGCCAGTCAAACGCTCTAGCCAACTGAGCTAATGCCCCAACGCGTGGCAAAATTATTAAAAAAAATGCAAGTACAAAGGGTTGTTTGGCAGAATTTTTGCAGGTTTTTAATTGAAAAAGTACGGCTATGGAACTCCTCTAAGAATCTTTAAGTTATTTCTTTTTGATATATATTAAGTAAATTACTATTTTTATTGCCCAAATTCACAACAACATGGAACTTAAAAAATCGAAAAAGGCTGATCTCGAGCAAAAGAAGAGTATGTTCACCATAATTGGACTGGTGGTGACACTCTCAATTGTACTGGTTGCTTTCGAATGGTCAAAGGGTCCCGATACAGGAGACGATACTGAAATGGTTAGGGAAATAGAGTTTGAAGATGAGATGATGCAGATCACCCGCCGGGAAGAACCCAAACCGGAACCTAAGCCGGAACAACCTAAAGTTGCTGAGATTCTCGATATTGTGGACGATGATGTGGAAATTGAAGACGATTTTGATTTTGATATGGAAGCCACACAGGATACAGAGTATGATTTTACCAGCATGATTGATGATGATGAAGAGATTGATGAGGATGAGGTATTCTATATTGTAGAGGATATGCCTACTTTCAATGGTGGTGATCCGGCCACAGAATTTCGTAAGTACATTGCTTCGAACCTGCGTTATCCCGAAATTGCAGCTGAAAACGGGATCAGTGGCCGTGTTATTGTCCAGTTTGCTGTAGACAAAGTGGGTAGGGTTGTTGATGCAGTTATTGTGCGCAGAGTGGATCCTGCCCTTGACAGGGAAGCCGTCAGGGTGGTTATGAATTCTCCAAAATGGGCCCCTGGAAAGCAGCGGGGGAAAGCGGTGAAAGTGCTCTTTACCTTCCCCATTAACTTCGTACTTCAATAAGATATTCATCAAATGTTAATAAAAGCCGGCAAAGTGTCGGCTTTTTTTTTGTTATAAGCCATGTATGGAATAAATTGAAATAGATTATTTCCTATTTTAGCCAATGACTAAACCAGGTAACTATGCAAAAATATTTTATTTTTTTCTTAGCAGCTCTGCTGCTTGCCGGATGTGGGTCCACCACAAAGAAATTACAGCAGGGTAATTATGATGCTGTGATCGATAAGACAACCAAGAAACTGATCAGGAAAGCCAATGCCAATGATGCCGCAGAGATGGACAGGGCCTTCAAGATGGCCAACGAACGTGATCTTGAGCGGATCAAGTATCTGAAGATGGAGAACAATCCTGATAATTATGATGAAATCTTCAGCAGGTTCAACATGCTGAAGGAGCGCCAAAGGAAGGTTCGCACTGTCACGCCGCTTACGGTTGATGGAAAGACTTACAGTTACGAGTATGTGGATTATGACGCCGAGATGATCAATGCCAAGCGGAAAGCGGCAGACTTTTTCTATACCAATGGGAAAGGCCTGCTTGAGAATGCCCTTCAGAAAGATGATTACAGGAATGCCTATTACCAATTAATGAAGGCCTCGGAATACAGTGGCGGGCAGTTTGCGCAAATTGACGAATTGATCTACGATGCACGCATGAAGGGTATCAGCCGGGTAATCGTTGAAGTGGGAAACACGGCAGCGCTTCAATTGCCTCCCCAGGTGGAAAATGACCTGATATCATTTGATACAAGGGGACTTGATAATGAATGGGTTGAATATCATTTTAAACAGTTGGATGAAAATGTGGTTTACGACTATGCGGTAATTGTAAAACTGCTCTCCATCATAGTTTCTCCGGATGATACCAAAAATGTTGATGAGATATTTAACAAGAGGATTTCGGATGGATTTGATTATGTGCTGGATGCCAGTGGTAATGTGATGAAGGACACAGCCGGCAATGATATTAAACTGCAAAAATTTAAGGATATCACCTGTACATTGATTGAGACCAGGCAATTCAAGTCTGTGGAGATCAGGGGAGAAGTTGAAATCATGTCCATGAACCCTGAACGGTTGATGCAGAAAGAACCTTTTGGAGCCTCCAATCAGTTTGAGCACTCTTCTGCACGTGCCATAGGCGATCTCGGGGCCCTTTCGGAGGAAGCATTGCTTAAGACCAAGCAGGAGAAGATCCCGTTCCCCACCGATGTGGAGATGGTGATGACATGTACAGAGACCATTAAACCTGCCATCCGGAATGCCATCTATGCAAACCGGCGATACATTAAGTAGAGCAAACGAATAGTCTTTGAAGGGATTGTAAAACGGTACTACAAAACTCAGAATCTCCTTCCAAGACGCAAGTTGCCTTCTTTAGTATCGAAAGAATGTTTAACACGGAAGCCTATAATCATTTGTGGAGCAAAGGATTTAAGCGACGTTTAAATATTCTGGAGATACGTGAAGAATTTCTTATTTTTGCAGCCTGATTTATAAATATGGGAGATTATTGGGATCATAGAGTATATCCGGAGACTGTTGTACTGGTGGGGGTTATTAGCAAGGGCCAGACAGAGGAGACGGCGGCAGATTACCTGGAGGAGCTGAGATTCCTGGTGGAGACCGCCGGGGCTGAACCCAGGGCCATATTTACACAGCGACTGGATGTTCCACATCCAAAAACTTTCATTGGTTCGGGAAAGCTGGAAGAGGTGAAAAATTTTGTAGAGGAGGAAGAAATTGACCTGGTCATCTTCGATGATGAACTTACACCTTCACAGCTCAGGAACATAGAGAGGGAACTGAAGATCAGGATTCTGGACCGCACCAACCTTATACTGGATATCTTTGCAGGCAGGGCACAAACTGCCCATGCTAAAACCCAGGTGGAACTGGCACAGTACCAGTACCTTTTACCCAGGCTTACAAGGATGTGGACCCACCTGGAACGGCAGCGTGGAGGAATAGGCATGAGGGGTCCCGGTGAAACGGAAATTGAGACCGACCGGCGCATTATCCGTGATAAAATAGCAAAGTTGAAGGGCCAGCTGGTGAAGATCGATAAGCAGATGATGATTCAGAGGAAGAACCGTGGCAAAATGGTCAGGGTAGCCCTTGTGGGGTATACAAATGCCGGGAAATCAACGCTTATGAACCTGCTAAGTAAGTCCAGTGTTTTAGCAGAGGACAAACTGTTTGCAACCCTGGACACCACCGTCAGAAAGGTGGTGGTGGAAAACCTTCCGTTTTTACTTTCCGATACGGTTGGTTTTATCAGGAAACTACCGACCCACCTGATTGAGTCGTTCAAGTCAACCCTGGATGAAGTGCGTGAGGCCGATATACTTCTGCACGTGGTGGATATTTCCCACCCTAATTTTGAGGAACAGATCGAGGTGGTTGAAGAAACCCTCAGGGAGCTGGGAGCGGGCGATACACCTCTGATGCTGGTTTTTAATAAGACAGATGCACATACCCATGTGAAAAAGGATGAAGATGACCTGACACCTTCCACCAAAGAAAACCTGAGCCTTGATGATCTGATAGGCGATTGGACGGAAAAGCACAACGATGCGCTCTTTATTTCGGCACTGCGCAAATCCAACATCGATGCGTTGAAAGACCACCTCTATCAGAGGGTAAAGGCAATCCATGTAAAACGATATCCCTACAGCGACCTCCTATACTAGTGCATTGTTAACCAGGTATTCAGCTATCTGAACCGCATTCAGTGCGGCACCCTTTTTGATCTGGTCACCCACACACCAGAAAGTGATCCCTTTCGGGTTGGTAATGTCCTTTCGGAGCCGTCCCACGAAAATATCATCCTTGCTGGCCGATCCAAGGGGCATGGGATATATGAGGTTCTCCGGATCATCTTGCATGGTCACACCCGGGGCCCCGGCCAGTGCTTCTTTCACCTTTTGAAGGTCAAGTTCTGCCTCAGTCTCCACCCAGATGGCTTCGGAGTGGTTTCGGAGAACGGGCACACGTACGCACATCGAGCTTACTTCGATGTCTGAATGCATGATCTTTTGGGTCTCGTTGTACATTTTCATCTCTTCCCTGGTGTATCCATTGCCGGTGAACACATCAACCTGTGGAATGAGGTTCATGGCCAGCTGGTACTGGAAGTTTTCAATGGTGACTGGTTCACCAGCGGCGATCTGCCTGATCTGTTGCTCCAGTTCAGCCATCCCTGAAGCACCGGCACCACTGGCAGCCTGGTAGGTTGCCGCATGCACACGCCTGATGGGAGAGAGGTCGTTGATGGGTTTCAGGCAAACCACCATCTGGATGGTGGTACAATTGGGATTGGCCACAATGTTCCGGGGTATGGTGTGTAAATCGCCCGGGTTCACCTCGGGAACTACCAGTGGAACATCCTCATCCATCCTGAAGGCACTGGAATTGTCGATCATGATGGCTCCATGCCTGGTGATGGTTGGGGCAAACTGTTTTGAGGTGCTTCCACCGGCTGAAGTTAAAGCGATGTCAATGTATTTGAAATCATCATTGTCCTTTAATTCTTTTACGGTCAGTATTTTCCCGTTAAAGTTGTACTGTTTTCCCGCACTGCGCGAAGAACCGAACAACACCAGTTCATCGAGAGGGAATTCCCTCTCCCGGAGCACTTGCAGGAACTCTTGTCCCACCGCTCCGCTTACACCAACTACTGCTACTTTCATGATCTTTCTCTTATTGTTATCAGAGTACAAAAATTGCAAATATTTCAGATAAAAAGAAATGAAACCTGAAAATCTTAAACGGGTTAATTACGTGGCCCTCTTGTTTTCTCTTTTTCCTGTGGTTTTACCGGCGCAGTACCATTTTGATTTCGAAAATGACAGCACCGGAGGGTGCGGCCTGTCCACGGTCTTACAGGTGCAACAGTATCCGTCCGGAAGATGGGAATGTGCTGTGGATGGGGCTATTTCAGGCAACTTTTCCCTGCACCACAGCTATGACAATCCACGGTCGGGATGCGATTATTTTTTCATTTCGCATGATCCGATTCAGGATTCAGATTCTCTTTCCCTTACATTCAGGGTAAAACACTCCTATCCACCCAGTACAGCCAATAACTGGCAGGTGGGACTGCTTGCCACGTTCTCAAAAGAAGGAGCTCTCCCGGGTAAGATCACCGGAGGCCTCATACTTGGGGTCAATTTCACCGGTTCGGATGATTATGTAAAAGTATGGAGCTGCTTGAATGGGGAGTGTGAACAGATCTGCAGTACCGCCATCAACTACCAGGAGCTTATGGGAACCGAAGCAGCACCTCAGTTCAGACTGGTGTGGTACCGGGACGGGAGGCTGGATCTGTATTATTCCCCGGATCCAATGATAGAGCAACCGGAACTGGTGGGATCATGCCAGCTGGATTCGCTGCCGGAAGGCAGACTCCTGATTGTCAGGTATGAATACAGTGCTTCTCAGGACAGGAAACTGTGGTTGGATGACATACAGCTGGAAGGAAATTTTGTTCCGGATACCATAGCCCCGGTGCTCATGGGAATAGAGGTGATGGATGAAACACACCTGCACCTCTGGTTCTCGGAAATGCTCCCTTTGCCGGCATACACGTCTTTTTTACTTTCGGGAGCAGTGGGAACAGGTGTACCGGTGCCGGCAGGGGGATCGTTCCCGGATACAATTTACACCCTGGACAACGGTTTTACATTGAGGTTTCCAGGATCAATACCCAACAGGATGGAATTGAGTTTGCGTGTAACAGGCGTTTGTGATGAAGATGGAAATTGCCTGTCTGACACCCTGGTAAGGCTTATGCTCAATGAGGCTGTATGGGGTGATGTGGTATTTACCGAGGTTATGTCCGATCCCGAACCTGTGGTTCGCCTGACTGAAGCCGAATACCTGGAAATTTTTAACCGATCACCCTTTGAACTGGACCTGGAGGGGTGGATGCTGTGGATCAATGACCGGAGCTATTCAATCTCCGGATTGTCATTGGATATTGGAGATTACGGATTGATAACCGACATCACCCTTCCCAATGATGGAGCCACCCTGGCTCTTTATAACCTGGATGAAACCCTGATCCATGCGGCAAGATATGGATTGCCCTGGAACGGACCTGCATGGAAGAAAGAGGGGGGATGGTCGCTGGAGTCACCCGATCCTGACCTTGTTTGTGGTACTTCCCGATTGTGGGAATTCTCCACAGACCGCCGTGGGGGAACACCCGGTAGTAAAAACAGCAATGATGCGGACCTGGAGGATCATGATCCCCCGGTCTTTATGTATGGGGGTTTTGGAGAACCGGGAACGGTCCATATATATTTTTCGGAACCGGTGCGGTTTTCACCGGCGGATGTAAAACTGGTTTCAGTGATACCAGGAGCAGTTCATCCTGACAGTGTGGTCCCCGGAGCTCCGCTGGGTGACCTGCTTTCCTTCTATTTCTCAGAGCATCTTCCGGACCAGCAGGGTTTTGATTTGCATGTTCCGGCTGTTGCTGATTGTTCAGGAAATATTGCCCGCGAACTGATCTTACGGATGGGTGAAGCCAGTGTTCCCCGCTTTGGTTCTCTGTTGATCAATGAGATCATGTATGACCCGGAGGAAGGGGCTCCTGAATACATTGAACTCTATAATCCCGGACAACAGTTTTTTGACCTGCAGGATCTTTCGGTGGATGTGGTGAAGGAAGGTGCACTGCTGACCGGACTGGCAGGGTTGAGTGAACACTCCAGGATCCTTTGTCCCGGAGAATACCTGGTCATTACCAGGGATGTTCCACACCTGATGGATGCTTATGACCTGGAGTTGTCGGGGCGGTGGCTGGAGCTTAGAGATCTTCCAGGTTTGCAAAATACAGGAGGCACCATCTACCTGGCCAACCGCAGCGGGGATATCATGGATGTGGCAAATTTTGGAAACCACCTGCATATGGACTTGCTTAACGATGCGAAAGGAGTCAGCCTGGAGCGTATTTCTGCAGACCGGCCTGGAACCGATCCGGGTAACTGGCATTCTGCTGCATCCATAGAAGGCTATGCCACGCCGGGGAGAAAGAATTCTCAGTCAGTCAATGATCCGGGAGAAATGGAATTGGTAAGCGTGGAACCGGCTGTATTCAGTCCGGATAATGACGGATACCAGGACCTGCTGGCAATCACTGTTTCTCCTGAAGTTCAGGGTTGCGTATTGCGCATCTGGATCACGGATCTTGCTGGAAACCGGGTCCGGAGTCTGGCCAATAACCATATCGGCGGACCTTCTGTCACCTATGTATGGGATGGTGAAGGAGATGACCGGCAAATGGTTTCCGGAGGTATTTACGTCATTCATGTATGGGGTTACCATCCTGCTTCCGGCAACAGGTGGAGCAGAAAGGTTGCAGCAGGGATTATTTACCGGTAATCAAATGCAGCTTTTTTCGGGTCAGAAGAACCACAAAAGCTGCACCGAAGCCCAAAAAAGCAATGGCACGAAAGGTTGGCAGGAATCCGACACGGTCAATGGCTGCTCCTACTATGGGATAAACCATGACACTGACAAAAAAGTTAAGGGTCATGTAAATTGAGTTCACAAAGGCTTTTTTTTCAGTATCCAGGTCCTGGACTGTTGCAAGCATGACAGAGGTTGGAGCAAACAGGAAGAAGCCCAGGGGCAGGAGAACAGGGAAAATCCAGATCCCCTCCAGATTAAGAAACAACAGGGTAAGCAGAGGTGTGGCCAGGCTAACGATGAACAGGGTTCGGTTTCTTCCCAGTTTATCACTGATGGTCCCTGCAAATAGCGCACCTGCGGCACCTGAAAGCTGAATGGCGGCCAGGGCCAGTTCAGAATAGTGCAGGGTGTTCCCGGTTGATGTGAGGAAGGTGGGAAGGTAATAGGTCAGGGATGCTTTCATGCCTGCCTGGAAAAAGGTGTATCCGCCGGTGAGTGCGAATGCAGCAGAGAAGCGAAGGAAGATCTTCCAGTAGCTTCCTTCCTGGTGCTTGCGGGGTGAATAGGTCGGTTTGAAATTGGCATTCCTGAAATTGAAGTAAAGGACCAGTGAAGCCACAAAACCCAGGGGCATCATTTTCCATGTCCCTTCCAGTCCCCACCAGCTGATCACCCCGAGGATGATCATGGGACCGGCTGTCCTGGCCAGCTCACCACCCATCATGTAATAACTCATTCCCTTTCCCGTCCTCTTTCCGGAGAACTGCTTCACCATCACCGGTGTAGGGATGTGCCACAGTGTGGAGCTGATCCCCGAAAAGAAAAGGATGATGGCCAGAAAAGTATAACCGGGTGCCACTCCGATCAGGCTCATAAACACTGCGGTGAAGGCCGGGGAGAAGACAACCATGTACCTCATTACAGGTCGTTCGGCAATTATTCCTATGAAAGGGTTGAACAGGGAGGGGATTCGCTGGATCACTGCCAGCAATCCGGTCATTCCGTAACTGATCCCCAGTTTTTCAATGATCAGGGGCAATGCGGGAGCCAGGAAAGAGGTGTAACAATCGTGTACAAAGTGTGCCGCTGAGATTGTAACAACCCTTTTTTTCTGGAAACCTTCCCGGTGCTCCTCCTTCAGCCGGTGCTTACTCATCAGCCTGTGATGAGTTTTATGATGAGCGAGGTGAGTTTTGGAGCGGTTTTTTCAGCAGCTTCGATCACATCCTTGTGGGTAAGCTTCCGGATCTTTCCCGGAACACCCAGGTCGGTGATCACAGAAACTGCAAAAATCCTGATGCCCATCTGGTGGGCCACTATAACTTCCGGAACGGTGGACATGCCCACCGCATCACCTCCGATGATCCGCAGGTATTCGTATTCCTTTGGGGTCTCCAGGGTTGGACCGGTGACACCCACATAACATCCTTCCACGACAGGAATTTGCAACAGTGCGGCATTTTCTTTTGCTTTTTGTATAAGTTCAGCGCTGTAGGTTTGACTCATGTCTGGAAATCGTTCGCCGAACTCAGGATGATGCTTTCCGATCAGTGGATTGGGCATGGTGTTGATATGGTCGTTGATGATCATGATGTCGCCCACCCGGAATTCGGGATTCATACCACCGGCAGCATTGGATACCACAAGGGTCTTGATTCCAAGGAATTTCATAACCCTGATTGGGAATGTTACCTCCTGCATGCTGTATCCTTCATAGAAATGGAACCTGCCCTGCATGACCAGGACCCTGGTCTCACCAAGTTTCCCGGAGATAAGTTTGCCTGCATGCCCTTCCACTGTGGAGACCGGGAAATGGGGAATGGTCTTGTAATCGACCACACAATCCACCTCCAGGTGTTCAACAATGTTTCCCAGCCCGGTTCCAAGGATGATCGCAGTGGTGGGGATTTCCTTAATCTTCTCTCTGATATAGGATACTGCTTCTTTTGTTGCTGTTAACATAACTCCTTATTTGTTGATCAAAGTTTTCTTTATCGTCGTTGAGGAAATGTACATGGATGCGGACTGCATGGAATACATCCCGGAGATCTTTCCCGGGAGTGTGTTCACGAAGCCGCATGGCATCCTTTTCTGTGGTGAGTACCAGGATTTCCTTCCAGCGGTCCTTCAATTCATTGTACTTTCCGGTGATCTTAGCGATATCTTTCCCGGTATAATGGTGATGGTCGGGAAACGTGATCTCACTGATGTTTGTGTTGATGCTCCGGGCAAATTGCCTGATGGGTCTTGGGTTGGCAATGCCAGTAACAATGAGTACCCCGCCAGCCCGTTCTTTGAACCAGTCTGAATCCCTTGAAGGAGCATCCTTGAATACGGGTACGAGAGCACCATACCTTATGGTTGTGAAAAAGAGGTGTTGTCCGATGGAGAGTCCCAGCCTGTTGACATACTCTCTCCTCTCAATGGGTTTCATCCGTTCCGGCGTTCTGGTTACCAGGATGATGTTGGCGCGATCCCGGTTAGCGGCGGGTTCCCGCAACATGCCTGCCGGGAGCAGATGGTCCTGGACAATGGGACGCCCATGATCAATTAAAAGGATGGAAAATCCGGGTTTGATGGCCCTGTGCTGGTAGGCATCATCCAGCAATACAAGATCTACGGGCGGGTCAAGCTTCAGGAGCCTTTTTACGCCGTTCACACGTTTTCGGTCCACAGCCACCGTAACTTCCGGATATCGCTGTTTGATCTGCATGGGTTCATCGCCAATTTCGCTGGTGGTGGATTCAGCCGTAGCAATCCTGAAATCACGGGTTTTCCTTTTGTATCCACGGCTCAGTGTGGCCACCCTGAATTCTTCTTTCAGCAACCCGGCCAGGTACTCCACATGGGGAGTTTTTCCGGTCCCGCCCACTGTGATGTTACCTACGGATATGATGGGTATGTTGAAGTCTTTTGATTGGAAAATACCCCCATCATAGAGGGTGTTTCTGATCCATACAACCAGGCCATACAGCCAGGAAAACGGGATCAGCATCAGTCTCCATGTATACCGGTTGGAAATGTTCATCCGTTTCTGGCAGCTCTGTAGCTGATCAATGCAGAACTATTTCGTAAGGTATGATGGCCTGTAGTCCGTGCATCATCCTGATATCCTGGAGACTTTTATAATGCCTGTATTGATCACCCAGTTCTTTTTGCAGGGCCCTTAGCTGTGCTCCTCCTGTAAGTTCTTTCATGATAGTGGTCATTATATTTTCCAGTTTGGGAAGCGACTGAACCCTGTAATTTTCCAGTCCGGCCATTTCAGCTGCCACCTCGATGGACTTTTCAAGTCCCCCGAACAGATCGATCAATCCGAGATCCATTGCGTCTCTGCCTGACCAGACCCGTCCGCCTCCGATGGCATTCACCTCTTCGCAGGACATGTTGCGTCCCTCAGACACCAGTTTCACAAAATTATCATAGGTGTCATCCACCGATTTTTGTATAAATACTATTTCATCAGCATCAAGGGGATCAAAAACAGTCAGCAGATCGGCATGCCGGTTGGTCTTCACCACATCTGTGGTAATCCCCAGCTTATCGTTCATCAGTTCTTTCATGTTGGGGATGGTGAATATTACACCGATGGATCCGGTGATGGTACTGGGACTGGCAAGGATGGTATCAGCCGGTGCTACTATGTAATAGCCTCCGGAAGCAGCAACATCACCCATGGAAGCGACAAAAGGTTTCTCTTTTGCCGCCAGCAGGACTTCGCGATGGATTACATCGGAAGCAACCACACTTCCGCCCCCCGAGTTTACCCGGAATACAATGGCTTTGACAGATTTGTCTCTTCGGGCTTTTCGTATGGCCTTTGCGATTCGCTCGGAGCCTATGTTTCCTTCTCCGGCATTGCCATCAACAACCATCCCCATGGCATAGATCACTGCAATCTTATCCCTGCTGAATTCCTTCTTTTCCTTGACGGGCACATTTTTATAGCTGGAAAGCTTGATGGAGGCCAGGTCGTCCTCTTCCTCCACGTCTATTTTGTCCTTCAACAAACTGAGCATTTCATCGTAATAGATCAGTCCGTCGATCATGCCCGTTTCCATCAGTGTTTCATTGTCAAAAGTAGCCAGTAAATCTGCATGATGATTGAGGGCTTCCACAGATATATTCCGGCTTATGGAAATGTCTGAGGTCATCTTATCCCAGATGGATCCCACATACCCGGCTATCTGTTCCCTGTTTTCGTCACTCAGACTTTCACGGGTGAAGGATTCCGCAGCACTTTTATAGGATCCATGCTTGATTACCTGCATTTCAACTCCCAGCTTCTCAAGTGCATTTTTATAGAATGTGACCTCTGCACTCAAACCGGAAAAAAGGAACATTCCCTGTGGAGTCATGAAAATACTGTCAGCAACGGAAGCCAGGTAGTAAGATTTTTGTGTATATACATCGGCAAATGCATAAATGAATTTCCCACTCTCTTTAAAATCCAGGAGAGCATCCCTGACCTCCCCGAGGGTGGCCGCTCCTGCCGACACATTGCTCAGTTTCATAAAAATCCCCTTGATGTTGTCATCGGTTTGGGCTTTTTTAAGATCTTTCAGGATCTGGTTAAGTCCCATCATATTGTCGCTCATTGGATTGCCGGAAAGGAACCTTGAAAATGGATTATCATCGGATCGGTCAGCAATAGGAGCGCTGAAACTTGTTACCAGGAGGGAGTTCTCCTTTACCTCTGGAACATCTTTGGCTGTGGAAGCCGCAACAATCCCTACAAAGATCAGGACAACCACGATGGTCATGACCAGGATACCAATGATGGTAGCAAGTAAACTACTCAGGAAATTTTTCATATCAATTGTTTTAAAGGGCGGCAATTTACTAAAAATGTGGTAGATAATAGATATCTTAGTTTGAGAAATAAATGAACACATAAGGCAGGTTGACCGGGAACATCATATACCTCTCACTGGGTAGCAACCTGGGGAATAAATTGCAGAACCTGAAAGCTGCCCAAAAGCTCATCGGGAATCAGCTGGGGAGCTTAGGATCTGTTTCACAGGTCTATGAATCAAATTCCTGGGGGTATTCCAGTAACAACACTTTTTATAACTGTTGTTTGTCCGTAACAACCACCCTGGATCCCGCCTCATTGATGGAGGGGATCAAGTCCATTGAACGGATCCTGGGCAGGGTGCGCGAGGGGAGGGGGTATGCAGACAGGCTGATTGATATTGATCTTCTGTTTTATGGAAATGAAGTGCTGGATAGTCCCGGGCTCAGCGTACCTCATCCAAAAATGGATGAGCGCAGGTTTGTACTGGAACCTCTTGTGGAAATAGCAGCCGACCTGGTAAACCCGATAAACGGGCTTACAATCAGAGAGATGCTTGAGAAATGCCGGGACCCCGGCAAAGTCATGCCCGTGTAAAGAAGTTAAACAATCAATCCTTCGTCTGCAAAACTAAAGTAAGATTTCTCAGCTATAATTATGTGGTCGAGTAGTTTAATTTCAAGCATTTCGGCCGCTTTTTTCAACTTTTCGGTGATCTTTATATCCGCATCGCTGGGTTGATTATTACCTGAGGGGTGATTGTGACATACGATAATTGAGGAAGCCAGGTTATCCAGTGCTTTTTTCAGGATGATCCTTGTGTCAATCACTGTTCCTGAAAGTCCGCCCTGGCTCACCTTGAACCTGCCCAGAACCCTGTTTGCCCGGTTCAGCATCAAGAGCCAGAACTCCTCATGCTCAAGGTCTCCCAACAGCGGATGAAAAAGATTATATACGGTCTCACTGGATTTTACCGGAATCTTTTCAGGGTGATGCGTGCCTGCCCTCCGCCGGCCAAGTTCCAGGGCGGCCAATACAGAGATGGCCCTGGCAGGCCCAACACCCCTGATCTTGAGCAGATCGCCCACCGATTGCCGCCCCAGTTCGTACAGGTTGTTTCCGGCACCTCTCAATATATTTCTCCCCAGCTCCACTGCGGTCATGTTTTTTATTCCCGAGCCCAGCAGTATGGCAATTAGTTCAGCATCGGAGAGATACTGTACCCCGTTGGCCATGACCTTTTCCCTGGGACGCTCTTCCACTGCCCAGGTCTTCAGTGCATGTGACTTGTATGCATCCATAAATCTTGTTTTCTTATTAATGTGCCGGATGCGGGATCATCGGTTAGACAAAAAAATGTATCGCTTTGTATTTTTTATAAGCAACCTGGGATTGTTTGCAGAGCAAATAACCACGTTGCGTTAAAAAATCAAGAGATTAGGGGGGGGGGATTTGAAATTATGGAGATAAAAAAAGGCCATCCTTTTGGGACAGCCTTTCGTATATCATGGTGTTGAATTCTTTTACAGATTATTCACATGTTTGGCAAGCTTCGATTTGAGGTTAGATGCCTTATTCTTGTGTATGATATTTCTCCTGGCAAGTTTGTCAAGCATGGAAACAACCTCTGCATATTTTTCTGTAGCTGCCTCTTTGTTGTTGGTGTCGCGCAATTTCTTAACCGCACTCCTGGTGGTTCTTGCAAAATACTTGTTTTTCACACGCTTTACTTCGTTCTGCCTGTTTCTCTTCTTTGCTGATAAATGATGTGCCATATCGCCGTTTGATTAATTTCGGGTTGCAAAAATAGTGATTAATTTGAATGATACAAACATTTACCGGCAATTTCTTAAGCTATTTACATAGCTTGTTGGTACTTATTAGAATGGCAGCCATATTGGCGATAAAAATGAGGGTGATCAAACCAAATGCAGTACCATAAATAATGCCATGCAGAGATTGTGATATCTCAAGGTTCCATTCTCCTGCCACACCGGAGAATTGCCTGGTTAGGATCCCGGTGATCAGTAATGAGAGTCCGGTTACCCCGATCATCAGGATCAGCAACAGTGCGATATACGGGCGACTGATCTCCCTGTAATGGTATCCCAGTTTATTGAGTCTTTTGATCTTTTCAGACGATCGGCTGATCATCAACTGCAGACTGAGCAGGAAAACCAGGAACGCCAGTACAATAATAATGCCGGCAATGAACACCAGGAAGCTGATGATAAATTTCAGGATGATGTTCAACCGGCTGCTTTTCAGTTTTTCTCTGATCGTATCATATCCCCTGTCCTCTATGAATTTGATAATGGCCGGGTCTGTGGGATCTTTGGAGACAACAATGATGCGGGAGGGGTCGTTCATCTTGAAATAGCCATATTTTGCATTGGCCCATTCAAGGAAATCCTGTGGCACCAGGATGGAATGGATGCGGTTACTGAATCCTACAATGCGGCCGACATGATCCTCATAATTTCCCCGGCCCTCACCCCGGAGCCTTATCATAAATTTTATGGATGAGATAACCCCGTTGGGGATCTGGGGAAGTCCCTGGCTCTGCGCAAAGCCAAAATTATACAGGTTCAGATAGTCCTGCGGAATAATGATGGGAATGGTACCTTCGTTTGGATCCCATTTCCAATCATCGGATTTAACGTCAATGTATTTATCCGGGATTGCCTCAAAGAACAATTCGGTATAAAAATCGGGGAATCGTTCATTTTCTGTATAACCGCTAACAGGAAATTCATTTGAAATGAAAGGGGCCACCTGGTCTGCAAAAGGTTGATTGGCTATCTCTTCGATTTCCCCGGCTGAAAACCCGGATCCGATCAGTCCAAGGGTCTGTCCGATATTCACTTTTTTATTGATGACTATATACTCCGGATCAAGCAGGTCCTGATTATCTGCCAGGACCGATTTAATGTCTGTGTAAAACTGGATCCCCACAAGCAGTAATACAAATCCGGCCAGGCTTCCCAGGAACGCCCAGAGCAGGTGTGCCCGGCTGTGATCTTTCCACAATATGCTGTAGAGGTACCTCATAGTTTCATTCGTACATGTTCCCCTGCCAGGTTCGTTTTACTCAATGAGGTCAGGATCAATCCCGCCTCCTGGATTTTACATTCCTCCTGGATAAGCTGGAATGCATCCTGACTGGTGTCCTGGTCAATGTGACTGAAGCATTCATCAGCCAGCAGGTAGTCAAATGGCTGACAGAGAGCCCTTAATATGGCCACCCGCTGCTGTTGTCCGAATGAGAGAATACCTGCCTTTTTATGAAGGAAGTCTCCCATGCCAAGCTTTTTCGCCATCCCCTCAATGGCCGTAAGGGTTTTAAAACGTGTGATGGAATTTTTTAACTGGATGTTTTCGAGTGCCGTCAGGTTATCAAACAATTCAAGTCCCTGGAAAATAAAAGACAATTCTTTTTTTCGAATGACAGACCATTGCTTCCCGGTAAAATCGGCAATATTGCGGTTATCCAGGAAGACCGCTCCCCGGTAATCTTTTCGGATCCCGTATATTACGGAAAGCAGACTGGTCTTCCCCCTGCCCGAAGGGGCCTCGATGATGTATCTTTCCCCCTTTTCCAATACAATTGATTCTGCTTCCCATATCTCGGAGCCGTTGGTGTCCTGCTCCAGCAGGGGAAGCGGAATCAGTTTTTCTAACCGGATGGTCATTGATTGCTCTACTTATACTGGTTGCCCTATTCCGGTATATCAGTCAGTTTCAGTATGGTATAGAGACTGTTCTCTCCAGGTTTACTGGTTTCCAGGGTTATCTTGTTCTGGTAGTTACTGGCAGACATGCCCAGATATTCAAACGATTCAGTAATGTACTCCAGCCACTTTTTCTGTTCGGGTTTCTGACTCAGTGCTTCCTGTATCATTCCAGGGTATGTTGAAAGATCCAGGTTCAGATACATGCCCATGGAGCCATCTGCAAAATCATTGAATTTTGAATCGACCAGTGACTTATCCAGCTTTCCTCCATCCACGGCATCCTTGTATCCTTTTGCATTTGTGATCACCCACATATCATCAATAATGCCACTGTAAATCTCATTGCCCTGGATATTGATCACAAAAAAATCACCCTGCTGATCCACCGGAAGCATGCTCTCCACAGTTCCCATTAATTTTTCCTGGATGGCTTCGTTGTTCACCCCAAATCCTATGAAAACCTCTACCGGGATCATGGCTTCACCCTCAATTCCATTCACAGCAATGGTAAAATCTCCTGTAAATGCATCGAGAAATTCCTCTGCTGGCACACCTGTGGCCTGTTCAACCTTGTTGCCAACCTCGCCAAGCTTTGGCGGAGCAAACTTCTTAACCAGGTTCTGAACTTTTTCAAAGTCCATGGAGCCAGCCATGGCAAGCAGAAGATTCCCAGCAGGGGCCAGTTTCAGCATTTCTTCATTCAATGAAGGATTCATAACCAGCAATTCCTCAATATTTTTCTCCACCTCTTCACTGAAATGTGTTTCTCCGTTGATATACATCGCGCCATTTGCAAATTCACAGTAAATCTGGGCGTAGTTGTTATAGAGCTGCACAGGAAGGTCGATGTCAAGGTCCCCGGGTTTGACTTTTTCAATGAGGCCGCGCATCTCATTGGAGGAAATCCATAGATTAAGGTCCTTCATTTTACCAAGGAAATCTTTGAAATCCACCAGGCTTGTAATGGACTCTTCCTTTACAGGATTGAACATCTTATCAAAGCTGCCGGTCCAGTAGGAAGCCTCAAATTCATCATTATCAGGCGAGGCCAGCACGATCATCTGTTTCTCGTTCCAGGCAATGGCCCCTTCCTTATCAGGCTGTACATAAGTATATCCCTCCATCTCAATAAACTCAGAACTGATCTCTTTCTTGATGCTGGCAAGGATTGATTCAAACTTCCCAACGTCATTCATCCCACTGACCACACCAATGATGGGAGCTTCTTCTTCCATCTTCACAAAGACATACATATACTCATCCAGCATCAGTCCGGAACTAAGTGGATTCTCAATGATCTGTCCCCAGATCTCGTCCTTCACCCTTTCTTTGATGTTTTCAAGGGTATTGACCTGCCCTTTCTTATGGAGCTGCATGGGATGCAGTGATACAACAGCGATGGCATCATCGGGTATGCTATTTACGAATTCCGGTGATTTTTTAGAACATGACGAAAGGATGAGTCCAGCCGTCAAAGCCATGATCATTGGTAATCTATTCATTGGAATATAGTTAGGTTAGGTAAAACGGTGCATAAATATACTACTTAATTTATATCACGCAGACAGATATGAGCCTTTAAAAGAAGTACCGGACACCTATTCCGCCTTCAAATCCAATGGCAGTGGCAGGAAGCAGTTCAAGGACAGGTACCAGCTCGAGGAAGATATCAATGGGGGCCGAGTCGAAGAGGTATACCATGCCCAGAGGGATCCTCACTCCAAGTCCCAGTTCGTTTGCAAGCACTAATTTACCTCCGACTCCAAAATATAAAGGCAATTTCCCCTTATCCACATCAATTACAAAACTATGTATCAGCATATCTGCATGAATATGGAGAAATCCGCTGTTGACGAACGACCAGGCAACCCCGGCATCTATGGCGGTCTTTTCGCTTGTCCATAGCTTGGCACTCAGTCCGGTGGGTTCACCGATAATAACTCCAAGCCCAAATCCTGTGTTCTGTGCAGCAACATTGAGTGAAACAATGGTTGCAATGGCAATAAGGATAAGTTTCTTCATTGTATTGTGATTTTTTCAAGACAACAAAAATAGAACTTTCTAAGTGAATTATACTAACTGGCTGGCATGAATTGCAATTCGCTCAGGTTCCTGTATTTGCCTTGAGGGATCAGTACAAGCTCATCATGGGTTCCTTTTTCCACAATCCGGCCTTTGTCCAGTACAAAGATCTGATCGGCATTCCTGACTGTGCTGAGCCTGTGGGCAATGACAATGGAAGTGCGTCCGGTCATAAGGTTTTCCAGGGCTTCCTGGACCAGTTTTTCCGATTCGGAATCGAGCGACGAAGTTGCTTCATCCAGGATCAGGATCCGGGGGTTTTTCAAAAGTGCCCTGGCAATGGCCACCCGTTGACGCTGTCCCCCCGATAATTGTGTTCCACGTTCACCGACAATGGTGTCGAGCTGATCGGGAAACCGGTTGATAAATTCCCATGCATTGGCCTGTTTTGCGGCTTCAACGACCTGTTGTTCGGAGGCACCAGGATCTCCATAACTGATGTTTTCCCTGATGGAACCCCCGAAAAGGAAAATATCCTGCGGCACCAGAGCAATCTGACTTCGGAGGGTGGAGAGGGGAATAGAAGTGCTGTTATTTTCGTCAAACAGGATTTGTCCTTTGGTTGGTTCATGCAGCTTCAGGAGCAGGGAGGTGATGGTGGTTTTTCCGGCTCCTGAGGCCCCTACCAGAGCAACTACCTGGTTGGCTTTGATGTGGAAAGAGATTCCCTGCAAAACAGATTCATCGGGCCGGGATGGATATTCGAAAGAAAGATCCCGGAATGTGATATTCCCTTTGAGCTGGTGCTCAGGATCCATTGAGACCTCTTCTGAAAGGTCTTCAACCTCCTCACTAAAGATCTCAAACAGGTCTTCTGTTGCCCCCAGGAACCGTTGAATGCGGGTAAATACATTGGCCATTCCTCCAATGGTTCCACCTATAAATCCTGAATAAAGCACAAAGGAGAAGAGCTGCCCGGCATCAATTTCTCCACTGGCAAGCAGCAATGCTCCACGCCAGATAACCGCCACCAGTGCACCGAACAGTCCCAGGATCAGAAATGAGGAAAATGCACCACGGTACCTGCCGCCTTTAATCCCGATCCTGGCAATTTCCAGGGTTATCTTTTTGTACCTGTTCATCTCAAAGAACTCATTGGTATAGGCCTTGACACTCTGAATTCCCTGAAGGGTTTCCTCTACGATGGTATTTGAGTTGGCCACTTCACGCTGGGCTTTTCTGGAATAGCTGCGGATAAACCTTCCGAAGAACACTGCCAGCAACACCACACCGGGTATGATGGCCAGCATGAAGATGGTAAGCTCGAAGGATGTGTAAACCAGCAGTGCGATTCCTCCCACAATGATAATCACCTGGCGTACGAATTCTGCCAGGGTAGAGGTCATGGTCTCCTGGAGCAGTGAAATATCTGACGAGATCCGGCTGTTCAGCTCACCCACCCGGCGCTTATCGAAGAATTTGACCGGCAAACTGATCAGGTGGTTGTACGTGTCCTGACGCAGATCAGCCAGCGATCTTTCAGTCACCTTCACAAATAGAATGGTGCGAAAATAGGAAAACACGGCCTGAACCAGCAGGATACCTGCCAGAAGCAACGCTATTCGGTTCAGGTCCTGCCCAAGGTTTCCCTCATTTCCGGAATTGACAAGGTCTCCCAGCAGTTTGGGAAATGCCAGGTTTGTAACGCTTGATCCAAACAGGAAAAAGAGTCCCAGTATGTAGGTGGCCCGGTATGGCCGTATGTAACTGTACAATTTAAATGCATTGCGCAGTCCGGATGCAGTTATTTTTTTCTTAGGAACCTCGTAGGAAGAAGTCATAAAGCTAAAAGTAATAAGGCCAAAGGCCAAAGCTACAAGATAAAAGCTGAAAGTATTGGGATAACAATCGGGGAGGGGATGGGTTCAAATTCAATGCACTTGACAGGTGATGACATATATGTATATATTTAATGGCACACTGGGTTTTCGAATAAATTCTTAAAAAATCAAATAGATTATGAAAAAATGAACCATTGTTATTTCAATACTCCTGGGCATTGTACTTATCACAAATGCTCAGATTCCGCAAAAATTTAATTACCAGGCTGTGGTGAGGAGCAGTCAGAATGAAGCCCTCTCAAACCAGGATGTAAGTTTTAGAATGAGTGTGCTGAAAGGATCCACCGACGGCGAAGTGGTCTATGCCGAGTCGCACAGTGTAACAACCAGTTCAGCCGGACTGGCTGATTTGTTGATCGGTGACGGAGGGGTGATCAGCGGCACCTTCTCAGGTATCAACTGGGGAGACGACAGTTACTTCCTGAAAGTGGAGGTCGATCCGGCAGGGGGCACCAGCTATGGCTACCTGGGAACCACACAGTTGATTTCGGTTCCCTATGCGCTTTATTCAGCAAATATCTCCAGCCCCACAAGGAAATTCACCATCCAGGAGGAGATGGGCCATCCGGTTGATTCAGCCCTGTTCGAGGTTAAGAATCGGGATGGCCAGACTGTTTTTGCCGTCTACCCCGAGGGTACCAGGGTATACATTCTTGATGAGCAGAGCAAAGGCATAAAGGGTGGATTTGCTGTTGGCGGTTACAGGCGTGGCACCAAAGGGACCACCAACGAGTATATGCGTATCACACCGGACAGCATCCGGTTATATATTGATGATTCGTCCACCAAAGGTATTAAAGGAGGATTTGCTGTGGGAGGTTACTCCCGGGCCACCAAGGGTATCACTGACCATTACCTGAAAATAAAGCCCGACAGTGCCCAGTTCCTGATGGTCTCGGATCAGCCTGAAGATTCTTTTTCGAGTGCTCTCTCTGTAACTACGAAATCAAGATTTGGAGGCATTCCTGGAAAAAG
>SDBV01003113.1_pt1 | contig 24688 bp, 24 predicted proteins | sample 2277081 | NCBI WGS metagenome assembly SDBV01 (sample SAMN10402039, study PRJNA504765) | marine sediment metagenome | isolation source: marine sediment core GS10_PC15, 223 cmbsf | place: Arctic Ocean: Southern Knipovich Ridge | collected 2010 | reverse complement strand
CGCTGGCTCTCTGCTCTGCCCCTTCTATGCTAGTATTCTGAGAAATCTGGCTGTGCTGGGATTTCCGGGCTTCACGAGCCGGCACCGCACCAACATACCCGGCCTGAACTCGGAGACCGGGACATCATAGATTAACAGTTTCAGATAGTTCTCTGAGATGCCTCTGGCTCGGCCGTCATCGGTAATCGAACCTTCGACAATTGCACGAACTAATCTGCCTTCCCAAATGTGAGTGTAGCTTTCCAGCAGTCGGTCCGAGAGAATCAACAGCTCCCGGACCCGATTTTTTTTGATACGATCGTTGACCCTTCCTTCCAACTCACTTGCCGTGGTATTTGGACGTATGGAAAATGGGAAAACGTGCAGATTCGCAAGGTGCATTTTTTCAATCAGATCCACGGTGGCTGTAAAGTCCTCTGCATCTTCTCCTGGGAAACCTACTATGAAGTCCCCGGCAATGAAGGCATCCGGTTTCACGCCTCGAATTTTCTCTACAGCATCCAATACCCTGGCCCGTGTATAGCGCCTATTCATCACACGCAGTATTCGATCCGAACCCGACTGTACCGGCAGATGAAAATGAGGGCAAACTCGCTCGTGGGCGATCACCCTCAGTATCGCCCTGTCAACCGTCTCCGGCTCTAACGAGGATAGCCTGAATCTGCATTGTGTGGTGGCCTCAAGCAGCGCCTCGACAAGCTCGGCTAAGCCGGCATCGCCGTGGCGGAAAGAAGCGATATTCACTCCCGTCAATACGATTTCCCTGTATCCGGCACCCTCCAAAGCTCCGGCCCTTGCGGCAGCTTTCTCGACATCCAAGCTTACCGAGGGTCCCCTGGCATGGGGAATCAAACAGTAGGAACATCGGTAATCGCATCCGTCCTGGATCTTGAGAAATGCTCGCGAATGATAGGTAAAATGACTCAGGTCGTAGCGGAAGGGGTCATTTGTGCGTTCTGCCAACCCTTCGACAAAGCCCTTCAGAACCATTCGCATGGCTCCCTCTTCAAAAGGTTTTTGGAGAGGGAGTCCAGGTAGAATCTTTGCCAGATCGTGAAGACTGTCCTTCTGCGCCTGGGGGACGACCACAACATTGTCCCCCAGTGTCTCAAGAGCCGATCCATCCACCTGGGCATAACATCCGGTCGCGATGATGAGGGCATTGGGATGGGATTTGGAGAGGCTTCTTACGAACACCCGGACCTTCTGCTCGCTCTTGGACGTCACAGCGCAAGAGTTCACCACATAGAGATCAGCTTCGTCCGAATCGGATACGATGGAGAAGAATGGCGCGGCGAAAGCGTTTACCAGGGATTCGGTTTCGTATTGATTCAGCTTGCAACCGAAGGTATGGAACGCAATCCTCATCCGCCGCTTAACTTTTTCCGAACAGATTCCAATCCTCGCCTGGCTTCAATGAGATTGGGATTGAGCTTAAGTGCGTTCTCATATGCCTCACGAGCCCAATGGAAGTCCTTCTTCATTTCCCGGGCGTATCCGAGCCTGGCCCACCATTTCGCATCTTTGTTGTCATAATGGAGAGCCGTGGAGAGAGCAATATCTGCGTTGCTGTACTCTCCCAAACGGATATATATCTCACCCATGAAAAAGTAAACGTTCGATATACGGATGCCAGCAGGTGCGATGGAGACGTATTGTTCGAAATAGTTAAGAGCGGCTCTATTTTTACCCAGGTAGTACAGGGCTTCGCCGGCGATCTGCAGAATCCTGTGGTCATAAGGTTCTATCTTCAAGGCATTTGTCGCCTGGTCGTACGCCTCCTGGTACCGTCTGAGGGCCAGCAGGCTCCAGCCCATGACGGTATAGGAATCCATGTTTCTGGGCATCTCCCGGATCTCATCCTTGCACACCCGGACAGCCTCTGCATATTTTCCATCTTTATATAATCTCAGCGCGTCAGGTCCCTGCTGCGAAAAAGAAACCGTTGCCATTTGGAGAGCAATAAGGAGCAGTGCCAGGCGCCTCATTATTCTACATTCTCCTGTATCGCCGCCGCATTCACCATCTTGCAGTAGCCATTCAGGCGACACCCACGCTCCATCTCCAGGTCCGGCGTGATGATGTCGCCGTCGACCGTGGCGCTGGAAAACAGCTCAACCCGCCTGTGTGCTACGATATCGCCCCTGATGGTTCCCCTGGCAGAGACGAGGTTAGCCTCTATTTTGGCTTCAACAACCGCCTGCGGACCCACGTAGAGATCGCTCATGGCTTTGATCTCTCCTCGAAACCGTCCCTTCACCATGAGAGGTTTGTCAAAGCTCAAGACACCCTGAAAATCTATATCTTCGGCAAGTATCGTATCTACTTCGTTTTCATCAATTTTTTTGATTCTAACTTCTGCCATCTGTTCCTCATTCCATCCCCTTGCGAGGGGCGAAATCGAATTTGTTTGCTCGTGCCTATGGTATTCGACACCTATGCCGGTGTCAAGTTATCCATCCAGCTGCTCGAGAATGCGCATCAGAGATTGGCCTAACCTCTGTCGCATCTCCTCCGTGTAGGGATTGAAACGCTGTAAATCGAGAAAGAGCTGCCAAGGGTCGTTACAGGTCTGTTCTCTGATCTCCAAGAGTTTCCTGTACCCAAGAGTCGCCATGCTCGACTCCTGCAGGTCCAGGTCGGCCAGCACTCTTCCGACAAAATGCGTAATACCCTGCGTAAAGGCCGCTTCGCGATCGTGTTGCTGAGGTGTCATGATCATGACTCTCAGTCCTAGGCTTTGGAAAAAGGCTTTCCACTTGGTCAGTCTCTTATCCTCTATCCTCACCGGGCACAGCACCATCGGAAGTCCGTCGAATCCATCCCTTGCCGAATCGGGACCGAACATGGGATGAGTGGCCAGTATTTCTACCCCCTCGGAAACATATCTCTCCATCACAGCAACCGGATGGGTCTTTACCGAGCAGGTATCAATCAGAAGTGTACCCGGTAATAACTTCTCGCCAATTTTCCCGATCACCTCCTCGAAAGCTGAAATCGCTGTACAGATGAAAAGGACCGGAGATTGCAGTAGCTCGTCTTCGCTGACGCGCCGTACGCCCTCAGGTGTCTGACGGCCACTCGAGCGGGAGTATGCTGTTACAGAGAAGTGTTGTGCCAGTGACCCGGCCCAAAAATATCCAAATCGGCCCAGACCGTAAACGCCTACCTTCATAAGATTCTCTCCGAATTCTTCAGATATTTACAAAAAAATCAATATAGTGTATAAAATTTAATATGAACATCGCCTTGATCGGTTACGGTCAGATGGGTAAGCAGGTCGAAGCAGTGGCTACCCAGCGGCAGCACAACATCGTAACTCGCGTGGACCCTGTAGGAGGCGATGTGGATGCGCTTTCAGAAGCGGCTGCTGGAAATGCAGACGGGGTAATAGAGTTTTCAATTCCCAGTGCTGTTCCGGCGAACGTGCGGATGTATCAAAAGCTGGGCCTCAATGCTGTTATCGGCACCACAGGATGGTACGACGAGCTACCGACTGTAAGAGAAACTGTCGAGTCCGGAGATATCGGACTTCTCTACGGTCCGAACTTCTCGATAGGAGCACATCTCTTTTTCAAACTGGTAGCACAGGCTTCACGCCTCGCTAATCCGATCAGTGAGTATGATATCTTTGGTTACGAGCTTCACCATAACAAAAAGAAAGATTCCCCCTCGGGTACGGCTCTTTCGATCGCGCGAATCATAATGGAGAACAATGATCGCAAGACTTCCCTCGTCACGGAGAAACTTGACAGAGCCATAGAGTCGAACGAACTGCACTTTGCATCCGTCAGGGGAGGCAGCCTGCCCGGGATCCACAGGGTTCTTCTCGATTCGGAAGCCGATACCATCGAGCTCACCCATACCGCCCGGAACAGGAAAGGTTTTGCCCTCGGGGCGGTCATGGCTCTGGAATGGCTCGAGGGCAAGCGCGGATTTTTTAATGTAGAGGATTTCATCAGCGAGATCTTCAAAGACTAGGAGGAAGCAATGTTCGAAGGAGTCTACACAGCCCTGGTTACCCCCTTCCAGAACAATGGAAGCATTGACGAAGCGGGGTTAAGAACCCTCGTCGATTTTCAGATCGAAGGTGGAGTAGCCGGATTGGTCCCGATGGGAACAACCGGTGAAAGCCCGACCTTGAGCCATGAAGAGCACATCAAAATTATTCGGCTGGTCGTAAAACAGGCTGCGAATCGTGTTCCCATTATTGCCGGTGCCGGGTCCAACTCCACGGTCGAAGCTGTTGAGCTGACCAAAAAGTCGAAGGACTTGGGAGTCGTGGCCACCCTTCAAGTCGCACCCTACTACAATAAACCGACACAGCAAGGACTCTACGAGCATTACTCGAAGATAGCGCAGGACGTGGATCTTCCGCTTATCGTGTACAATATTCCGGGCAGATGTGGTGTCAACATCAGTAATGACACCATGCTGCGTCTCGCCGAACATAAGAACATCGTCGCAGTCAAAGAAGCAACGGGTAATCTGCCTCAAGCCATGGAGCTTCTCTCACGCAAACCAGACAACTTCAATGTGCTCTCCGGAGACGACAACATGACCTTTCCCCTTATCGCTCTTGGTGGGAATGGAGTTATCTCTGTGGTCAGCAATCTCATACCTAAACAGATGGTTGATTTCGTCAGCCAGGCGCTCGACGGGAATACAGCGGAGGCAAGAAAGAGGCACTATGAGCTTCTTCCCCTCTTCAAGGGATTGTTTGTCGAGACGAACCCGATCCCTATCAAAGCAGCAATGTCTATGAAAGGGTTGGTAAGAGAGGTCTATCGGCTGCCGATGTGCCCGATGCAGCAGACAAACAGAGAGGTGTTAGAGAAGCTTCTTAAAAGTTTGGGCCTGCTCTAGAAATCCGATTGGAAAGCCGTATAAAATCCTCGGGCGAGAATACTTCGCCTCTCTTAGAGAGGTCGATTCCCTCTTCGCCAGCAGCTCTCAGAATATGCTGCCTGTTGTAATCAGCCAGGTACGGACCTGCGATAAGGTTGTTCCTCAGAGTTTTGCGTCTCGATGCAAAGGAGGCGCGAACCAGGGCTGAGAAGAGTTTCCGGTCCTTCGGCGTCGGTCCACTCAATCTAGGTCGTAATTCCACGATAGTGGAGACGACAGATGGCCTGGGATGGAAAGATCCCGGATTGATGTCACCGTGCAGTTTTATATCGTATGTGGACCGACACAGAACCGAGAAAGCAGAGTAGTTCTTACTGCCTGGGGGGCCCGTCATTCTCCGGGCTAGCTCTCTCTGGACCGTAAAGACCGTTGTCTTGGGTAGAAGGTTATCTTCGCAGAAAGATGCCACTATGGCTGCGGCGGAGTTATACGGCAAGTTGCCTATAATGCGATCGGGACGACCGTGCATCTGCAATACATCCTTCCATTCCCGCACCACATCACCGGGAACGATCTGTAAATTCGAGTAGGCGCCAAACCGACCTTTCAGAAACCCTATAATCTTCCAATCAATTTCGAAGAGAAAAATCATGCTACATCGGTTTACCAGCAGATCGGTCATCGAGCCCAGGCCGGCTCCGATCTCCCAGACGAGCTCACCCGGCCGCGGATCGAGGATACTCACTAATTTCTCTCTGACTCCTCGGTTGATGAGAAAATTCTGACCCCACCGTTTCTTGAGTCGGATGCCCAGTTGTCGGATCGTCCGCTCTATATCTCTCGGCGAATCATAGTTCACAATTCCTGCCTCTTCTATCCATGGTCCCGTAACGCCTTTGGCGCAAACCAAGGCTGCTTAGAACCAGGAGACCTATTGCGATGCCTAGAAGGTACCAATAGTACGGCAGAAACCATCTCGTCAACCCCGGAGTATTCGAAAACCATCCCACGACGCTCAGAATCGTTGTGTAGAGCATATGCAACCCAGCTCGACCGAATTCGACAAGCCATGACGGGGCGATGGGCAGGAGTATCAGCACTACAATACCACCCCAGATGAACACGGTTACCATGGGAATCAGAATAGCTGTTACGATTATACCCACGGGATAATGGATGCCAAACGAAGTTATTACGATTGGTGCTGTTGCAAGCTGTGCTCCTACCGCGCAGGCCAGGGGTACTCTTATCACCGTCGGAATAACCGTTGCCACACGACGGGACAGAGCCCGCCCGATAAAAAGGATCCCGGCTATGGAAAGGAACGATAGCTGAAAGGCGAGAGAAAAAACCGAAGTGGGATTAATTAAAAGGACTAAAAGAAGAACAAGACCGAACAGATTGAAGGGATCCGGATCTCGATCCATCAGCACGGATAGTCCCGCTACTATCGCAGTTGCAGTGGCCCTTAGCAGAGAGGGGCGAGGACCTATAAGAAAAAGATACACGAGAAGAAGACCGCTCGCCAGCGCCCACCTTAAAAATCGCCGTCGTAGCAACTTCAAGAGAATCAACACAAGCAGGAAAACGATGCCGACGTGAAGCCCCGAGATCGCCAGAAAGTGATATGTCCCTGTTGCGACGAATCCCTTCTTCATCTCCTCGGGTATCTCATCGCGAATTCCCAGAAAGAGGGCTTTGAAGAGAGAAGAAACAGGGTGCCCCATTTTTCCGATTTGACTCACAAGGTATTTAAGGACCATCGCACGGAATCTGAAAAGTGGTGATGCGAAACCGTTGGAGTAAACAGCGTGGGCGGAGCCGATAAAGTAGCGCTCAGGTCGGTTATCTTTCAATTTAACTGTTCCCCGAACCCGTACCACCTCGCCGGTATAAAACTTACGATCCGATCTGTCAAACAATACAACCTCACCCTTGGCCTGCGATACGGTGCCATCAGCCGATGCAACAGAGAAGAGATCGATCCTGTGCAGAATCTGTCCGGTTGCTGTTCCCCGACTATCCTCACGCATGAAACCCTGCAAGCTCGATACTCTATGAAGAGGTAATCCCGCATACGTGCTACTGGCCTGAATGACAACTCTCAACCCGAGGCAGGAGCCCAGAATCAATCCTAGCCCCAAAAGAAGAGCCTTCCGAAAAAGAGACGACCGGCGATGGGAGTACGAACAGGCTATGGCGACAGCAAATGGAATTGAGGACGAGATCAGTGCGAGTAGAATCGCATGCTCGCTCCAGCGAAGTCCCAGTATCACTGCAAGAGAGGTTGTAGCAATTAGAAGTGAAGGTGTTATTTCCCTCATCTGTCAGAAGAGATCAGTTCATTCTAACGATTACCAGAGGGCTACCACTTCAAATTATCGACGGCGTTTTGGGCCGCTTTTTTCACCACATCGCTATAATTTAGATACTGAGTGTAGGATAGATTGGCAAAAGCCACCTTGTCACCCAGCAGACGCAGGTTCTCCAGAACGGCTAATACGATCTGTTCATCGTATACTCGACCATGTTCCGTATAGGAGTTCAACAGCTCCAAATAGAGGGTAAGCCTTTCAGCCGATTCATGGGTTCCCATGTTACCAAGTCCGTCAATGGCTTCCAGGAGATAGGGTTTTGAAACGACACCCCGATCGAAGGCAACAAGGGACATGCCGAAATGCTCTATAGCCAGAGACGACGCCTTTAACCACTTCGCATCGCTCAATACCTTCAGCGCCATGGCTCGAATATCCCGTGCAATTTTCTGTTCGTCTGTGTCGCGGGTCGTAGTATACATGCCGACTTCTAATCCAATCTCGGCTATCTCGGCCCGCTGAGCACTCTGCAGCGTGTCGGTGGCCACTGCCATCTTCAGTGCCGACAACTTCTCAGATAGAGGGCCTTCCTGGATGATCCTGATCAGATTCTCTGTGAGATCCCCTTCGAGGGACAGAAGGGCTTCCTCGGCCAGCTTCGATATCGCATCCGAGTACTGCAACTCCCTCACCGTAAAGAGCACTGCAAAAGCCCTGCTGCTTTTGAACTCGCCAAGGGTCAATATTGCCTGCTCTATAAGCCGAAGATCTGCTCTCCTCGGAGTCGGAAAAAGCGCATTCTCCGAGCTCAACCATTCGACAATACTCCGAATCACTGTCTCATCACCATGCCCAACAACACCAAGTGCACTCAGAACACCGATCCTTAAAGTGGTTTCCTCGACAACTTTGAAGAGTTGCCAGAGTGAGGTTTTGGCTCTTGTGTAACCGACAACTTGAATCTGCTTGGCCGACAAAAGGGCAATTTGCTTGGCCAGCGTATCTTTGAGCAATATATCGGAATGCTCGACGACATAGTCAACCGCGTCCAAATAGAGAGGCCCCATACCGTAGGGTCCTGCTTTGATAGAGTCATTGAGGATTTTCAGCTTGATATCCAGTTGTTCTGCCCGCTCGAAATTGCGCCGAAACGTATTTAGAAGAACCTGTGTGTCCTGCGCTCCAATCCAAGCCAAAACTGTGGTTAGCAGTAGAACCACTGGTAACACCTTTCTCATTACCAGTCTCCTTTACCGATCATCTAAAGTGTAACGAGTGTTGATACGAAAATCAACGCTTAATTTTTGACTGTCTGCTTGGAGGGGGCGTCAACGGCTTGTTCGCCAAAGATGTTATAGACGTAGGATTGGATCGTGTTTTTTGTTCTGGATGAAGGTGGGAGGGCCTGCACGTGTAAAAGGGAACGATTCTTTTTCTGATCATAGCTCACACCCTTCACGACACCGCACATAACAATTTCATGATCTGACAGGCTATACTGGAATTTGACAGGCAGCCCGACCTTGGCTCGACCACCAATAAGTAGTGCGGCTCCATCTTCTGAGATATCATTCATATACGCTTTTAATCCCTTGCTGATCTCAAACTCTTCGTTGGCATCTTCCACAGATCTCAATGGAAACAGCTGCGCTGTTGTCTTAAGATCAGCTCTGACGGATCTTCTTTTCTGAGTTCGCAGAAGACCGTCGCTGTGAGCGATATGCAGGATAGGATACTTGCGTTGGGAGAAATCGTCCATAACTCGGGTTTGAAAAAAATATCCGGCGTCGCCCTCTCTCCAAAAACTTACTCCCACCTGCTGTCCCTTCCAAGTGAATCCAGGCGGGAGTTTGGGTCCCCCCTGAGGATAAGAGACGGCCATATAACGACGCATGTTCTCAACCACTATAGTCATAAAGTTACCTACGCTAGGCAGTGAGAGTTTTAGTCTCTGTCTTTTGATTATTTCTCGCGATTTCTTGATTCCCAAATTGTACTTAGGTTGATTAAACTCGACCCGTTTTCTGAATTCGAACAATTTTGAGATAATAGCGGTTGATTCGGGTGAAGCCTCTTCCCCTTGGGAACGGAAGTTAATGATCATTCCCTTGATACATCGATCGAGTTGCTTGACAGACCAGAATAGAGACGTGGGTTCCTTCATGCGATTATCAACCGCGATCCTTCGAAGGAGATTAACCTCTTTGAAAGTGAAGCTGGATTCTTTGCCTTTAAGGTAAAACTGAACCCACGGAAAGCTTCCTCCCCCGGCGCGTCTCAAGAAGAGATACGATCCTACTGCGAGTCCGGCGGCGATCGCAATTATAATAAGAGTCCACATATCCTTATTATCGCCTTTTCACGTTGTTACCTAAAAATATTCGGTTTTCCCCACTATTGTCAACTTCTGTCAACTTCTCTTCGTTGACACGGCAGAATTATCCTTTTACATTTATTATAGCATGATTTGCCCACAAATGATAGACCTCCCGTCGAGCCTGCGGTTTTTCACGAAGATAGCCCTATCTTTGTTAAGAGACGCTGAAAAGGCCTACGGTTTCCTCCGCTCTTACATCCTGGAGGAAACCTATCTGCGACTGATCCGCGGGAGACTCGAGCTCAGCCGTCTCTATCAATCACACATTTCCGGCGGCTGTCTGCTGGCGATATGAAGAGACACATCACCGAAATAACTCTACTGTACCTGTCCTTTTATCTGCCGGGTCTGTTTGTGCAGAGTCCCGCAGGGGGGAATCTCACTCCCTATATGCTCCAGTACCTCCTGGTCGGTTTACCACAGGCATCGCTTGTGCTCTATATAATATGGGTGCAGAGAGAGATGCCTCTCAGCTCGTTTGGGATCGGTTCGCTAAGGTTGCCTGACGTCGCCTATAGCCTGCTCCTTTACATCGGGCTATTCGGTCTCTTCTTCATTCTGGCTGTCTCTATCACGATCCTCCCAGCGCCGGCAAGCGAGGTTTTACGTTCAGGTTATCGCTGGCGACTTTCCGGAAGCTCTCAGCTGCCCCTGGCGCTCCTGTTCTGCCTGACAACGGGATACCGCGAAGAGCTCTTCTTTCGATCCTACCTGTTGACACGCTTCGCGGATTTTGGACTGAAACACGGGGTAGCCGCCATTGCGAGCACCGCTCTCTTTGCTGTTGGCCACATATATCAGGGCTGGGGAGGTATGCTCTACGCTGTCATGCATGGCTTTCTCTTCTCCTTTGTTTTCTACAAGAGACGCAACCTTCATATCCTTGCTCTCTCACATGGATTTTACAATTTTACAATTCTGCTCATGAGCACCAAACTCCCTGTTTGATCATTTATTATTGACAAAGGGCTGAAATCGCCCTAAGCTAGCCAAATGCAAGATGTAGAGAAACTGATCCCTCATCGAGAACCGTTTCTGTTTGTCGATAGAATAGAGAAAGCCGATGACGAAGAGATCATCGGATATAAAAAATTCACGGAAAAGGACTTTTTTTTCAAGGGTCATTTCCCTGGTTATCCTGTTGTGCCTGGAGTCATTCTAGTTGAGACACTCGCTCAGTGTGGCGGGGCCGGTGTCAAATCACTGGGGACTGTAGACGGAGACGCTCTATTCTTCCTTGCCACGATAAGCAAAGCCAAGTTTAAAAGACAGGTCAGGCCCGGTGATGAAGTCAAATTGATCATACGCAACCTCCGGGTCACAGACAGAATGCTCAAACAGAGCGGGAAGGCCTTTGTCGGTGACGAGCTTACTGCCGAAGCGGAATGGCTCTGCATTGTAGGTAGCAAGCCATAATCCTGCGTGCAACAAGAATTAATAAATTGGAGCAAAACATGTTTGATACCATACCCAAGCTACTGCGAGACTTCGCTTTCAACAGATCATCTAAAAATGTCCTTTTCGAGAAGGATGAAAACGGAGTCTTTCACCCGATTACCTGGAATAAACTCTACGAGCTGTGCAGTTCTTTCGGTGTCGGTTTACTGAGTTTGGGAGTAAAAAAGGGTGATCATATCGGCATCATTTCGGACAATCGAAGTGAATGGCTCATAGCTGATCTCGGAATTCTCGGAATCGGTTGCGCGGATGTTCCCAGAGGATCCGATTCAATGGCCGATGAGATCGCCTACATCTTGAATCATGGAGACTGTAGCGTTGCACTGGCCGAGGACGAAACCCAGTTACAAAAGATACTCTCCGTCAAGAAATCCGTACCGCGTCTGAGAAATATTATCGTAATCGATCCTCATTACGAAAAGACCGCTGCCAAGCGGGGGCGAATCAGATTATTTACTTTCCGCGAGATTCTCACGCTGGGCAAGGAGCAACTCAAGAAGGATCCCGACTGCTTCAACCGCTGCATCAACGAAGGCGAGCCAGCCGATCTGGCAACGATTATCTACACTTCCGGAACCACCGGCGAGCCAAAGGGAGTCATGCTGAGCCATAGCAACTACATGCATCAGATCAGGGCTCCCCTGACGCCACTGAACATCGGCGAGAGAGATCTGTTCATTTCGGTATTGCCGATCTGGCATTCCTTCGAGAGAGCTGTCGATTACGCAGCTATCTTCGCGTCTGCTGCCCTCGCCTACTCCAAACCCATCAGCCAGGTGCTTCTCAACGATATGGAGAAAATCTCTCCTACTATTTTCCCTTCCGTACCAAGGATATGGGAGAAGGTCAAACAGGGGATTTACAGGAAAGTTGACGAAGAGGGAGGAATAAAGAAGAGCCTTTTCCTTTTTTTTGTAGCCGTTGGAACGTTGCATTCAAAACTCTACACAATGTTTCGAGGGCTCAAACCCCAATTCAAACGTCGATACAGAGTACTCGATATGCTTCTCAGTATTGTCCCTCTTGTTCTCCTAACCCCCCTCAACCTGCTCGGTCAAGTGCTCGTTTTTAGAAAAATCAAGAACAGGTTGGGAGGGAAGTTCAGATTCGGAGTGTCCGGAGCCGGGGCTCTCCCCCCCCATGTCGATGACTTTTTCTCGGCCGCAGGCATTCTCCTCCTGGAGGGGTACGGTCTCACCGAGGCGGCACCGATCGTATCGGTGCGCAGCAGTCGCCATGCGGTACCTGGTACCATCGGAGCACCTCTACCTGAGGTCCGGGTCAAGGTTGTTGATGATAGTGGAACCGAGCTGCCTCCCGGGCATAAGGGCGTTCTCTTTGTTAAGGGTCCCAATGTTATGCTGGGATACTACAAAAAACCGGAGGAAACCGAAAAGACGATCGCGGAGAATGGCTGGCTCGATACCGGCGACCTGGCAATGCTTACCCACAAAGGTGAAATAAAAATTCTCGGGCGTGTAAAAGATACAATCGTGCTGTTAGGCGGAGAGAATATCGAGCCTGAACCAATCGAGGAGACCGTCAAAGAATTGCCGCTGGTCGATCAGGTAATGGTAGTCGGGCAGGACCAGAGGTATCTGGGTGCTCTGGTGATTCCGGCTAAAGGGGAACTCGAGGAGCATGCTAAGCAGAAAGGCATCTCTTTCGAAAACTTTGAGGATTTAGTTGCGAGTGAGGCAGCAAGAGAGCTCATCATGAGCGAGATCAATCAACTCGTAAGCCCAAAACGGGGTTTCAAGCTCTTTGAAAGAATTTATAAGATCCATCTTCTCGCCAAAGCATTTGAAGTGGGCACAGAACTCACGCATACGTTGAAGTTGAGAAGGAATGTTATTACTGAGACCTATCGTCCAGAGATAGATAGACTGTTCGGCTCGAGATAGCTAATTGTCGCTCTGATTAAAGAAAACTCGTATATCTAAAGTCACCAGCCGGGATTTATTAATACCGCCTCATACTCTGCAGCTTTCTCAGCTTTTTCAACTGCTTTCTCTTGAGTGCCTTCTGCTTACGGTTTCGTATGGTAGAGGGTTTCTCGAAATACTCTCTCTTTTTCCACTCCCTAATAATTCCTTCTTTCTCTACCTGGCGTTTGAACTTCTTCAGCGCTTTCTCAAGAGGCTCATTATCATCGATAACAACGAACGCTATGGGTTATCACCTCCTTTCCTATTGGAACTCTGAATGTGTAAGAGTACATCCGAAAGCCGCCTCATGTCAACAACTTCTTGTCGAATAAACGCATCTGGATCTACAGCGGTTCCGTTGACCCTTACCTCCCAGTGCAGATGGGCTGCGGTCGACAGACCGGTGCTGCCTACCGTACCTATCTGCTGCAACTGATTCACCATCACACCGTCATCAACAATGATCCGGTCTAGATGAAAATAGAGGGAATAGACGCCGGGCAAATGCTCTACAATCACGGTATACCCTGTTGTGATTCTTTGTCCGGTAAAGACAACTCTGCCGACTGCACACGCGTACACCGGAGTGCCAGTAATCAGACCGAAGTCGACGCCGTTGTGCACAGAGTTCATGGAAGCGCCGTTTGGGAATGTGTACTTTCGAATATCGCCAAATCCGGCGGTCCTCTTATTCTCCTTCACCGGAAGCGAGAAATAATCACCCTGAAACAGGGAGATAGAGCGAAAAACCCGCAGTAGGTTGTAGAGCTTTCTTGCCTCCTCGTCTTTCTTAGGATCTTTCCTTGTCAACAGATCCGCCAACCTTTGGTCTAGCGGGATGTTTTCAAACGGAAATGTCTTAGAGTCGACCTGAATAACCTTTGAATATTTGAATGTGAGATCCCGACTCCTTCCGATCACTCTAATGCCATATGAGCCGCTCGGCAATGTGCTGGGCAGGCCGATGAGTGCAGCGTATTGCCATCCGTCCTCGGTCGCCCTTAGCGGGAAGGCCTGAGTGACGCTGATATGTTCTGAGTTGAACATTTCGATTTGCACGGTCTCGACCTCTTCGGGGGCACGAATCATAATCAACATGGGATCCCCTCGAGTGACTTTGCTGCTGCACTCTATCTGTGCACTCGCAGCTGTCCCTGAGAGAAGAAATCCGAGCATGAGTGCAAAGAGACTCATCTCTTGATGTCCTGAATGATCAATTGAAAAACTTCCTGACCCTGGAAAGCCGACTTTGTGACGCGATATACAACATCAATCCGTTCACCTGCGCTGAATTTTCCTTCCATACGCTTCGCCCCATTCCACAAAATCGCAGGCCATTTGAACTGTCGAGTTTCGAGAAGCAGCTTCAAATGGGTCGGACCCTTTTTGCCGAAATATTCAACACTTGAAATCGTTAGCCCTCGGGTCAAAAAGCGAAGAGGAGGATTCGCTTCACCGTAGGGTTCAAAGAACTCAACGATCCGCCAGATGTCAGGTGTTAAATATTCAGGAGGGACCTCGGCGTCGATCTTTATGATCTGCTCTTCTTTCTGAATCGTCTCCAGTTCCTTGATGACGGAAAGAAATCTTTCCTCAAACTGAGGTAATCGTTCGGGGGACATGGTGAATCCGGCTGCGAAATCATGACCGCCAAAATCAACGAGCAGGTCCTCGAACTGAGTCAGAAATTCTTTTATGCTGTACTGGTGGGGACTCCGCATCGATCCAACGGCACGCTCCTTTAACTGCGCAATTACTACGGCCGGAACGTTAAAGGTCTTCACCAGCCTGGACGCAAGCAGTCCGGTTATGCCACGATCTATAAAACTGGCTGAAACGTATACGAACTTATCATCGCAGGATTCCAGACTCTTTCTCGCGTCGGCTAAAACGGTATCCCAAATTTTCTCCTCTTTTTTCTTGCGGAGTTTGTTGAGACCGAATATCGCAGCAGCCAGCTCGGCTCTCTCGTCCTGAGATTCTGTTAGCAATAATCGAACAGCTTTGTCCGGTTGACCCATTCGACCCGCGGAGTTGATAATCGGGGCGATATTCCAAGCCACCTCTCGTGTGCCGATTGTCTTTCCCGACAGGCCTGCTCGAAACAACAATTCCGCGATCGCAGGTCTCATCCTGCTGTTTATGCGAATCATGCCTCTCTTGACGAATATGCGGTTCTCATCCGAGAGAGGCATGATATCGGCAAGCGTTGCCAAGGCGACCAGGTCCAGCTTTTGTTCCACCTGCTCAGTTAGAAGGTTCTCCGTTTTCAAGATCAGTGAGGTGGCGAGACTGATCAGCATGCCGAGCTCGTCAAGAGGTGGTTGGGAGTATCGGGCAACGCGGCTTTTTGCTCGGACTTTCAGCAGACTTTGCCCCTCGACTCGAGGATATATATCCACGAGGGCCGGCATGATATCTGTCAGAGTAACGGATACTTTATTTCCGAATATCTTCTCTAACTGGTCTTTCTGGAGTTCGAGATCATAAACACAAACGTCCTCTCCCGAAAGAAATTCGGCAGTCCGGCTTTTCTCATAAGTGATAATTCCGGGAACAAGTGTCTCGGTGAATCTTTCTATCTCAATAAGATTGCGCAACTTCACTCCCTCTAACACGTAGGAGTTGTTTATCGGACGTATGTTCAACAGAGTGATGGTCGAGCCGAAATAGCTGGTTTTCGAAAAGAGAAGCGCCCAACAGAGTTTGAAGACGACCCCACAACCAGCCAGGTCTTTGAAAGGGTAACCCCCGTCTATCATCTTGGGATTCAGAAGCGCTAATGCATCCGGCGTTGTACCCTGAGGATTGTGATGGTCGACAACAATGGTATCGATGAGCTTCTCCCGGGCCAGCTCGATCTCTTCGAAATTAGAAATCCCGCAGTCGACCGTAATGAGGAGTGTCGCACCGGACTTGTATGCACTCTCAACCACCGATTTACTCAATCCATACGCTTCGTCACCGGTTGGCACCGCCCAGTCAACAACACCGCCGAGCTCTCTGAGAATCTCAACGAGGAGAGCTGTAGAAGTAATGCCATCTACATCCCGATCACCGAATACGAAGACCTTTTCTCCCCCTTCGATTGCCGTATTGATCCGGTCAACCGCGACTTCCATCTGTTTAAATGAAAAGGAATTGTGCAGAAAGCGCAGATCGTCTTCAAGGAAATAGCATATCGCCGGAGGATCTAGAATCTTGCGCCTTACCATAATGGTGGCAGCCAGGAGATCTAATCCATACGTTTCCGCCAGAACCTTTACCTCATCGGAATCAATCGCTGCCTTATCCCACTGCATCAATCACCTATCTCTCCCAGAACGGGATCAGAGGGGGGTGTTCCGTCGGAACCCAACCGGTACGCACCGCTCACCAGCCGCTCCACCCCTTCTAGCTGACTTAAGGTTTCGGCATGAATTACGCACAGGACATCACCCCGTTTCACGCGATGGCCCCTCTTTTTTATCAACTCTATACCCACAGCTGGCAGGATCTGGTCCTCTTGTCGTATACGCCCCGCTCCCAAACGGGTTGCAGCCACACCAATACTGTACGCATCCAGCGCTTCTACAAAACCTTCACCCTGCGATTTCACGGAATGGATATGAGATGCTTTGGGCCCTCGCTCGGGATTCAGAAGGATATCCACCTCCCCCCCCTGGCAGCTCACATTAGCTAAAAAACTCTTCCATGCCGATCCATCCTGAATTCGCTCGGAACACAGTCTTTCGGCTTCCTCCTTTGAAGAACACACACCTCCCATTATCAGCATCCGCTCTGTAAGCCGCCGGGTTACTATCATAAGATCTTCGGGTCCTTTCCCGTTAAGACAATCAATGGCCTCTCTAACTTCTAAAAAGTTCCCCACAGTGTTGCCGAGAGGTTGGTCCATATCGGTTATCAGAGCCGATATTTTTTTGCCCAGGGAGATCCCTGTCTCGTAGAGTGATTTAGCAAGATTCTCGGCCTCTGCTCTACTCTTCATAAAGGCGCCATTTCCGGTTTTCACATCGAAGACCAGTCCCCGGGCACCCTCTGCGAATTTCTTGGAGAGGATACTTGCAGTGATCAGAGGAATCGACTCAACGGTAGCCGTTACGTCACGAAGGGCATACATCAATCTATCAGCGGGAACAACTCTCTCGCTCTGGCCAATCACTGCAAAGCCCACCTCAGCCAGGCATCGCATGAACTCTTCTGTGTCGAGATCTGTGCGGTATCCAGGAATGGACTCGAGCTTGTCAAGAGTGCCACCCGTATGCCCAAGGGAACGGCCACTCATCATAGGTACCTTGACGCCACAGGCTGCTGCCAGCGGTGCGAGAATGAGGGAAACCTTGTCCCCCACCCCCCCGGTAGAGTGCTTGTCGATTAATGGCCCCTCCATGTGTGAGAGATCTATGACATCGCCGGAATCGATCATCGCTCTTGTGAGATAACCGGTCTCTTCAAAACTCAAACCTCGAAAAAAAACAGCCATGAGAAACGAGGATATCTGATAATCGGGTATTTCCCCATTCACGTACCCTTCTATGAGAAAACTGATCTCTCTCTCGCTCAACACCTGTCCCTCTCGCTTTTTACGGATCAAGCTCACCGCGTCCATAGAGACGTGCCTCCAATTTCTACAATAGTGGAACCTGTTTCACGGGAATATATTCGGCCCCGCCTGGTTTTAGAAGAGATTCATACAGAATCAGCCTGTCAACTGTAAAGGGCTCCTCTAGCTCCGATACACTCCGGTCTTCGGATCGCCAGTCATTCGGCAGAAGGCTCAGCCGGGCTCGGTCGGATGACCGCACCCCGCCCACGCCACGCCTCCTTCTGGCGATGGTGATGTGGGGAACGAACTCCCTCTTATCTTCCCTGTAACCCAGTGAACGGATCAACTCATGGAACCTTTTGTAAAGGGTTTTTATTTCCTCGCAACCTGCATTAAGTCCGACAAATAGTACCCGTGGAGGTCCTTTCTCAGGGAAGCATCCGACCTTCGCGAGTGATGCTTGAATCGGGGAGGATTGCAGAGCGTCCATTCTACCGGAAAGCCGATCCATCTCCGACACTGGAATATCGCCAAAAAAATGAAGCGTTATGTGAAAGGCATGGGAGCTTACGACCCTCCAATCGCTGTAACGATCTTGCCAATTCATCGTCCACCGATAGAGCCCTTGAACGACCGTATCCGGCAGAGGTAGTCCTGCAAACACTCTTATATTGGATGAATCCTTTGAAGTCATATTATACCTTGAGCGCACTCCAGGCTATTCAACTTTGTTTCGAGAAGGCCCTGAAGCAGCCTGTACAAAGTATTTTTCAAATTGTTGAGAGACGTTTTATCCAGCCTATATCGGAGAGCCTGATCCAGAGGTTCGTGGGTTGAACGATCGATAAACCGCCTCGTACCGGGATCGAGCACATACCGCGGACGGTCACTACAATCAGCGCAGAGAAAATCCGTAGATCTGGTGTTTAATGCGACCGGCTCTTCGGGCGTGAGGGATCTTCCGCATTGATCGCAGTTGTCAAGATCCGGATCAAAACCGCAGAGGCGAAGAAAACGCCAAAGAAACTGTACCGAAATGTACATGTGCCATTCGGTGTCCATTTTATCCAGCAACTCGAGGCAATCGACGTAGAGAGTGAACAGATCGGAGTTGTTGTCCCCTCCACCGTAGGATTTGATAATCACCTCGGTCCAAAGTGTCGCTGTGTAGTAAAGTGCCAGGCTTTTACGTAGAGATTCAAAAAAACGACGAACAACCATATCGGTAATTTTGTAGACGTTCTTCACAGGATCGCGATAGAGGTAGACGGTAGAGAGGCAGAAACTCTCCGTGGCACTTCTCAGGCGGCTTCTGTTCTTCTGAGCACCGTGAGCAATGGCTTGAACAAGCCCCATGGTATCGGTTAGGAGGGTTACGCCCTTGTGGCACTCGCCCATGCGGTGTGATTTGAGAACGATCCCTGTTGTGATGGAATTTCTAAACATTGAATCTATACTATTTAATCACACTGCAATCCAATTGTCAATTTGCACGATCTTGACGTGATACGAGGGTGTGGTTAACTTGTTTATATATCGATACGATCAATCCACGAGGAAAGTGATGACAGAGAAACAGATTGTACCTGCAGATCAGGTGCTTCCCAACACTCTTCGGATTCTTCCCCTGACGGGTAAACCTCTATTCCCCGGTATTTTCATGCCCATGATGATTCGATCTGACGAAGACCTCGAAGTCGTGGACCTGGCAATCACAGGAGACAAATTCCTCGGTTTACTTCTCCTCAACTCTGAAGACGTCCAACCGCTCACCAAAGATGAGTTCTTCCGGGTGGGTACAGTTGCCAAGATAGTAAAAACCATCAATTTACCCGACGGGGGTAAGAACATCTTCGTCTCTACCTTGAAGCGATTCAAGGTCATGAAGTTCTTGAGTGACAAACATCCCTTTAGCATTGCGACTAAATATCTGGAAGACACGAACTTCACCTCTATTGAGGTAAAAGCCCTAACCCGCTCTTTGATCAATGAGATGAAACAAGTCTCTGAGAATAATCCGCTATTTTCCGAGGAAATGCGACTGAATATGGTCAACATCGATCAACCGGGAAAAATCGCCGATTTTATAACATCGATTCTGAATATCGAACGGAAGGAGCAGCAAGATATACTGGAGACATTGGATGTCCGGAAACGCATGGAACATGTTCTGATCTTCATCAAGAAAGAGGAGGAACTCCTAAAGATTCAGAAGAAGATTCATCAACAGCTCAATGAGAAAATCTCAAAGAGCCAGAGAGAGTATTTCCTCAAAGAGCAGCTCAAAGCCATTAGAGAAGAGCTGGGAATGCCTGCCGACGCGAAGAGTCAGGAGTACCAGAGACTAAAGGAAGCGATTGAAAAGTTCGATCTGCAGGGAGAGGTGAAAGAGCAGATTGAACAGGAACTGGAGAAGTTTTCCCTCATGGATCCCAACGCTTCGGAGTTCTTCGTCACGAGGAATTACCTCGCAACAGTTGCGTCTCTCCCCTGGAAAGATTCTCCGGCGGAGGTCATAAATTTGGATAGGGCTCGTAAAATTCTGGATATCGATCATTACGGGCTCCAAGATGTGAAGGAGAGGATCTTAGAGTATATTGCCGTGCGGAAGCTTAAACAGGACACAAAGGGCTCGATTCTGTGCCTGGTGGGACCTCCCGGTGTGGGTAAGACGTCGGTGGGAAAGTCCATCGCCAGAGCTCTCAAAAAGAAATTCTTCCGTTTTTCAGTAGGCGGGATGCGGGATGAAGCCGAGATCAAAGGCCACAGACGCACATATGTAGGCGCGATGCCGGGCAAGATCATTCAGGGATTGAAAATCGTGAAGACGAAAAATCCCGTTTTTATGATAGACGAGATCGACAAGCTCGGAGTCTCGTATCAAGGCGATCCTTCCTCTGCGCTTCTCGAAGTTCTGGACCCTGAACAGAACATCAATTTTCGCGACCACTATCTGGATTTGCCCTTCGATGTCTCACAGATCCTCTTTATAACCACAGGCAATACGCTGGATACGATTCCTCTCCCACTGTTGGACAGAATGGAAGTGATTCGGCTTTCGGGATACATATCCAAAGAAAAGCTAGCCATCGCAAAACGGTATCTCATTCCCAAATCCCTGCTGGGAACTGGCTTCGATAGAGCGGATGTAAAGTACGATCACTCGAGCCTTCAGAGTATCGCTCACGATTATAGCCGTGAAGCAGGACTGCGTAACTACGAGAAGGCTCTCGACAAGATCCACCGAAAGATTGCAAAAAGAGTCGTTCTGAAGGAATTGAAGCTTCCGGTTGCAATTACCAAGACGGACCTGGCGGATTATCTCGGCAAGCCTCTGTTTGTAGAGGACGACCAAAAGACAATCATCAAACCGGGTATGGCAATCGGATTGGCCTGGACGTCGTTAGGAGGGGCGACGCTGACAATCGAAGCCGTGGCCAACCCCGGCAAGGAAAGCTTCCGGCTGACAGGACAGATGGGCGACGTCATGCAGGAATCGGCCAGCATTGCTTACACATTTATACGCCAGGTAGCGGAGGGCTTCGGGGTCTCAAAATCATTTTTCGAGAATCATCAGATCCATCTGCACATACCAGCCGGAGCCACACCCAAAGACGGACCCTCGGCAGGCATCACGATGGCCAGCGCGCTCCTGTCACTTGTTCGGGATAAGAAGATCAAACGAAACCTTGCAATGACCGGCGAGCTCTCGTTGGTGGGGCGCGTCTTGCCCATTGGCGGATTAAAAGAAAAAACCATCGCTGCAAAGAGGAACAAGATAAAGCAGATCATCATTCCACAGCAGAACAAGAAAGACCTCGACGAAATCCCTGATCATGTTAAAAAGGGGATCATCTTTCACCTCGTGGACCATATGGACGAGGTCATAGAAAAGATATTCTGACAGCTACTCTTTGATCTTCGTATCGATGAAGATTGTAACAGGACCGTCATTCAGGAGAGATATCTCCATGACGGCTCCGAATATACCGGTTTGGGTCGGCTTTCCCAGCTCCTGTTCGAGGGCCTCAGTAAAATACTCGTAGAGAGGAATGGCTTTTTCAGGTTTCGATGCCCGGTGGTAAGAGGGACGGTTTCCCTTGCGAACGTTGGCGTGCAGTGTAAACTGACTCACCACCAGAATTTCGCCACCAGAGTCCTGGACAGATCGATTCATGACCCCGATTTCGTCGTCAAACACCCTTAGGCGCACGATTTTTCCAGCCAACCATTCGGCGTCTTCACGGCCATCTGAATCTTCTATGCCAACAAAAACCAGCAATCCCGCTTGCACAGAGCTCTCGATCTTTCCTCCGATTAAGACCTGTGCCCTCTTTACTCTCTGTATCACTACACGCATAGCCGCAACTATAAGGAATTACACTTAACGTGTCATCCAAGCTTGAATATCTGCCCATTGCGATTGCGGGGCGCGATTAAAGACATTTCATTAATGCTTCATCATTGTGTATAATAATCCAAACCAACTGAAATCGTGGATACTGCCGGAAGTAAAAGATCATCTGTAAGAAGCAGGCTCAGCCGCCCGCGTGGTTTCTATGGACCCTGGTTTCTTCGGAAGCTTGGCTTTTACCAAGCGTTTAGGAGATACGCATGAATAGCAATAACCGAGAGGAATGCTTGTTCAGGATCGAAGAGACGATGAGCGGTATCGGCGTGCTGTTGGAGGAGCTTAATACTGACATGGCTCACTATAATCTCGAGGCCTGCGCGAACTGCAAATCGGGCCTGACTCCCGATAGATGCGAGGATATGCACACCTATCTCAAATCTATCTACGAAAACCTGCGAAGCGTGAAGGCCGGGCTTCAGTTCATAAAATAGCGGCCCACCGTCCGCACCTGAGGGATTGTATCATAATGGAGCTCTTAGCACCCGCGGGAAATACTGAAAAGCTGAGGTACGCTTATCTCTTCGGTGCCGATGCCGCCTACATCGGGGTCGGCAACTACTCACTGAGATCCAGAGCCGAGAACCTCTCATCGAATCAGTGGGACGAAATCCGCAGGATCAAAGGCACCCGGAAGCTATACGGTGCGCTGAATATCTATTTCTTTGATAGAGACATCGAGGAATTTCGGGAGGAGTTAGATCGATTGCCTGACTCTCCTTTTGATGCTTTCATCGTATCGGATATCGGACTCGTACCCCTCCTACAGAAGAGGTTTCCTACCACTGCTCTTCATTTGAGCACCCAGGCCAACTGCGTCAATTCTGAAGCTGCTAAACTTTACAGAGACATGGGATTCAGCAGGATCATAGCAGGAAGAGAGATGGACCTGCGGGAAATAGAAAATCTTAAACGCAGCGCCGACATCGAAGTCGAAGTTTTTGTTCATGGTGCCATGTGCCTTGCATATTCCGGGAGGTGTTTCCTGAGCCGGTATATGGCAGAACGGTCCGCCAATCGTGGAGACTGCGCTCATTCCTGCCGCTGGAATTATCGGGTCCTGGAGGAGGCCGAGAGACCGGGCGAATTCTATCCTATTGTCGAAGGTAAAGATTTCACTACAATTCTTTCATCCAAAGATATGTGCATGATCGATCATCTGGATCAACTGCGGTCTGCCGGTGTCGATGCTATCAAGATCGAAGGACGGATGAAATCGATATATTACACTGCAGTCGTAACGCGGGGGTACAGAAAAGTTCTCGACTCTCTCGAACAAGGAGCAATCGATGATCCCACGCCCTTCAGAGATGAAATCTTTAAGGTGAGTCACAGAGAATTCTCGACCGGGTTTTTCTTCGATAAAGAAGAGATGGTAACTCCTACCGCAAAGCCCTATCTGAGAGAGTATGACTTTCTGGGAACGATCGGTCCGGCGGTGAAGAAAAACACTTATGAGTTAAGCCTGAAGAACCAAATCAGAGAATCAGACACACTGGAATATGTAGGCTACGACGTGCTCTATCTGAAGGACGACAGGTTTGCACTGTTGGACGAAAATCATAACAGAGTCGAAAAGGCAGATCACGGGAAAAACTGCTACCTTGAAACCCCCCAACCAGTCAAGGCCGGCTATCTCATCCGCAGGCGAGCGCGCGGCGACCCGTCTAAGTGATAGTTGAAGCGCTGTTCTCCAACTCGAAGATATCTCTCTTCAGATCAATCTCTCTTTCAGGATCGAGGGCCACAACAACAAATTTGCCAGGATTATGAAACTGTACGTATCGGCCTTCTGCCCGCGTCGCATAGAGACCTGAGACGGGCCGATGCCCGCCGAAGTAGTAAGACCCTAGCTGAGCTCGCACGTAGCGATCCAGCATTCTTTGTACGCTCCCCACGTCCGCCTGGTCATTATCCGTCCATGTAAAACCTTCGACGACCTCTGCCCGGGTTCTATACTCCACGATCTCCTCCGACAGGAAGTCCTTCCGGGGTTCACTGTGGGAAACGAGGAAGTTTTTACCCACTGCCAGCAACGGGAAGTTTTTCTCGTACCTATAATAGGCGTCATGAAAGGCCGGCCCCAAGAACTGCAGTACATACTGGGCGACCATCGCGCCTTCGTTGACAAACTTAATAAAGGGGTAGTTGCCGCCGCCATGTTCGTTCTTAATATTCTCGTGATTGCCCTTTAAAAAGTGAAAAGAGTGAGGAAAGAGGGTTTTAAGGATCATGACCATCTCCATGACCCCCAGACTCTCGATCATCTCCTGGTCCATGTTGGAGTGATGCCGATACCCGCCCGTGTACTCGTTCAAAGCCATCGACCAACGAGCCGCGACACGGGCTTCGCCGTGGAACGCGTCGCCGACACAGACGATCTGTATCTCTCTCATCAGCAGACGTCGTGCCGCCTGCAGCTGGTCTCCAAATAATAGCGTTACCAGAAAATCCAATCGAGCGTGTAGATCGGGTACTAATATGGTGGGCAGATCTTTATCCAGGTAGACCAGGCCGCCCGGCAATCCGGACGAATCCCTTGGACGTATGGATTCATTCTCGGTTTCCAGAATCTGATTCGCCGTTTCCAGAGGTTCAAGGTAATCTTCCTGCCTCAGAAGACTATTTCGCCGATAGATGGAAAGGAGGTGGCCCTTGAGCGTCCCATAGTCTTTCAAGTCTCCGATAATTTGGTCCATTATTCCAATCCCTTATCATTTTTCTGGATTAACCCGGGTCTGTCCAGCCCAGGAATCTAAATGATGTGGTATTTACGATGCTGCTTATTGACCACCGGAAAATATC
>SDBV01003112.1_pt1 | contig 24697 bp, 18 predicted proteins | sample 2277081 | NCBI WGS metagenome assembly SDBV01 (sample SAMN10402039, study PRJNA504765) | marine sediment metagenome | isolation source: marine sediment core GS10_PC15, 223 cmbsf | place: Arctic Ocean: Southern Knipovich Ridge | collected 2010 | reverse complement strand
CTTGGCGGCGATTACATTGACCCGATCAGCCTGACCTGGCGAGGGCTGGCCCTGGCAGCCGACGAGCAGTCCGGCGGCGCAGACTACGGCTACCGCAACGGGAATGCTCGCGGCGACATGGACGGCGACGGCGACATTGACGGGACGGACATTGATTTGCTGTTCGCCAACTACGGCGATGCCGGTGAGGCGGGCCCGCAGTTCGACCTCGACGCCGACGGCGACGCCGACCGCTATGACGCCGACATCCTTGTCCACGATCTTGTCGAGACGACGATAGGCACGGGCACTGAGTACGGCGACGCCAACCTGAACGGCATAGTCGAGCTTGGCGACCTGACGAGGCTGGGTACGTACTACGGCGTCGGCAGCACGTGGGCTGAGGGCGACGCCAACGGCGATCAACTCGTAGAGCTTGGCGACCTGACGATACTGGGAACTTATTATGGCTTCATGGCTTCGCCCGGCGGCGACACGCTAGGAGCCCCGTCCGGCGGCGACACGGTGGAGGCACCGGCCGAAACCCTAGCCGCTGCGGCAACTGAAGAACCATCGCCGACCCAGCTTTTGGGTGAGCCCCAAGGCGCGTCGCTGTCGTTGGCCACGTACACTTCGACGGACGTCGATCTGCTAGCCGCTCCGCCAACGTCGTCGCAGGGCGTTGAGTATCAATCGGCCCCAGGTCCGCAATCGCAGTCGGTGACCACTGGTGGGAGATTTGTCCAAGCCCGACCGTTAACATTGCTTCGCCCACAGGCCCGCCCACGGCGACTATCGGCTCAGGCGCCGACCACGGTCGACACCGCTGTGCTGTCGCCCGCTAGGGGCCGCCCGCGGGCTGCCAGGCCGGCGAGACCCTCAGCGGACCTCGTGAATATCCTGGATGAGGCAGCACTACTGGCAGCGCTCTAGCCCTGGTGCCACAAGACGGGCCTATGGCGGGTGATATGGCCCACATAAACCCACGGGCCATCGGTTTGAATCTGAGGCAGCCCCGGCTACGTTCGCAGCCGCTGCTGTCACTCAGGCAGCGTGGACATCTGCAGCGTCGCGCCGCTGGTCGCGTCAACCGGCGTCGGCGCGTCGGGCCCCATAATCGTCCGGTTCAGTAGCTGCTTAGCGTCGATCTTGACCCAGCCTGTGATGAACTCCGGAGCGTTATAGTTTTTCAGGAACGCTCCGTCGAAAGCGGGGTCTTCCTGCGGCAAGGCGACGGGTTTATGGCTTCGGCCATCGGCGTCGATGTAGCTGAAGTAGATTCTCGCCAACAAGCCATTGCTTCGCTTGCTGGCGAAGAGGACCCATCGACCGTTGGTGGTCCAGCCATGCCAGCTCTCGGAGAGATCGCTGTTGGCTGTAAGTGGCCAGTATTTCCCGGTGGCCAGTTCGATCATCCACAGATCGGCGTCATCATCATAAACCGGGAAGGTGCCCCGCGCCGACGCCGTGATAAGCACGAACCGCCCATCGGGGGAAACACGCGGCTGGGAGATGCTCTTGCCAAACTCCCGGGCCGACAGGACCGTCTCGACCTGGCCCCAGGCATCAGTGTCTATGTCATAGGCCACTCGCGCCAGATCGTACTGGAACGTCTCATAGCTTGCCGGTACGCCCTGTCGCTGATCGTACTCGCCCTCAATTGGCCCTGCGCTCGCCGAATCGAGCTCCCACGTCCGCCGAGCTCGGGAGAAATAGAGGTACTTCCCATCCCACGACCAGCTGGGAAAGGTCTCCAGATAATCCGGATCAGCGATCACGCCGGCACTGTGGACGTTGCCGCCGTCGACAACAAAGATGCCCAGGTTGGAGTCACGGTCGACCACGCTTCGGCTCCGGCCTGATCGATGATGCTGCAGCGATAGTTTGTTTACCGAGAAAGCCGCCAACCGTCTACTCGGGTGCCAGCTCGTATAAGCGGCCGGCGCGCTGTTATGCGGCGTGCGCGTATCGACCATCGTCACCTGCCCCTCGCGGACAAGGATCATCCCCGTACGTTTCAGTTTCCCGGCTCGTGTTTGCAGGGTCATCATATTGGGGCTGTTCTGGACGAAGGTGTGGCAGTTCATGCAGTAGCCACCCCCACGACGGCTGGGCAGGATGGTCCGCTGTTGAAAGCTCTCGATATGCCGCTGGCGAATGCTCATGTTTCGATAATTGCTGTGCACCGGGCCGACCAGCCGATATGCGACGTGCGAGTCAATGGGCTCGGGGGCGATGCGGTTGGTGATCGTCTCGTACTGCCGCCAGTCTTGGCCTTTCTGACGGACGTAGACGTCAATTCTCAGGTCATTGCCGAGGTTCACCTGCAACAACTCCCGCCACGCCTTCAGTGGGATTACCACCTTGCCATCTTTCCGGGCGACAAGGATAGGCGAGCCGTTGTCCGACCATATTTTCGCGCGGACCTGACGCCCCTTTTCCTCGACGACAAAGTTTAGCGGCGCAATGTTCGCCGGGATGACACAGTCGCGATAGTCGGGCCTGATCACCGGCTGACGTCCCACGGGCGTCGCGGCATCGGGCGCCGACGTCGAGCGGCAACCACAGACCATCGCCAACGCCACGCACAGAACAGCGCCGCCAAAGCATCTCCTTGCCCAATACTGTGACCGAACCGGCTGACTAATCATTGGGTCTCCGACGGAAAAGAAATCGGTAGTAGCTATTGGGCATTTCACGGGCGAAGGCCGACGCAGCGCCTGGTCCACCAGCGATCTCAAAGGCCCGCCTTGCCCGGCCAATCGCCCGGAGGCTCGGCATGAGGTCACCCAGGCCTGGATCTTGCGACGTTTGCACTATGAACACAGCAACGGCTTCGGCGTGGTATTCGGGCAGGACGGCATATCCCTGCTTGTCCCCGAACTGCCGCAACAGCGAGACCACCATCCCCACACGCCTGGCGGCCAGATGCGCAGCCACTGAGTACTCGAACGCCATCCGGTTGGCCGGTTGTTCCTGAAGCAGCATAATCAAAGACGCTCTCACATCGGCCGGCGCGTAGTCGCGACTGTTAGATCGCAAGCGGCGGATTCTGGCGATGTCAGCATCCTTCGCCAGGCTCGGATCCGCATCCAAATCTTCAAGTGTCTGGCTGGCCCAGTCACCCCAGATCACGTTACGCTCAAGGCGACGCAGGAATATACGCGCCACGTCGGGCTCATTCTTGACGATGAATATCCTCGCCAGCACCTTCAGAGTGCTCGGGCGCGGGCCCCATAATTCGAGCAGGCGGCTGGCGGTATGCTCAGCTTGGTTGACCAGTCCGAGTTGCAATAACGTTTCCGGCCCCTCGGCCGATACCCCCGGCATCAACGGCTGAATCACCAACCCGTCTACGATTTGCGGATAGGCAAACATTTTCGATCCGAGCTTTCCCGTCTCGAACAACGCGCGGTTGATATGACGCCCCAACTGCGCCGACAGGCGCATTTCCTGGTAACCTTCCGCCGCGACCAGCAATTCCGCCCAAGCGTCTTGCGAGGCCAAGGAGTGCAGTCGCAGCACCCATCGGGCCTCACTGTCGACCGTTCGATGAATCGCCGCGACGCCCAAAGCGATCACGACCATCAAAGTGGCCGCCTTGATCCGGACCAGGCCCGCCCAATTCGGGTGGTCTCCTGCTCTCGTCAAACGCCAGCGACATAGGCCGGCCAGCATCATCGCGACGATCGGCAATACATACAGCCCAACCCACGCCCAGAACACCGTCGGGATAATCGCCACCGCCGAAAACTCGCCATACGGCGCCACGCCGGTCAACCTTATGTAGGACTCGCCCATCGGCAGGGACAACGCCGCCACGCCGATCAACATGGGCGCCCCCGCCCCGACAAGAAGCCACCCCGCCGCCGAGACATATCGCCGGGCAACCCAGCACTCATGCAGGCCACACACTGCGGCAAACAGCATCGCCGGAGCACCCAATACGTAGTAAAGCCCCAACCCCCCCACCACCATACTCACATCACGCAGGGCAGCACGTCGCAGTCTGATGACAACACTGGCAGCGCCAAGCGCCGCCGTCACGGCCAAGCAATCGGCCAGATTGAACTCATAGTGATTCCAGATAAATCCGAGCACCGCCACGCCCACCACGCCAGCCACTCGTGTTCGCGTGCGGGCCATCTGCGAAACGATCGAATTGATCGCTACGAACAAGGCGACGGCGACGGCAGTGAGAATCGCCGCACCCAGATAGGGAATGATGAACAGCTGACCGAGGTAAGCCCCAGCCCATTCGGTCAGCCCCCCGGGCCGGCCCGCCAGTGAGGCGAAGAAGGCCCAGCCACGCTCAAACAGAGGCAAGGTCAGAAACGAGTTGCTCGGCACCATGACCAAATCGCCGTAATAAAGAAGCGACGGATCCACCGAACGCAGAATGTGATAAAACAGCCCAGCCAACAGTGCGATCCAGACGATCCCCCATTTCGCCTTGGCCAGTCGATTGGACCTTCTAGTCTCACCCTCCGAAGGGGCTGCTACATCTTGCTGGAGTTTCCCGGGCATGCAGTCAGTTCCGTTTCAAAGAGCAAATCGTGACGACAGACGTCGCACACGGCAATGATTTGAGGCCAGGGCAGGTCCGCGCACTGACGTCGCACGATCTGCTCGACCTCGGGGGTCTTGCAATACATGATCGCCTGGACGACGTCCGAGTCGCCGCAGCCCGCCGCAGCCAAGATGGCTTGTGCATGCTCTATCGTGTCGGCCACTTGCGCCTCAGGATCGTCAAGATGTTCCGTGTTGCCCGCCTCGTCGATCGCCGCCGTGCCGGAAACCAACACCGTCCGCCCCGCCAGTGTTCTGGCCGACACCGCACGGGAAAACGCCGAACCGTAATCGTAGGCCGACCCCTGATCGCCGCCCGCCTGATGACGCGCCACGACGCCCTCCGCGCCCAAGACCGCCAACAGATCCATCGCGCAGTGATGCCCTTGAGCAACGTCCAGACTAATGCCCGTGCTCGCCGGAAGAATCGGGTCCGCCCCCGAGCCGAGCAAGCCACGCTCGGTGAAAAACTCATTACGCACGAGATTGAACTCGTCGTACCACTCCAACAGATCCGTCAGCCACATCCATGTTCGAGCGACGTCATGAAAATCGCCCCCCGCAGCGGCCACGACCTGCTCGCCCTTGATGAGCATCGCCCGGGTCTGGTCGGCCCGGCTGTCGCACTCGGGGGCAGTTAGCGCCGAAGCAACCACCACGGTCTGGCCACCCGCGCGGACAATGCGCCCACACTTGACGCCGTCGATGGTCACCAATTCAATAGGAGCCTGACCGGTAACGGCGTATACCTGCACGCCGCTGACGGCCTGCCCGCCAAGCTGAGTATGCAGCAAGGCCGGACCCACCCCATCGTCCAAAGCGCCGTAGGCAGCAGACCGGGCAGAGACGACCGTGTCCATGCCGCCCGGAGCAAAGAGAATTCGCTCCTGAACGATCTTCGACTGGGTCTGTTTGAGGGCCTCGGCAATGCCGGAAAACACCTCCGCCGCCTGAGTGGGTGCATCCGCCTGGATGTCCGACGGCGCGGCGGTGATGTAAAGTTCCGCCGCTTCGGGCGACGCTAGCTGGTAAGTATGAACTGGCACGACTCGCTCCACAATGCCCCGGCCGCCATGGCCGTCAACATGATTCAAGACTGTATCGATCGCTCATAGACGAAGGGCGCAAACTGCGCCTATGTCTCAAGAATCGGTTACAAGGTAGGCGAAGATGAGAACTTATCACTGTTTTGCGGCAATATGTCAAGCAAAAACACAAAGAGCACCTGCGGCCACGGTATGAACGCAAACGGGCCACACGTCCGATCCGAACGTGTGGCCCATCTGTTATCGGTGTGATGAGCCTAGGCCACGCCGACGGCCTCTTTGAAGGCGTCCAGGCCCAGGCGGTCGATCATCCTGCCGATGCGGTCCTTGGCCTTGGCGGCGGCCTTGAAGTAGTCCACCACCTTGGCGACCATCGCGAGGACTTCGTCGTCGCTGAGGTCGGCCACCAGCAGATCGGCTATTCGCGGCACCACGCCGCCCGAGCCGCCTACGAAGACGCTCCACCCGCCGGGCTTGCCGACCAGGCCGATGTCCTTAAAGCCGGTCTCCGCGCACTGGTTCACACAGCCGCTGACGCCCATCTTGAGCTTGCCGGGCAGTTCCATGCCGTGGTACAGCTCGTCGAGCTTCATGCCGATGGCGAGGCTGTCCTGCTTGCCGCGTTTGCAGAATGTCGTGCCGGGGCAGACCTTCAGGCTGCGAACGCACAGGCCAACCGCCGCACCGGGCGACATGCCGAGATCCGCCCACACGGCGTCGATATCTTCTTCCTTCAGGCCGACTATCGCGATGCGAGCGGCGCTGGTTATTTTCAGAGCCGCCGCGCCGTACTTGTCGGCCACATCGGCGATCTTGCGGAGCGTGTCGGGCGTCACCACGCCGCATGGAATGTGCGGGGCCACCGCGTAAGTCTCCTTGTCTCGCTGCAGAATTACACCCTTGTCACCGTCGTTAAGCATTTGTAAACCTTCCGTTAGCCCATTAGCCAGTAGGGAAATCGAATGTCGCCAGCCGGTACGATTCCGGCTTGACTAGGCATTATATCGTCCCGTTCAGTATAATCCATTAAAAGTTACGTATATTATCCTGGGATTCAGTGTGGTTGCCGACCGCCGGGCTGGGAGCTTCTCGTCCGGGTGGCTAGCCGAGCTTCACCACGGCCTTGATGCACTTCCGCTCTCGCACGGAGTCGAAGGCGGCGTTGATGTCGTCCAGCGCGTAGGTGTTGTCCAGGTCCAGCCAGATGGTCGCGTCCAGCTTGCCGGCTTGGACGAGGGCGACGACCTGCTCGTGGGTCTCCGCTTCGTCATAGCTGCCGTCGCAGTGGGTGAACTCGCCGCGGGCCAGGCTGGCATCGACGTTGGTCTTGCCCATCTCGTTTATGCCGTACACCGCCAGCGCCCCGCCGACCGCGACGTTGGCCAGGGCCAGGTCGATGCTCGCCTGGCTACCGACGCTGTCTATTACGAAGTCGAATCCGTCGCCGGCGGCCCCGGCGAGCTGATCGGCCAGGTCGTCCGCCTTGTAGCTGATGTGCGCCGTCGCGCCGGCTTGCAGCGCGGGCTGCTCCCGCACGGGGTTGCCCGTCATGACGATCCGCGACGCGCCGAGGTTCTTGGCGTGGGCGGCGAAGGCCATCCCCACACCGCCCGAGCCGACCACCAGCACGCTCGCGCCGGCGGGGATCTTCATGCGGTTCATGCAGCTGAGCGTCTCGCGCCACGTCGTCATCATGGTGGCCCCTCTCGGGTCGAAGTCGGCAGGCAGGAGCTGGTTGACCGTGAAGCCCGCCCACTCGCCTTCGTCCACGCCGTCTTCCGCCATCGCCCAGTGATCCTTCGCCACGCCCATGCTCGCAAAGCCGCCCCACGTGCTGCTGTAGCTGCCGTCGACAGCCGCCGGGGCGCCCACGCGCGTTACCAGGTCGCCGACCTTCAGGTTCCGCACCTTCTCGCCGATGGCCGTCACTCGCCCGATGCTCTCATGGCCGATGATCGACGGAGCGACGTCGATCGCCCAGCGGACACGCCCCTCGATTAGGTGCATGTCCGTGCCGCTGCAGGTCGCGCCGTAGAGCAAGTCGCACAGGGCATCGTAAGGCCCTGCGATTTGCGGGTCGGCGACTTCGCGAACGGTTAGCGAGCCGAGCGTTTCCAGGAATGCTGCCTTCATGGTGATGTCCTTTAGTATTGGAGCGTAGCTGTGTCAGTCCAGTTGGATAATCCGCACGCCGTAGGGCGTCATGGTTACGTTGTCGCTGCACTGTTCATCGGTCAGCAGGTCCGCGCCCGTTAACTCGCCGAGGTGCACGGTTTGCTCGTCGGTGGCGTGGTTGAGTATGAACAGTGCGCGCCTGCCGTTGCCTTCGCGCAGGAGTATCTCCACGTTAGCCTCGCCGTCTGCGGCGGTCGCCAGGGGCTCGATGCCCTTCTCGCTCAGCAGCGCCCGGTAGAAGTCGGCCAGGAACTCCTCAGACGCGCACGTCGCGACGTAGTAGGCCTTGCCCTCGCCGAACTCGTTCCGCGTGACAACCGGCCTACCGGCGTACCAGTTGCTGCCATAGGTCGCCAGCACGTCGGCGCCCTCGGCGTGGATGAGGTCGAAGTAATGGTCGCAGGCGTATGTGCTTTTCGGCAGCGAGGGGGCCGTCGGCGTGAGGCAAATCTCGTTGGCCTCGCCGGCGGGACGGTTGTCGATCTCCTCCGCCCATATCCCCAGGACATCCCGCAGCGCGCCCGGGTAGCCGCCCTCGTACACAAGGTCGCTCTCGTTGACCAGGCCTGACAGATGCGTCGTCACGAACGTGCCGCCGGCGGAGACCCAGTCGGCGATTTTCTTCCGCTCATCGACGCGGGCGTGCATCTCCTCAGCCGTGCCGTTAAGCGGGAACTTGCCTTCCTTCACCATATACAGATTCGGTGCCAGCAACACGTCGTACTGCGACCAATCGCCATCCATGCGCACAACGTCGATCGGCACGTTGAGCTTCCAGACCGACCGGTAGTGACGCGTGACGGTCTCGATGAACTTCTTATCCTTGCCAGGCCCGACCGACAAGCCAAGGGCCCAGCGGTTCTCCGTGCTCCACAGCAGCCCCACCCGCGCCTTGGCCGCCCGCGTGCCGACGAGGCAATCCGACAGCTTGTCCAGATCGGCCCCCAGCGTAGCCACCTCCTGAAACACGCGCGTGTTCTCGTGGGCTACGTGTGCGACGACCGCCCCGTGGAACTTTTCGTGGGCCCCCCTGCTGCGCCGCCACTGGAAGTACATCGCCGCGTCGGCCCCATGGGCGACCGCCTGCAGCGATATCTGCCTCATCAGGCCCGGCGGCTTGAGCGTGTGGTAGCGGTGCCAGTTCGTGCTGCTGGGCGTTTGTTCCATCAGCATCCACGGGTCGCCGTGCTTCACGCCGCGCATCAGTGCGTGGGCGAATGCCGTGAAGGCCGGGTCGCCGTCGATTTCCGGGTAGCTGTCCCAACTCACCACGTCCAGCACGTCGCCGAACTTGGCGTAGTCCACGCCCTCGAATAAGCCCATCAGGTTGGTCGTCACTGGAATGCTCGGCGTCAGCTCGCGCAGCGGAACGATCTCGTCCTTGTAGAACTCGACGATCTGCGTGGAGCAGAATCGCCGCCAGTCCAGCGTCAGTCCGGTCACGCCGTTGGTGCAGGCGTGGTCGAGCGGCACGTTGATTTGCGAGAAATCGTGGAACGTCTGCGACCAGAACCGCGTCCACCACTGGTCGTTGACGGTGTCGATATCGCCGTATCGTTTCTCCAGCCAATCGCGGAATGCGTCGCGACACAGGTCGCAGTAGCAGCGGTCCCACAGATGGCCGTACTCGTTGGACACGTGCCACATCACCAGGCCTGGGTGCCCGCCGTACCGCAGGGCCAGTGTGTGGTTGATCCGCTGACACTCCTGGCGGAACACCGGCGAGGTCGGGCAGGTCATCTGCCTGAGGCCCGGCAGATACCGCACGCCGTCCTTCCGCACAGCCTGGATTTCCGGATACTTCTCAGCCAGCCATCTTGGCGGCGATGACGAGGGCGTGGCCATCGCGACATACACCCCGGCGGCGTGGAGGCGGTCGAAGGTCTCGTCCAGCCAGGCCCAGTCGAAGTTGCCCTCGGTGGGCTCCATCTGTGCCCAGGCGAAGATGCCCGTCGACATAAGATTCATGCCCGACAGCTTCATAAGGCGGACGTCGTCAATGCGGATATTTTCGGGCCATTGGTCCGGGTTGTAATCGCCGCCGTGGAATAGCTTGGGCAGCACCGGGCTGATGGGGCCTGTGGTGGTCATGTGTGCGTTCCTTTGAATATCTCAGTAGTCCAATGCTGGTGATGGCGGCTCAGTCGTAGAACACGTGCCACGTGTAAATACCAAGTGCGACCACGCACCAAAACGCAGATACATGTATCGTAATAAGGTGGACAAGTCGCCCCGGGACCAGCCAAACCGAGAACACCGGTGCCACAACAGCCACGAATGTAAGCACCAAGAAGAGAGTGTATTTGCTTGTCACAGTATCCTGCCATCCATCACGCAGGAAGGACCAGACGATCCAGCTAATAACGAGGACCGACAGCGCCATCAGGAATTGCAGGCCGTTCTTTGAGTGCCATAATGCGTAGAATGCCAACGTTAACGTCGCCAGACTGATAACGTCCAAGAGGAAGTGGCGTACACCGTACAAGTCTGGCTCGTCGTCGCCATCGCCCGGCTCATCGTCAAAATCCGTTCGGATTACCCAGTATTCTAGAATGAAGTAGTAGATGAGGCCAACTGAGGCCACGATTTGAAAGTGGCTTGCCTCATGAAGGTGCCCCGACACAAGCAAATCCAGCAGCTTCACAATGCCCGCTCCCACTACTGCTGGGTGCAGCAAGTTCGTTGTCGTGCTATGCCAGAAACGGGACATGTCAACCTTGTCGATCTCGGTCATTTCGTCCTTCTTGTTCTCGATCAGGATTGGCTACGTTACCAACAGGTTATCACAACTGCCGCGGCGTGTCCAAAAATCGCAGATCGGACGGTGACTTTGTCGGGCGGTCTGGTAGAATCTCCACACTAAGTGGATCATCGGGCCCACCTCTGCGGGCGGGTCCAAGGAGAGAACATATGGCGAAGTTGCGATTGAGTGCGGCTGAGTGGTGTTGTTTCACCGACGGCATGGACGCGGCGGAAGTTTACGGCCGGCTTGCGGGGGCTGGGTATGCGGGTGTGGAGATGACGGCCCCCGAGCGGCTCACCGCGGCGCGGGCGGCTGGGCTGGAGGTCGTCAATGTATGCGGGGCGGGCATGGATGAGGGGCTCAACCGCATGGTGAACCACGCCAAGCTGCTGCCCGTGCTTCGCGACACGATTGCCCAGGCCGGCGCGGATGGCATCGGGCAGGTGATAGTGTTCTCCGGCTCGCGCAACGGACAGAGCGACGCGGACGGCATCGCCAACTGCGCGGCGGGCCTGGCCCAACTCGTCGACGACGCCGTCAAAGCGGGCGTTGTGCTCGCCTTTGAGATGCTCTGCGCCGCCAATCACGGCGACTACCAGGCCACCCACAGCAGCTACGGATACGCCGTCGCCGATGCCCTCGCCTCGCCGAACGTGAGCGTGCTGTACGACATCTACCACCAACAGCGAACGGGCGAAGACCACATGACCACGCTGGTCGGCAATCTGGAGAAGGTGTGTCACCTGCACGTGGCGGGCAGCCCCAACCGGGATTTCCCCGGGCCCGACCAGGAGATCGACTACGCCCCGCTCGTTAGGGCGGTGCAGGCAGCCGGCTATACGGGCTATTGGGGCATGGAGTTCCTGCCGCCCGCCGACCCGCTGGACCAGTTGGAAAAGGCGGCGGAGATGTTCTTGAGTTATGCTGACTGATCGATCTTGCGTAAGTTCGTGGCGTCGGCTGGCGCACGTCCGCCCGTCGCGCATATGTGGGCGCCGCGCAACACGCATTAGTCCCTCACTGCGCCCTACGTCATCTGCAGCGTGTAGTTGCCGCCGGCGACGGTGTCGAAGCTGAGCACGCCGCCGTCTTCGGGCGTGAGCTCGACCGCCTTGCCGTCGGCATCAACCACGCTTACCTCACCGTCGAAGGGGTTGGCGACGCGGCATCGTTTGCCGGCTTCGCTGGCGATTGTCACTGATTGGACGCTGCCGCCCTTCCAGGCTGCGCTGACCAGGAACGCGCCTTCCGCGCGGAACGTCTTGAACGCCACGTCCACCTGGCTGGGCCAGGCGGGGAAGACGCGGATCACGCCGTCCCAGCTTTGCAGCATCATTTCCTGCAGCGGCATTACCATGCCCGTGCCTTCCACGTACAGCCCGCAGTAGCCCATGTCGTCGGTGCCCATGCCCCTGCACAGGCCGTTGTCCTGCAGCTCGCGGCGGATGACTTCTCGTATGCCGTCGATGGCCTTATCCGGCACGATCTCGCCGGCGCGTATCCAGCTTGTCCAAGGCCGAGGCGTGCCGCCCGTGCCGCCGGCCCAGTTGCCGCTGAGCTTGCCGCGCCGCATCAGGTCGGCGGTATGGCCCGACATCCCCAGGCCGTTGGGTCGGTCGAACTCGGGGAAGATCGTCTCGCGGCGTTTGAGCTCGTCGGCCGAGAAGCCCGAGAAATCCACGCCGACCGGCGCGGCCAGGTTCTCAACAATATTCGCCCACTCGGCCCGCAAGTCCTCATCCACGCCCAGCACCTCAGCCGCCTTGCCGGCGAACTGCAGGCAGTACTTGGCGTGCTTGATAACCTGCGGCTGATCGAGGTACGTCTCCACCTTGCCGGTGAAGTGGCTCTCGCCCTGGGGCGAGGGGAACGCGTGGAACTTACCATCGTCCCACTTTTCCAGCGTGTCGGTGTAGAACAAGGCCGCATCGCGGATCACGGGGTAGGCCTCGTCTGCCAGCCATTGCTCGTCTTGGGTGTATTGGTACCGCCACCACCAGTAGCTGGCCACCCAGCCCGTCATGTAAAACATCCGACATATGCCGCCCGTGCCGTACGGGTCTTCCGTATACGGGAACGGATAGCCCAGCAGGTGCATGAACATGCCGCGACTGTTGAAGTACTTTTTCGCGAAGATTCTGCCCGCGTCCACCATGTGTTTCATGCCGACGAAGAACGAGTCGGCCATGTCCACGTGGTTGCTGGCCAGGTTGCCCCAGAACGGTTGCTGGTAGTTGTAGTTCGTGTGGTAGTCGCCGTGCCACAGCGAGTAATCCGGCACGGTGGAGGGGAAGGCGAGCCCGGGCGCGGGGGCGGTGCCCGTGTAGGCGCAGCGCCGGCCGTGCAGCGTGCCGTACCACATTTTCTCGAGGATCGGGTCGTCGATCTCCAGCGACGAAAGCGCCCAGAACTCGGCCGCTGCGTCGTTCGTGTCCTGCTGCCACTGGGCGAGCATGCCCGGCAGGTCATCGGCGAGCATGGCGGTTATACGGTTGAGCTCGCCCTTCAGGCCGCCGTCGTCGCTGCTGGCGGGGACGGCTATGGCCAGCCAGCCACCGGGGATATCCTCATCCTTCTTGCGGATGTGAATCACGCCGTCGCCCTTGTGGTACGGGCCTTGCGCCTCGATGTTCAGCCCCGTCACGTACGGCACGAGCCCGTAGCAGTAGCCGTTGGGGAACTCGATATCCGGGTGGAACAGTTGTTCGATCGCCAGCCGGCCCTCCACCTCGCCGACCCACGGCGGGGGCAGCGGCGTTACCTTGGACGACTCGATGGCGCCCTCCCACATCCAGTACCCAGCCTTGATTTCGCGCTCGCATGCGAAGTCCTCGATGGCCGGGTCCGCCCACCGCCTCAGTACGAACCGCACGGGCGGCTGGGCGCGGGTGCGACTTTCCTCGGTAAAGCCCTCCAGCTCCCAGCGAACGACCAGCGCGTTGGTGTGCGGCGGGACGAAGCACGTGAAACGATACAGCAGGCCGCTCTCCCAACTGAGCTCGATGATAGCTTCGCCCTTTTCGATGAGGATCTTCTGCGAGATTTTCTCGCCGAGTTGGTCTATCGGCAGGCGACACATCAGCTCACCGACGGGCTTGGGGCACGGGTATGTGCGGTTGCCATAGCCCGGTGCGCCGCGGACGAGTTCCTGCATGCGTTTTTCGTCGGCGGGCTCGCCCTTGGTTGCGCGAGCCTTGGCGCGGGCGTCGGCAGTGTAGCGTTCGGAGACCCACCCCTCGTCGCGTATGCCGCGGACGAGTTCATCGATGTGGGCGGGCTCGGGGTCCTCGGAGGTGTCATGGCGCCGATCCCACACGTCGCCCTTGCCGAATCGCCAGATTATCGTGTTGGCTTGCTGGTAGATGCTAACGGACAGGTCGCCGTTGCCCAGGAGCAAGCCTTGCTCGGGTTCGAGGACGAGATGGTCAATTTCGATGGTATGCATCTTGGTGGGCATCCTTTTCATTTTTCATTGGTGATTTTCGACTGGGTTGGCGGCTTGCTGCCATGATCCGGGCCCGGACAAATCGACAATCGAAAATCGCATATCGGAAATTATAGGTCCTGCGGCTTAGCGTCTTGGCGCATTGTTCAGCGAGTTTTCCACAGCCTTCATGATCGCCTTGCTGGATGTAGCCGCGCCCGTCACGGGGTCCACGTTGGGGCTTTGGGCTTCGACAATTCTCGGCAGCACGATCTGGGCAGCCTTTCTCGCCGCCTTACTGTTGTTGTTGGCCAGCATCGCGACGCTGGCTATCCGCTCGCGCCTCATCGTCGTCATCACGGAATACGTAAAATGGCAGCACGTGAACTGGCCCACGTAGTCCCCGTCGTATATGTCCGTCAGGTCGACGTCGGTTATGGTCATCTGCGCCACTTGCCGCATTTCCGCACGGTCCGCGCAGCCCACGCAGGCAACCGCCAGCAGCAAGACAAGGGCGATACGCAGCGGGGTTACAGCGTTACATCTCTTTCGCATTCCGGTCCTTTCAGTAGGCCTCGCCGAATCGCTCCCATTATCAGGCCGGGCCGCGCCAATGCAAGACGCCGGGCGGAAAGAAAAACTCAAATCCATTTGCCTCCCGTCAGGGTGAATCCTAATTTACCCCTGAACGCGATGCTCAGCGGCTTTCACGCAGCCGTTACAATAAAACCATTGAAGTGAATGACTTTCTCCCTGAAGCTCCACTCCACTGGACAGGGCGGGCCTTGTAGGCCCGTCCGTTTTTTTTTGGGCACTTCCCGACCTACCCTCCGGCGCGATCCCGCCGCCATCGGCCCGGGCCAACGGAAAATCCACACTTGAAATCGCATTGCCAGGCCCTAATATGGCTTGCCTGTCGCTAAACCCGTCTCGATTCAAAGGAAAAATGCATAATGGCGAACGCGGATATCGGATTGATCGGCCTGGCCGTCATGGGTCAGAACCTCGTGCTCAATATGGAAGAAAAGGGCTTCACCGTCGCGGTGTTCAACCGCACGGTCGCCAAGGTGGATGCCTTCACCGCCGGCGAGGCAATGGGCAAGAACATAGTCGGCACCCACAGCTTGGCCGAGTTGGTCGGCGAACTCAAAACGCCCCGGCGCGTGATGCTGCTGGTCAAGGCGGGCCAACCGGTGGACGACTTCATCGATGCGCTCGTGCCCCTGCTGGATAAGGGCGACATCATCATCGACGGCGGCAACAGCAACTTCAACGATACTATCCGCCGCTGCAAGAGCGTCGAAAAGGCCGGCCTGCTGTACATCGGCACGGGCGTATCTGGCGGCGAAGAAGGCGCACGTCACGGGCCCAGCATTATGCCCGGCGGCTCGCCAGACGCCTGGCCACACGTTAAGGACATCTTCCAGGCCATCTCAGCCAAGGTCGAGGGCACGCCCTGCTGCGATTGGCTTGGCTCCAACGGCGCGGGACATTTCGTCAAGATGGTGCACAACGGCATTGAGTACGGCGACATGCAACTCATCTGCGAGGCCTACAACCTGATGCGGGCCAACGGTCTGTCGGCTGGCGACATGAGCAAGGTATTCGCCGAGTGGAACAAAGGTGAGCTGGACAGCTACCTCATCGAGATCACGCGCGACATCCTCGCCAAGAAAGACGATGCGACAGGCCAGGCCATGGTGGATGTCATCCTCGACACCGCAGGCCAAAAGGGCACGGGCAAGTGGACGGGCATTACCGCACTCGAGCTGGGCCAGCCATTGACGCTTATCGGCGAGGCCGTGTTCGCGCGGTGCTTGTCGGCACTGAAGGACGAGCGCATAGCAGCCGGCAAGAAGCTGCGAGGCCCGAAGGTCAAACCCATCGACAACCCGGAAAAGGCCGCTAAGTTCATCGAGGACATCCGCCAGGCGCTCTACGCCAGTAAGATTATCTCATACGCCCAGGGCTTCCAGCTGCTGCGTGCGGCGGCCAAGGAATATAAGTGGAAGCTGGACTACGGCCAGATCGCCATGATGTGGCGCGGCGGGTGCATCATCCGCAGTCAGTTCCTCGGCAAAATCAAAGAGGCGTTCGACAAGCGCAAACGCCTGGTCAACCTGCTGCTGGACCCGTACTTCAAGGCGGCGGTGCGGCGCGGGCAGGTCTCCTGGCGACGCACGGTCACACGCGCGGTCAAGTGGGGCATCCCCGTGCCGGCGTTCACAGCCGCCCTGGCCTACTACGACGGCTACCGCAGCGAACGCCTGCCGGCCAACCTGCTGCAGGCCCAGCGAGATTACTTCGGCGCGCACACCTACGAGAGGCTCGACAAGGAGCGCGGCGAGTTCTTCCACACAAACTGGACAGGCACCGGCGGCGACACGACGGCGAGCACATATACCGCCTAGCGGCGGAATGTCTAATATCTAAGGACTAATGTCTAAAGGCATGCGACGCGCGAGCCGGGCCATGCGAGCACAATCCGAATTAGACATTAGAACTTAGACATTAGACATGCCGCCGTCTTCGGCGGCCATTAGACATTCGCCGCCGGACGACGACCCCAAGGAGTCAATCATGAGTTCTAACGATCTATTCAACGTAGAAGGCAAGACCATCGCCATCACCGGCGGCGCCGGCGTACTTTGCGGCGCCATGGCCAAGGGCCTGGCTGCTCGCGGGGCAAAGGTGTGCGTTATCGATTTCGACGCAGATCGCAGCAAGGCGCTGTGCGACGAAATAACATCAGCAGGCGGCACGGCGGAGTGCATCAAGACAGACGTGCTGGACGCCGATCAGATCGCCGCGGCGCTGGACTTCTGCACCGACAAGCTCGGCTCCGTGGATGTGCTGATCAACGGTGCGGGCGGCAATAAGAAGCAAGCCACCTGCGTGCCGCCCGAGAGCCTGTTTTTCGACCTCGACGCAGACGCCGTCCGCTGGGTGTTCGACCTGAACTGTCTGGGCACGATTTTGCCGAGCCAAGTGTTCGGCAGGCACATGGCAGATCGCCAGCAGGGCGTCATCATCAACATCTCGTCGATGAACGCCTTTCGCCCGCTGACCCGCATCGCCGCGTACTCAGCGGCCAAGGCGGCCGTCAGCAACTTCACGCTGTGGCTCAGCACATACATGTGTCAGAACCACTCCACCGACATCCGCGTCAACGCGATCGCACCGGGCTTCTTCCTGACCGAGCAGAACCGCTTCCTGCTGCTGGACGAGGCGACGGGCGACTTGACGCCCCGAGGCCAGCAGATTCTCGCCCACACCCCGCAAGGCAGGTTCGGCGAGCCGGAAGAACTGCTCGGCACGCTCGTCTGGCTAATCTCGGACGCAGCCAAGTTCGTCACAGGCATAGTCGTCCCGGTAGACGGCGGCTACAGCGCTTACTCAGGAGTTTAGTATGTCAGACCACATTGATATTCTCACGAGTCTCGAGGCCAAGAAGGATTTTTTCATCGGCGTCGATTCCGATGGCTGTGCTTTTGATTCGATGGAGATCAAGCACAAGGAGTGCTTCATCCCCAACATTATCAATTATTGGGATCTCCAGGGCGTCTCGCGGTTCGCGCGGGAGGCGGCGGAGTTCGTCAACCTATACAGCCAGTGGCGCGGCATCAACCGTTTCCCAGCCCTGACGATGGCGTTCGACCTGCTCGCCGAGCGCGACGAAGCCCTGCAGCGCGGCTACACCTCGCCCGAAGTAGACTCGCTGCGAAAGTGGATCGAAGAGGAAACGCGCCTCGGCAACCCGGCGCTGGAAGAGAAAGTCGCCGATACGAAAGACCCCGTGCTGACCAAGACGCTCGCCTGGTCCCTGGCCGTCAACGAGACGGTCGGCAAGATCGTCCGCAACGTGCCGCCCTTCCCCTTCGTTCGCGAAGGCCTGGCCAAGATCTTCGACGTGGCTGACATTCTTGTCGTCTCCGCCACGCCCAACGAAGCGCTCGAGCGCGAGTGGGAGGAGCACGACATCGACAAGTACGTCCGCCTGATTTGCGGGCAGGAGATGGGCAATAAGACCGAGCATCTCAAGTACGGTGCGGGCGGCAAGTACGAGGCCGGCAAGGTGCTGATGGTCGGCGACGCTCCTGGCGACATGAAAGCTGCCAAGGCGAACGACATGTTGTTCTTCCCGATTTTCCCGGGCCAGGAGGCCCAGTGCTGGCAGCGATTCGTGGAAGAGGCGGCTGACAAGTTCTTTGCCGGCACGTACGCCGGCGAGTATGAGGAAGCCCTCATCGCCGAGTTCATGACCTTCCTACCCTCCACCCCCCCATGGAAGGCATAGGCCGGTCAGATACCAATGAGAAAAGCCGGTGGGCTACCCCACCGGCTTCTTTCTTGTGCATCTGACCAATCAGGCGTCCTTCTCGGCCAGCCTGGGCTTGAGCAACTTCTCGTAGCACTCGTTGCAGACCCACAGATGCGAGCTTTTGCAGTGCCAGCCTGTGGACTTCTCCATATCTTCACTGTCGTGAAGCGTCCACCTGCAGATCGTACAGTGGCTATGGTCCAGCCCGCCTGGCATACGTGCCCACTGCCAGCTACTGACTTCAGCCTGATCGACATCAGAAGCAGAGGACCCAAGGAAGAAGTCGGGGGGCTTTTCGGGCCCCTTGGTGACCGCATGGATAAAGCCTTCCCCGTCTCGCAACCCCCAGCAGTCGCTTGCCGAGAAAGACCTATGTGCCCACGGACCAAACCGCACACAATGATCCACAGACACGGTTGCGTGCTTAAGCTTATACTCCCGCCCATGAATTACGACTTTCTCGTGGGACATTGTTGTCTCCTGAATAATCGTTGTGACGGCGCGGCGTCCGCCAGCCGGCCGCCGTTCGTAGAGTTTAAGCTTACTTCATCCCGAACATTTCCTCTTTCAGGTCCAGGTAGTACAGGTAGTTTTCGGGCGACACATCCGGGGGGCAGCGGTGGTCGCAGAAGGGAATGAACCCGCCCTTTTCCACGTATGGCGCGAGCGTTTTCATGTACGCTTTGATCTCCGCTGGGGTGCTTGCCAGGACGATTTTGTCCACGCCGCCGAGGATGCGCAGCTCGGGGCCATACTTGTCCAGCATCTCGCCGGGATGACCTGACGAGTTGACCTCGAAGGGGAAGCACGTATTGAGGCCCGCCTCCAGGAAGTACGGCAGGATAGGCCTAACGTCGCCGTCGCAGTCCGTGTGCCAGATGTCCACGCCGGCTGCCTTCAGCTTATCGCCGATCCGCTTGTAACGCGGCGTGACGACATCCCTAAAAAATGGCACGCCGGTGATGGGCCCTTGCTTGAAGCAGATATCTTCCCACCCGCAGGCGAAGTCGAAATCGAAGTGAGGCAGCACGACGTCCAGGAAGTCTTCCACGAGCACGCAACGCGTCTCGACCATGTCCTCGACCATGTCGGGATAATCGTAGATCGCATAGGCCAGGCCCTCGAACGTGAGCATGTCGCGCACGTTGCCGATCATCGACCCGGTCCACACGCTCAGGGCGTAGGTGCGGTCGGCGGGGTGGGCCTTCTTGAGGGCTTCGACGTCCACCACGCGGGCGGGGTCGCCGCGGCGGAAGTGTTCTTCCTTGACCTTCTTCCAGTCTTCGGGGGTCTTGACCGTCCAGTCGATGATATGCGGAATCGTCGAATGCCCGTCCTTGGGGCTCTCGGCTATCAGGCCCATGCCGTCGCGCGTGACGACGGTGTCTTCCTTTTCTTCCAGCACTTCCCACTCGAAGCCCGGGTGCATCTGCACGTTGCCCGAGACACCGTGCATCGGATCGAAGGCGAAGAACTCATCGACCTCGTGGTTGCCCTCGATGCCATTGTCCTTGAAGAGGGGCCATTGCTCGAAGTTCTCGCCCCAGAAGCCGAACTCGATGTTGACGCTGCGGTCGAAGGGCTTGTAGTGCATCTGGGCGTTGAAACGCTCGCGGTCGGTCATCGTGCCGCCCCACGGCTTGCGGATGGGGGTGATTTTCTTCTCTGCCATTGCGACAATCTCCTGCAACATTCAGTAGCCGGCGCGCTTCTGCGCGCCGGTCGGTTAGCGGTGGCGGAAGTCTATACTTCCTCCGTTTCGACAACAAGGCTTCGCTCGTCTCGCCGGAGCAGTTGGTGTTTTTGCCAGGCTGGGTCGGTGTCGGGGAAGTCCACGCGGTAATGCACGCCGCGCGTCTCCGTCCGTCGCAGGGCGCACGTGCTTACGAGGAACGCCGCGGTCAGCATGTTCTGCATTTCCCAGCCGGCCAGCTCGTAGAACTCCTTGTCCAGCACGTATCGCCCCCACGAGCCGACCGTCTGGAGCGTCTCGCTGAGCCGTTGCTCGTCGCGGGCAATGCCGACATTTCGCCACATCAGCGACCGCAGTGAATTGCGGATATCCGCCAGGTCGAGTGCGGTGCGGTCGGTGTCTGGGTTGTGCCAATCGATCATGCCGGGGGTCAGCTCGCCGGGCTCGGCCGCCAGGGCCTCTCCGGCCCGCGCGCCGCAACGGGCACCGAGGGCGAGAGCTTCGGTGAGGCTGTTGGACGCCAGGCGGTTGGCGCCGTGCAGCCCGGTGGCCGCCGCCTCGCCGCAGGCCAGCAGGTCGGGCAGCGATGTCAGGCCGTCCATGTCCGTCCGCACCCCGCCGATCATGTAGTGGGCCGCCGGGTGGATCGGGATGAGGTCCTCGCCCGGCGATATGTCGAACTCACGACATTGGCGGTCGATCTGCGGGAACCGCTTGGCGAACTTCTTCGCCCCCAGGTGCCGCACGTCCAGGAACATGTGCGTTTCGTGGGTGGCGGCCATGTGGTCCAGTATCGCCCGGCTGACCACGTCGCGCGGCGCCAGCTCGGCCATTTCGTGGTACTCATCCATGAAGCGCTTGCCCGCGCGATCTACGAGGAACCCGCCCTCGCCGCGGACGGCTTCGGATATCAGCGACCGTGTCGAGCCCGCGACGTATAGCGTCGTCGGGTGGAACTGCATCAGTTCGGCGTCGGCGACGACTACGCCCGCGCGGAACGCCATCGCCATGCCGTCGGCGGTGGCCACTGGCGGGTTGGTCGTCTCGCGCCAGAGCATGCCCGCCCCGCCGGCGGCGAGAATGGTTTTGCGAGCGCGGATTACCTGCAGGCCGTAGCGAGAATGAAACGTAATGGCGCCCACGCACCGAGCGCCCTTCCCGCCGGCCGGCGGATCGGTCAGTAAGTCCAACACGAAGCAGTTGTCGAATATCTTGATGTTCTCGTTGTGCTTGGCTGTGTCCAGCAGCACATCGGCCAGCACCCGCCCCGTCGCGTCGCCGGCGGCGTGTATTATGCGGTTGGCGCTGTGTCCGCCCTCTCTGCCCAGGGCCAGCTCGCCGTCTTCCTCATCGAACGCCACGCCCCATTGGCGCATTTGGCGGATGTGATCCGGCGCGGAGGCGAGCACTTCGTTGACGACGGCCTGGTCGCACAGCCCACAGCCCGTCCGCAGCGTGTCCTCTATATGAGCCTTCAGCGTGTCGCCACTGCCCATCACCGCAGCCAAGCCCCCCTGGGCGAAGTACGTGTTCGACTCGGCCAGTTCGCCTTTCGTGGTGACGATGACCTGCCCGAACTGCGACGCCTCGATGGCCGCCCGCAGCCCCGCAGCCCCCGAGCCGATGACCAGCACGTCGGTAAAGATATGGCCAAGCCGCTGGCCCTGGAAACTGACAAGGTAACGCCGGCTAAGGAATGGTTCGTCTGGAGGCAACATAGTTCAAGTTCGCTCGGGCGATTCGCCGCCACGGGCGGACGGCTGGCGCATCCTTTGTCGCATGTATTCGTGTTCGGTCAGCAGGCCGGCCTGCTCCCAGGCGGCGCCGATCTCGCTCGCGATTTCCGCATTGTGTCGCTTGAGGGCCTCAAGTTCGTCATAATCGGCCGATCTGCCGGCAACCTTCAGCATGGCGTCGTGGGAGTCTACCGTGAAGACGTACACCCGCTGGTTGGGCGGACGAGACAGCCTCAGCTTCATGTGCGGGTACTTGCTATTGCCGATCCGCAAGGCGAACGACCGCACCGCATCAATGGGCTGATCGACCGGGCTTCGCTCGCTGACGTCGCTCATCAGCCAGTCAGCCACGTCACTGTCCAGCCGAATGACGAAGCGTTCGGTGGCCGGTGGCGGGTTGCCGTCGTAGGCCAGGGCCAAGAAAATATTCACCGCACAGGCGATTTCTCTTGCCGTCGGTAGTATCAGGGCAATATTCTCTGCGTCATTCATTGTTCAGGAGCTATATTATCTTCAGGCTCTGGCCGATAACCTAATGAAGAGCCCAGGCATATTACGGTATTCTATATTCTCCGGCGCCGCAAGACGATACGGAATTGAGAGAGGCGAGGATCTTCGCCGAGGCACGCATGGCTGACCGACCCGTTGTCCTGGTTGTCGAAGACGACAAGGAAATGAATCAATTGGAGTGCGAGTTGCTCCAGATTCATGGCATGGAGACCGTGCAGGCCTACTCCGGCACCGAAGCCATCGATGTGGCTGCCCGTTGTCATACCGACGCCGTCCTGCTGGACATGATGCTGCCGGAGATGGACGGGTTCGAGTGCTGTCGCAATCTACGCGACCGCAATTGCCGCGACATTCCTATCATAATCGTCTCCGCCTTGGATAGTGCCGAAACCCGCCAGCAAGGTCTCGACGCCGGTGCCGATGCGTTCTTCACCAAGCCATTCGACCCCTTCGAGGTCGTCGATGCAGTTCGGATGCTTATCGACAAGGCCCGTCGGTCGGATGGCGGGAACAACTCGCCGGCGGACTAAATCGCCTCGCCCTGCACGCCGGGCTCCGCCTGCGGCGGGCGAATCGGCAACGTGACGGTAAATGTAGTGCCCTCAGAACTTGTCGTTACCGCTATGCTGCCGTGATGCATCTCGACGAAGTGCTTCACCACAGCCAATCCGAGCCCCATGCCGTGCTTGGTTTCGCCGATCGATCCGGATGTATGCTTCAGAACGTCGCCCGTGCTGTAGAACGGGTTGAATATGTTGGGCAGATCCGCACCCGTTATCCCGCCTCCCTGATCTATGACGGAAATATTGACATGTTCCTTGTCCGGGGCTGACGCTTCTATGCGGATCATCTTGCCTTTGGGAGTGAACTTGATGGCGTTGCCCACAAGATTCTCGATCACATCGTGTATCTTGTCCGCATCGATCCTGAGCGTGGGAATCCCCTCGCCATGATCCATCATGAGCGTCTGGTCACGCTCTTGAATGAACGGAAGGCAGTCCGCCTGCACCCGGCCGAGGATGTCTGACAACTCCACGTCTTCCAGGTTCATGTACTCGGTGTAGTCCTGCTCACCCATCAATTTGAACATCGACTGAACAATATCGTTGAGGCGCCGGCCCTTGGCTTCCATCGTCGCAAGGGCGTATCGAAGCCTGTCGACGTCGGTCACGTCCTGCATCAGTTTCGGCATGGCCATGATGAAGCTCAGCGGCGTGCGAAGCTCATGGCCTGCCACTTTGATGAAGTTGGACTTCATCTCATTGGACCGGGTGAGTTCGCCCTCAACTCTCTTACGCTCGGCGATATCTTGAAACGTTCCCAATAATTTGACCGTCTTGTCGCCCTCGCGCACCGGCTCACACGTGGCCTCTGTCCATATTTGCTTGCCCTTGGCTGTCGTCAGTCGCAGTTCCAAATCGTAGGGCTTGCCCTGCAACAGCGCCTTCTTAATTGCCCGATCAAGAGTCACCTGGTCCTCAGGATCAAAGTAGCTCAGTATCTCCTCCAACGGCGGGACCTCGCCCATGGGCAGTTCAAAGATGCGAAACACTTCGTCCGTCCAGCGGATGGCCAACGTCTCGGCATCCAGCTCCCAGCCTCCCACTTTGGCCATTCGTCCGGTAGCGCTGAGGATGGCTTCACGATTGCGCAGCTCTTCCTGCGAATGCCCCACGTCGTCGATCATCTTGTTGAAGGTCCATGCCAAGTCGTCGATCTCGTCGGTGCCCACGAGGGGCCTGCTCCCCCTTGCCGCCACATGATGGCTGTAGTCGCCCCGTCCGACCTGGCTTGACACCAACTGGAACCGGCGAATCCGCCGCCCTATACTCCGGTCGATCACCACCAGCCCGCCCACAAACACCAGCAACACCACCCCCGCCCCGCCGCCGATCACCATCCACATCAGACGGTCCGCCTCTGCCAGCAATTCGGCGCTGGGCTGTTGGAGCACCAATGTCCACTTGGCCGCCCGCACCCTCAGCCCCGCTATCTCGTCCGGCAGAGCAAGCGGAGCATACGCACGGATCATGCCATCCTCGATAGGCCTGGCCCCTGCCACCGACTCCTGGCTGATTGCCACCGCCCACCCGGGCCGCTGCTCTTCGCCGTCGGCCTCGGCATGCGGGTATATTATCTCGCCAAGTTCGTTGATCAACGTACCTTCGACCGACGCCGTGCCGACCGGTGAATTCGTGATTTCGATCCACTCGGGCAGGTCCAGCACCGCCTTGGCCACACCGATTATCTCCCCATCCTTGCTCAGGGGAATGCACAGTGCCACGCTCCACACGTCCGCGCTCTGGTCATAGTCCACGTGGGGGACATAGATGCTGCCCTTACCCTCGGCGTAAGCGCCCTGCCACCATGCTTCGTCCGCTTGATGAAAATCGCTCGTGCGCCCCGAAGCCGCCACAAGGCAACCGAAGCGGTCCGTCACAAGAAGCTCAGCTACCTCCGGACTGTTAGTCATTATCGAATGAAGATGCTCAGATACCCGG
>SDBV01003111.1_pt1 | contig 24700 bp, 26 predicted proteins | sample 2277081 | NCBI WGS metagenome assembly SDBV01 (sample SAMN10402039, study PRJNA504765) | marine sediment metagenome | isolation source: marine sediment core GS10_PC15, 223 cmbsf | place: Arctic Ocean: Southern Knipovich Ridge | collected 2010 | reverse complement strand
GTGCCAGGAACCGCGAAGATATTTGTCGATGGAAACTCTACGGAAACCCGGTTTCCATGCAGTTGGTTCTGGGCGTTTTGTCCTTGACCTTTGCGTTTTGCGGTGGTATTGGTTTTTCGTGGCCACTTTAACGAGCACAACCACGGACGCTTTGTCTCGGGCCAAGAGTTTTGCTGCTCGCGAGCGTCAGCTTCGTGGTAGCAGTGAGCTTGGCACATCGGTTGTGGAGCATTTGGTTCGTGCGATTGTGGAGGAGTTGGCTGCGCTTCGTTTTGCGACGGAGGTAAGCACTTCCGGGTTAACGGTTACGGACGGGAAGATCACGGTTGCGTCTGCCGGCACGGCGGTTCGTTTGACGGCGACGAGCACTTTTGCGAAGGCGGTTATTTTACAGGCTGACGCTGCGAACACGAACGATGTAGCGGTTGGTTCGAGCACGGTGGATGCTACTGCCGGCAGTGTTCGGGGGCACGAATTGGCTGCTCGGGACAGTGTTATCTTTGAGAATGTTGACTTGAGCACGATTTGGGCGGATGCTGTTACGAGCGGGGAGAGTGTGTGTTGGGCGGCTGTGGCGTGACGATGTTTCCCTGGAGCCTTCAATGAGCTAAGATAGCAGAGGGCCGACGTTCGCGTCGGTCTAATAGGTAACCGGGTCAGTGCTCGGTGATGCCTGAATCATCGCACCTATTCAGGGGGTCGCGTTCGCGCGGCCCCCTTTTTTTGGAATCGTCCGAATGGACTCACAGAAGGCGGCGGCGTTCCTGATTCGGGCGTACGATCAGTGCCGTCGGTGTGGACGGCGCAAGCCGGTGGTCATGCCGTTCTGTGCTCATTGCGTGCGGGAGCAGAAGTGGTCGATCAGGAGAATGATTGAGGGGTGCGAGATCAAGTTGCGGGACATTCCGAGGATCGAATGGAAGAGACCTTGACTATGACGAACGGCATTCCTGAGTGCCCGAAGTGCCCTGCGCTTCTGGTGTCTCAAACGCAGCCTGGAGAGGGCTTTGCAAGGCCAAGGTATTGTCGCGGGCTTCCGCCGGGACTAATTCCAGGCAAGACATCAAATATGGCGGGGGCCTTGTGTCCGCTTCAGCAACACGGTGAGCACCTACACTGGACGTGCGGAGTTTGCGGTTACACCTGGGTCACCGCTTGTGTATCTACGGAGCAAATGGTTGGAACGTGAGTTGTCCCGTGTGGACATCGTGGTAGGAGTACATAGCCATGCCAAGAACGTTTGATCGCCAGGATTCGGATCGGCTTCCCGAGAAGGACCGGGACATTGACATTTCGATTGCCGAGTGGGTGGCCGGTCAGAACTGGCGTCCCGATCAGCACAAGGGGAAGTGGCCACAGCAGAGGCCGGGAGAAGATCTTTCCATAGCGGACGTTTCGACCGCGTATTTCGCCGCCCAGTTCAATTTCCGGCGGTTGCACAAGGTTTTTCTGGAAAATGGGATCACTATCGAGGCCTTGGTCGAGATCGTTTGGGCCGCAGCGCAGAAAGGCAACCTAACGGCAGTGCGTGAATTGCGGGGCATGATGAGAGTTGCAGCGATCTCGCATCCCGGCGTTGGCCAAGCGGTTCGTCGTTGTCACGAGCAGCCGGACTACCCTGACGCGGACAAGAAGTTGGAGGACGATTTTGTGGCTGGCAAGAACAGAAACAGACAGGAAGCCGTTGTTGCGGCAGCCTGATTGGAGTGTGAGACATGGCGGTATCGGTAATCGAGATGAGCGGTCGGACGATCGTTCACGACTCGGACAGTAATGCGACAGCCGAGAAGGACGTGTTTGGAGGTCCGTGTACGCTGCACGGGATTTTGGCGAACAACGCACACTCGGCGACTGAGTACATCAAGTTCTACGACCATCTGGATCCGACGGTGGGCACGACTGATCCCGACGAGGAGTGCGCTGTAGAGGCTAGCACCGGGCTCAACGGGGGGGACATGTACTACCCAATCAACCCACCGAACGGCCTGGCGTTTGCCACCGGGCTTTCGTTTTGCACTGAACAGACGGCGGGGACTTCCGGGACGACGCCTCCCGGTGCGACCGTCGAGGTTTCTTTGATATTGGGGCCGTGACATGAGCTTTAACACCAGCCAGGTTTTGTGGACGAACCGCTACAAGGATCTCACTCTCGACAATACGGCGGAGATTCTCAAGAGCGCGACCAACACGTTTTTTGGTGGCACGTTCAACAACACGGCCAATAGCGTTGCGGTCTACGTCAAGGTCTACAACCAGACTTCGGTGACGGTCGGGACTACCTTGCCGGACTTCATCTTCAAGATCCCAGCAGGCGCGACGCGGGACGTGACCGTTAATCTTGGGCACGGGATGACGCTGGGAACCGGGCTGGGGGTCGCCTGCGTGACTGCCGGTGGAACGGACGGCACGACCAGCCCGACGAATGCCGTGATTGGAACGGTCTACACGAACTGATGAGTGATTTGTTGAGCATAGCCAAAGCGCAACGCATCAGAATGCGCGACAAAGGCCGTGGCGAGTTTGACTCCCCTTTTCGACCAGTGTTTCGCGGCAGTCAGGTAACAGAGAAGATCGTATGTGTTTGTTGTGGTAGGGTTCAGCATTGTGGACTGAGACAGACTATCAAATGTCTCGGCTGCGGTATTAACAGCAAGTGGCGATTCCCGGACGAGATCGAGCAAGAGGCGGAGTTGGCATGAAGACTTTGGAAGAATTTCTCTTTACGTGTGACTTGTGTGGCGCGTCGTTTCGCCGGGGGATCGGCTTGAGTACGCATCGTCGGACTCGCCACTTCGATAAGCAGGGCAACATCCGTCAAGAGACTTTGGACTTGGCGAAGCGTTCTAAGCCGCCGGCCGATGAGCGCCCGGAAGCGGTAGAGCGGGACATTGCGCGGGCTGCCGAGTTTCCGCCGCCTTTGCCTATTTCGCAAGTAGGAAGAGACGTTCCGGTCGAACCGGAACCTTCGGCTACCGAGCAGAAACTGGCTGCTCGGATCAATACGATCGTGAATTCCATCGGTTATCAGTTGGAGTTCATGTTCGGTTTTGCTCGGGGATTGGTTCGCACGAAGTTTCAGAATCGCTGCCGGCGATACTTGGAGGAAAACGGCACGGAGCTTCCATGTTCGCACATGAGGCGCATGATGGAAGAGGCGGATGTGACCCTTGCCGTACCGCTGCACTGCCGGAAGCGTTACCAAATGGCGTTGGACGTTTGCGATCTGTTCGAGGCGATGTGCAACGGAGCAGTGGAGCCTGAAGATGCCCTTCACCAAGAAGCAGAAGAAAGTGGCGTGCGCGATCTCCCACGGGGCGAAGTTGGATCGAGTGAAGATGCCCAAGAAGGTGGCGCGGGAGATTTGCAACGCGCCGATGAAGAAGAGTCGCAAGAAGAAGTGAGCGCCTAGCTTATGGGATTCCCCTTAGCCGAAGTCGGGTTGCCTGAAAACTACCCCGATCTTTCTGCGACCAAGCAGCGCAAGGCCCGACTGAAGGTGCTGACCTCCTGGTTCGATACGTCCAGGCCCCAAGTTCTCTGCACCGATACCGAGGCGTACATTCGCGCCCATAAGCTCTGGTGCGACTTCTACATGAAGCCGGCGGACATCAACAGCCATGTCTACTTCCTGCCCGACCCGGAGCACAAGTACGATATGCTGCGCCTGGCCATGGCCCCGCCGATCCAGCCCAACGAACCGGCCAAGGCGGCGATTCACGCTCCCAGAGGGACGTGCAAAACGATTACCATGGTGCGCGAGAGTGTGTCGTTAATGGCCGTGTGCCGCCCCAATACCTGCATTGTGGTCTCTGAGTTCAACAGCGTGCGGACGGGGGAGGAGATTCAGGCGATACGTCAGCAGATCGTTCACAACGAACGCATCCATCACGACTTCGGTGGGTCCGGGGTTATCTATCCCAAGAGTCGCCTTTACGGTGACAAGTGGAACGAGAGCCAGTTGGATTTCATTCACAACCGTTCGGTCATTCGCGGAGTTTCAGTCGGTAGTGCTCATCGCGGTCGTCACCCGCACTATTGGATCATCGACGATCCGCAGAACGAGGAAGACAGCCATCGTTCCGAGGCCCGTAAGGATTTCTTCCGTTGGCTGTTTCGTTCGGGCCTGCCCATGCTCAAGGCCGGGAATCGGCTAACTTGGATCGACACGCTCCGTAGCGGGGTCTCTTGCATTGCGTTTGTGCTCGGCGAATCCAGTACGCCCCAGGACGAGGACGAGGAGCAGGTAGGGCTCGAATCGCACCAGAACTTCGAGGATTGGCGGAAGAAGCGGTTCAAGTACATCTACGAGACGGAGGACGGCGAGAAGAAGAGCCTGTGGCCTGAAGACCTTTCGGTGGACGGCTGGGAGGATAAGGTCCGCTCCATTGGCTTCGCTGCGGCCATGGCCGAGTATCAAGGCGAAGCGGTTGCCGAGGGCGGATTTGCTTTTTCGCGCGACCCGATTTGCCACGGCTACATGCACTGCATCGAGCACGAAGGTCGAGCCAAGCAGAACGAGTACATGCTGGACCTGCGAAGCGGGGTCAGGCAGGAATGGACTGCATTTGTTGAATCGCTTGCGGTCTTTGCCGCCGTAGACATTGCCGACAGCGTGGCCATCACTTCGGACCCGGCAGCGTGTGTGTTCATCGGGATTGATCCCGGTGGCGTGGTGTACGTACTCGATGCGTGGATTCGTCGGGTCATGGCTCACGTGCTGGTTGAGAAGGTATTCATTCTGTCTGATATTTGGGGATGTCAGAGGATTGGCTGGGAAAAGGCCGCGTTGCAGACCGTCGTGTTTCGCATGGCCCAGCGACTCCAGAGGGCTCGGCGGGAGAGCGGCGGTTCCTCCCCCAACCAGGAGGGCCTGGAGAACATCAAGTCGAACCAGAAGAAAGAGCGACGCATCATCGGCACGCTCACTCCGGTTCTCGGCCATCACGAGATCAGGTTTTTGCATCTGCGGGAATTTACGGATACAAAGGGAATTGTGCATCGGCCGATCAAGTGCGTTCATCGCCAGCACCATTTGGAGCTGATGAACCAGATCGACCAGTTCACCGACGAGGGCGCTTCGGGGCACGACGATGCGATTGACGCTCTGGAGATGGTGCTGCGCATGGCGGGCAAGAAGCGCGGCAGACTGGTTGAGGAGGCGGGCGATCCGAACGATCGGGAGTTCGTCAAGTGGTCTGAGGCCGGTTACGAGATCCCCCGGAACTGCATTCCTCCACTGATGATGACCGAGAAGATGGAGCGGGAGCGCATGGAGGAGGCAATGGTTCCGGTAGAACCCATGCTGGAGGTAATGCCGTATGCCTGAGAGCGTTTGGTATCTAACCATTGCTGCAATCGTCTGGGGGTCGATCATTGCCCTCGGCTGGAAGATGCTGATCATCATGGGGGCCATGACCGGGCAGAGCATTCGAGCCTCCGAGAAAGAGCGCCAGTCGTTTATGAACATGGTGCAGCAATTGGTTGAGAAGCGGGACACTCCATCTGACGACGCCATGCGCGCTCATTCACGAGAGCGAACCCTGAAACATCAAATGGACGCTGCGGTCGATCGAGTAGCGGAACAGGCCAAGAAGAAGATCGTGGGTTACAAGGCCGTCCCTGAACAGCCCCCGATGTCCGAAGACGACGCCCTGGTTGCCGGAATGCACCGATGAGCATTGCATCAGCACAACTATCTTCCTTTCCGAACCCGGACACGGCGGCGTCCCTGCCCCGAAAGGAACAGATCGAGCGACAGAAGAGCGGGAAGAAGACCGCCAAGTACCTCTGGGATCAGTACATGAAGGGCCTGTCGCTTCGCCGCCCGCACGCGAATTCGTGGATTCAAGTCAAGAGCATCATGGCCGGGTTTCACTACTACACCATGGCTGGTGGCCGGTGGAAAGTGATCCCGCCCGATCCCGACCCTCGTAAGATCAGGGGCGTCTGGCCGGTAATGAAGGCCCTCTGGCGATGGGAGATGGGTCGGCTGACCAGCAATCAGTTCGGGGTGAGCGTTCGACCGATCAGCGGTCGCGGCCGGGCGTCGTTCTGGCGGGCCGAGATTGGTCAGTCGATGATGGATTCCTGGATCGAGGAAGAGTCCATCGATGACATATTCAAAGACGAACTCCACCAGATGCTCACCTTCTACGGTATGGGGGTGATCGAGCGCCACATCGATACGTTTCACAAACAGGTTCGCCTGACCGTGCTTCCCGGCCCCGACGTGTTTCCGATTCCCCATGACGCCAAGACCTTCAAAGAGGCCGACGGCATTATGCACGTTCAGTGGGTTTCTGAGCAGTGGCTGGAGCAACAAGACGAGATCGCCGAGCGCAAGGCCCGTGAAAACGAAGCCTCTCCCCCCGAAAAGAAATATGCCCGAGCGTCCAATAGCCAAAACCTCGGTATGACCATCAATAGTTCGACGCTCGGCCAGGGCGGTTTTGTGAGTCGGGACGGCAAGGGGGCGTTGGCGATTCGGGTCTGGATGAAGCCGACCGTGCTTCATCCTAACGGCGAATACTTCTTCCAACTCGACAAGGAGCTTTACGGCTACTGGAACGCCCCGGTGGAGGGCGTGGTCAGCCCGATCCGCAGGGGTAAGATTCCGCTGGAGCCGATCTACTACAACAAGACTCCTCACGACTGGTGGGGATACGGGTTCTGCGAAGACCTGATCTCGATGCAGTTGGAGGCCAACAGGCAGTGGAGTTATCTGCTCCGGTCCGCTCGAACCAACCGCAGCATCGTCTTTTACGACAACCAGGCGATCGACTCGAAAGACGTACAGACCGACGTTGACCAGTTCATTCCATTCGACAGTGATATGTTCGATCGGGCCGGAAAGCTGATCGAGCACGTGCCGGCATCGGGTATGAACCGAGACGTGGCGGTCGTGTTCGAGGGTGTTCAGCGCGGGGCCGACCGGGCGGCGGGCTTCGAGTCCAAGATCATTTTCGGTCAACAAGAGGGTCGCACTGAGGGTGGCCCCGCAACGAGCCTTCTCGCCCAGAACGCTCAGACCCCGATGGAGCCGGTCTTGCGGCGCATCCACGGGGCCTTGAAACGGATGTACCCCGAAGTCCTACAAGACCTCAGAGAGATATGGCCGGAGGAGAAGCAGGTCCGCGTCGGCGGAATTCAGGGAATGGGCAAGCAGATGACGATCAAGCAGGCCGAGATTCCCATGGCCGAAGACGTTATCCTCTCTCCGACGCCGATGATGGCCGGGGGGCGCAATGCGATGGCCCAACTTCTCTTCGGAATGCGTCAACTCAAGGGCGACGACGGCAATAGCCCGATGCTCAAGGAGCGGGAGCTGCGCCGGGCGTTGCAAATGCTGAACATGAATCCGCCGGGGCTGGAGCTCGTGGATGAGGCGGAGCAGCGCATCCTCTGGCGAATCGAGATGCTGATCAACGACGGGAAACAACCGGCGATCCCGCCCGCTGGTGCCGAGTCTGCTCGGGAACAGGTGGCCGAAGACCATCGCAAGGCGGTTGCCTTGCTCAAAGAGAAGGTCCTTGGCCCGGGGTTCCAGTTCTACGGTCCGATGGTGCAACAGGCGTTGCTGGCGGAGATGAAGTTTCACAACCAGAGGATGCACGGCGCCATGACCGGGCCGGATCAATTTGACGACGATATTGAGGCTGCCGACGCTGCACGCATGGAGCGTGAGATGGATATGATGGAGCAGGACTTTGATTTTGCAGGGCAGTTCGCCCCTGAAGGGCAACCCCTGGGCCTTGTAGGATAATGGAGAGATCATGGCAGACCCGCCCAAACAGACAGACCCCAGCGTAGAGCCGAAGGCTGAGCCGACACCCCAGCCGCCGCCGACCGCCGCGCAACCGTCGCCGGCCACCGGTGCGGCGCCGACCACTCCGCCCAAGGGGCCGGAGTTGGACCCCAATCAGCTAGTCGTCATTGACGATGGCAAGGGGGGCTCGGTCTTCAAGACCATTCAAGAGATGGCTGATGCGTCGATTCGGGATGCGAACGCCCCGGCGATTGATGCGGATCAGGTTGAGAACTTCGGCCTGTTCACTAAGGCGTTTCAAGAGCAGGATCAAGCAGCAGCGGCCGAGCTGGTTCAGAAGATGTTGCCCAAGCAGGAAGCGCCCGCTAAAGAGCCGGGCGATCGCATCGCACAGCTCGAAAAGCAGGTAGTGGACCTGAGCCAGCAAATGTCCCGAAGCAGTGCGGTCACCAACCAGATCGAAGAACTCAGATCGGTCCAGGCGGTGGCGGCCACAATCGAGAACTATAAAGACCAGATTCCCTATTGTGCCAAGCTCCAAGACCAGAATCAGAGTGCGGCCACGATGATCCACCAGGAGATGAGGAGCATTCAACAGGCTCTTGAAGCCACCAATGGGGAGGTCAACCTGAACGACAACAACGTGCGACTACGCGTGTTGGCCGAGGCGATTAAGCGAGTGGAAGGCAACTTGAAGGCGACGGCGACGGCGTTCGGGGCCGAGATTCAGCCCGGGGTGAAGGCTGGGCCGCAGGACAAGACGGTCATGGTCGATGACCAGGCGGCAAGCGGTCCCGGTCATTTGCCAGCTGGGGTGGCCTTTGTGAACGGTAGGCTGGTGGATCACCTCGGGCGCCCGGTGCAACAGACGGGGCACAGGACGTTTCAGACGATTCCGTCCACTGTGCCGGAAGGTGTCCCCAGCGGCGCTTCTGCCGGCCCGGATGCAGGTGCGCCACAAGAGGGGCCGATGACTAGGGCGCAGATGGACGAGAAACTTCGTCAGCGCATTCGAGAAATGAACGGATCAACAGGAGCGGTGTAGATGAGCGAATATGAAACAGACCTCAGAAGGCACTACCAGGGGCTTTTTGACCAGAGCATCGCCCTTGTAGGTGTTCGTCCTGAAAGGTTCAAGCCTGGGCCGAACAGGCTGCTGGTTCGCCAGTGGCCGAAGACGGAACAGACCAAAAAGGGCATTTTCATCCCCGATATGTCCCAATTGGACAGTACGATCGGCGTGGTTTTGGCCGTTGGTTCGGGCGAGAATTGCCTCTACAGGCCAGGGGACACCATTGTATTTCGGGCCGGTTGCGGGGAGCAGTTGCCATTGGAGGATGCCCAGGAGTTGGTTCTGCTCACCTGGCAGAATGACGTGGACGACGATATTCTCGGAAAATTAGAACTTGACAGCGCTGGGGATAGCGCCGTACAAGAGGTGGCTGTCGTATCGGCCTGACCGCTGCCGTCGGCCAATAGATGCGACGACAATCCATTTCGGGCCGCTGAGCCCAAGGCTAGCACCTAGCCTGCCAATGAGCCGCTGCTGCTCCGTGGGTGATCAGCGCACCTTCTTTTAGTTGAGAAAAACAAGTGGCTGATGCTTTCGATCAGTTTCAGACCTTGCTGCGCGAGACGATTGACGGTCACGTCCATGACCTGATTCTCGACGACGATGATGTCGGCTGGTCTTTGATCGACACGTTTCAGCCGGAGGCCATGGGAGGTCGGAACACCGACGCGACCGTGGTTCCTGGTTGGGAAGCGTCGTGGCGAATCAAGATGCAGCGCGCCGGGCGAGTGTCCGGTGGCGGCTTTGCCGGCAACACGCCGACGACGATGGGCAAGGGCGACGATCTCATCATGGGTCAAGCGGCCGACGCGAAGTACCTCGATCCGGCTTTGACCCCTCTGCGAAGCTATCTGAAGCTCAAGATGAAACTCAAACGTCAGAAGGGCAGTCTGACGGTAAATCGCCAGCAAATCTACGCCGACTTGGCCAGCGAGCCGTTGGACCAGATTTCAGGCGATTTCCTGGAAGATGCTATCGCTCACGTTCGTAGCGAGACGACCAACGCCCTGTGGGGCGATGGCAGCGCCCTGATAGCCCAGGTAAACGCCTCTGCCGGTTTCACGGTCATCGAGACCGCCGGCGGAGTGGCAGTCACCATGGATATCGGTTCGATCTTTCGATTCACGAAGGGTCAGCGGTATCAGGCTGGCAGTAACGTCACCGTCGCCAACTATGGGGCTTCCACCCGAACCAAGCGGGGCGGCTCCCTCGATGGGGTGTTCCGATGCGTCAATATCGACGCTAAGGCGCGCACCGTTGACTTCGAGTCGGAGCCTGGTGAGGGCAACATCGCGCTGTCGGACAACGATGCCATCATGGTCGAGGGTATGTTCGACTTCACCCAAACCACGGTGAATGCGGCTTCCTTGCAAGCTAAGGGCATTGAAGCGTGGTTAATCAACGCCGGGAACTTCCCGGAGACCTCGCTGGACGTATCCAACTACTCTGAACTCAAATCGTGGGTGTACGACAACTCTTCGTCCCAGGTTCCCCCGACGCCGGAGTTGATCGCCGCTCCGATCGACGACATCACCGAGACCGGCAAATCGCCGCCTTCGGTGCTGATCGCTCAGCAGAGTATTTGGACGCTTTATGCGCAGTTGGAGCGACAAGCCCTGGCTGTGCAGCCGGTGGCCCAGGGAGCGACGTTCCGAGCCGGCGGATCCGTTTCGGGTCCGGTGCTCGGGCACGGCGATCACGCCTTTGCTCGCCTCTCATCGGCGCGGGTGCGACCCAACAGCATTGTGGGCCTCTCGCCCGATACGTGGAAGAAGTTCATGCCCATCGGTGAAAAAGCAATCCAGTGGTTCTATAGCTCGGGCGGCGTATCTGGCGCCAGCGGTATTTTCGGCCCGGTCTATAGCGGTCGTCAGGTGACGGAACTGTTGGACGCCCCGTTCGACTTCTTCGTCGAGTTCGCCTGTACCGATCCGAGACGTAACTTCCGCATCCTGGGCGTTCAGTCCCAGCGCGACGTGTAAGGAGCTGAGTGATGGCAGGAGTAACTGTCGTTCGTAAGGCCCCTTACCCGACAGGCAAGGACAGTACCGTAACGGTTCGCCTTGGCGGGTATGTTCCACAAGGTGAAACGGCGATGGTGGTCGATAACTTTGTGGTGCCGTGGGATTGCTTCGTGATGAGTGCGCGCTTGTCGTACACTCAGATCGGTGCCGCCGAGTTGGACGCAATCACCCTGACGACGAAGGACGATACTAAAACCATCGTCGCGTCGCAGGATCCGAGCGCCGACAGCGATGGAACAACCGCTGAGACGCTGCACTCGGACGTTCTGGGCAAGGCGTACACGATTCAACGCGGAGATGCGATCATCACGACGGCGGATAGCAGCACGGCCAACGAAGAGGGCATCTATTTTTGGACCCTCGAACTGCTGCCGATTCACGGCTAGAACGGAGGATAAGTGATGGCAGGAACAACAGTCATTCACAAGGCCCCTTATCCTACCGGAGACGATAGCACGGTCTTTGTGCGCATGGGCGGGTACGTCAAGAACGGCCTTACCGGCACCGTGGTAGACAACTTTGTCTTCCCTTGGGATTGTTTTGTAATCGAATGTCGCCTCTCGTACACGAAGATCGGAGATGATCTCGATGCGATGGGTCTTGTGACCAAGGACGATTCAAAGAGTCTGGTCACAGCGGTCAACGGTGGCGGAAGTGTTGACGGAACAACCATTACGGCCCTTAACTCAGATGTAGCTAATAGGGCCTACGTGTGTCAACGTGGAGACGCGATCATCTGTACGGCCGATAGTACCGACGGCGCTGAGGAAGGTTCGTTCATGTGGACCATCGCATTGCTGCCGATTCACGGCTAGAAAGGAAATTTGGCTGATGAAGCTGAGACTTGTTAGCGGTATGAAAGATGTCGCTGCGGCCGGAACGGCAGAGCGCCTGGTTACCGCTGTGGATACCGATGTCGTTCTCTCTGTTATTTTTCAGGCGGACGGCGATAACGGGATCATCATCGGCGACAGTACGGTCAAATGGGGTTCCGGGGCTGATCGGATTGGTGCTATCGTAAGCGATGGACAAGGTTCCGCTGCTGAACCTGTTCAGCAACTCACGATGAGTATGCCCTCGGCGATCGATCTTGGTCTTAAGGGCATTCAGAGCGCCCCGGTGCTGGATTTGTACGACGTATGGGTTGATGCCGAGACCACTGGTCACGACATCACTTGGACTGGAATCGCGATTGGCGGTCCGGCGTAAGGAGAACGATTATGGCTGGTAGTATTGTAAAACCCGCTAGTTCGTCCTCGCGCCTTATAACCATCGCGGCGGACGTAGACACGCTAGAGGATCAACTGTCGGGGACGACTGGCATTGCTACGTGGCTTGCTGCTGCGAAACCAGCCAGCGGCGTCTCGATGTCGGAGGGCCTGCGCTACATGGTCGAGCGGCAGTTGCCGCTCATCGTCAACAAGGCGACGGCAGCGTTGCCGCAGAGCGCTGACGGTACGTTATTCACCATCGCCAGCGGAAACATTCTGCTGGAGTCGATTGTCGGTGAAGTAACTACGGTCATTGAAACCAAGGCGAATGCTTCTCGGTTGAAGTTCAATCCGACTGGCACCGGCGCTGATGTCAACTTGTGTGCGACGAACGACATCACCGCTGATGCGGTAGGTACGTTCTATTCGATCACCGGCGTACTGGCAGACCCGATGCAGGACGGCTTGTGGTACGTTCACAAGATGGCCTCCCCGATCGTATTGGGGCCTGGAGTCATCGAACTAGAGTGTGCCGACAGCAATACCGGGTCCGTCGAGTGGCACCTGATGTACCGGATCATTGACACCGGTGCGACGGTTACCTAGAAAGGAGGCTGATCTATGGGTTTTCCTCAATTGGATGACATTCTGAAAGGGACGGCTGGGATCGCCACCTTTCCGGCGGCGGCTGCTCCGGCGTCCAACGTGTCGATGGCCGAGGTTCTGCGCGCTGTCTACGATCGTCAGTTGGGCGACGGCACGGATGCGGCCACAAACGCCATACTCGGAAAGCGGGTGAGTCGGGCTGCGAGCGATCTGCTCAACGGGGCGACGACCAGCGTCTTTACGGTTGGCACCGGTCGGATTCTGGTGACGGCTTTGTATGGCGTCGTTTCTGTTGCAGCAGTTGATGGAACCGGCGACACGCTATTGTTTTCAGCAAATCCGACTACCGGAACAGCGACGAATATGTGCGCTGCCAGTGCCGACCTGACAGGTTCCGAGATAGGGACCATGGTATCCGTGCAAGGCACAATCGCTACCGCTTTGCAAGTTGCGAAGTCAGGAGCGGTTCCTGGTTTAGCGACTGGTGGCCAGATTGTGAACATCGGGACCATTGATACGATCTCCAGCGTGGATGCCGGAACAGGCGGTGCTGTACTTGCTTTGCATTGCTGGTTCATCCCGTTGGATGATGGCGCGACGCTGGTTACGGCGTAACGGAAACGCATGGCTGGTCTTCTTGAGACCTATTTCATGGAGCCCCGGCCCGAGTGGAACACGCTCGGGCCGAGGCTACCTCTCTGGTTTCGCAGGCGGTTGGAGAAGGCGTGCCCGAACATGGCCCTCCAATTCATCCCCGCCAGGGGGACGGTGCCGAAAGGAGGCGTGGACCCGCACATTTATCCGCACGGTGTTTGGATAGTCTGTCTCAAGATGAAGAGAACGGGCTGGCTGCACAAGCGGTGGCTCTACGCGATGGCCCAACGGGATGACGGTTCGTTCCTCAAGCCGTCGATGGAGACCATCAAGTTGTTGCGGATGACGCGAGACCTTTCCAGGCGCGGAGATTCCCAGCGGATGACCGACGAGTTCGATCGGACGTGCCGGTCGATCAAGCGGGAGAGGATCGATCGGACCCGATGCGAAATGATGCGCGAACTGGACACCAAGTTGTCGAAAATGAACCATCGCCAGTGGACCAACCGGATCTCCATGAGGCAATCGGTGCCCGCGTGATGGAGGCTACATGGCTCAGCGAGCGTTTCTGGAACGATTCTACGACGCGATCGACGATCACATCGGCGATCCGCGCACGTCTCGCCGTATCACCAGGCAGGCCAAGCGCGAACAACTCGCAGTAGTCGAAGTTCTCATCTGGGAACAACTGATGAAGGCGTGCGGCCAGGAAAGTCTGATCGGCCGCACCGAAACTACCGTTACCCTCAAAAACAACATCGACCGCTACGCCCTGCCGGGGAATTTTCGGCAGTTCATCACCATGGAACGGCGAGAGACGATCAGCGGTCGGACTCGTGTGACCAATCGGCGTGGGACCCTTCCGTACTGGTCTGGAGGCTGGGGATTCGAGATCATCTCGGCGCAACGGGGGATGATCCTGCGCCCACCGCCAGACCTGGACGCTGACCAGGACTGGACCCTGGTTTACCTCAAGGGACCGATCATCGGGCACTACGCCAAGGCCAAAGAAGTCGGAGATAAGACGATCACCATGGGAACGCCCGGTGCGGACGCCGGGGAGATTGTGGACAAGGACGATTACTACAAGGGATCCATCGTTCGCATCTACGCCGCCGGCAAGGGGGCCATGCAGGAAGGCGAGGTCGTTTCGTCCGACGCGAAAACCGGAACTTGTCACATGCAGCACGCATGGTCGCCGAAGCCGGACGGTGATGTGTATTACGAGTTCGCTCCCGAATTGCCCATTGGCTACGACGACGTGTACAGCCTCATGGTGGCGATCAAGAACATGCCTCGTCGAGGCCAGCGCCAGAAGATGGCCATGATGATCGCCCAGATGAAGGAGCAGATGCGGTCGTGCCGCCAGTTCTTCTCCAGCAACGTCGCCGATCGGCCGCCGACCCGGGCCGCCCCGCACGAAATGCTCGATTATGTTCTGCCCTACTACGACGGAACGTAGACGATGCCGCTTCAACGAACCATCGAGAGCGACGACGTTATCTACAACCTTGATCTGGTTGATCCCAATCTGCAACTCGATCTTTCGTCTGAGCCGTGGAACTTGAAGGATGGGCAGGCAAGCTACGTCGCCGGCATGGACGTGCTCAAGCCGGGCGGAATCCGAAGCGCTCGCGGGCGTTTGCCTGTTGGTTCGTCGCTTGCGGTGGCGGATCAGCCGGTGGTGGATGCTCACGGGCTGGACTTCACCGGCGCGACGGGCATTCGCGTTCGCGGTGTCGCTAACGAGCAGGTGTTCCAGCACCCTAGCACACAGGTGTCATCATTCCTGAACATCTCGGATGCAACGTATACGGACTCGACGAAGAATGTGGAGTCTACCGGCGATTTTACGAACTACACATACATCAGCGGTGATCGGTTCATCGTTACCGCGCCGTCCGACAACGTAGGCGACTACGCGATTGCTTCAAAGACCGACGCCGACAACATCGTGCTGGACGAGTCCGCCGGCCCGGACGCAACTGGAACATTCGACGGAGCGATTTATAGACGGCGCGGGTTTCATCTAATCGAACCCGTTTCAACGATTTACACGACAGGGATTGTGAAGAACCCTCTGGAGTACGATGTGACGGGTGCATGGCCGTTGGAGATTGTCGGTGGCTACATAACATGGAACGGCGACGAGCGCGTTGCAGACACGGGCAAGTTCGTTCGCATTGCCGGGCGCGAGACGGCAAAGAACGAAAATGATGTCATTCTTCTGGCGGAATCGGTAACAGCGAGCGGAAATGATAAGTTCTTCATCCTCTACACGAAGCAATTCGACAAGCGCGGGATTTGGGTAACGAACGGGCGAAAGTTCTGGTTGCTTCAGGGGGCGGCGTTTGTGCTCTACATGGACCTGGGTGCGGATGTCTATCTCGGCCTTCGATGGCACATGACGCGCATCGCTAACAATCTGGTCCTGTTCGTCAACGATAAGTACCCTCCGCGCGTCCTTCGATTGGACGCCGGGGCGCTAGCGAGCGGTGCGACCAGTGGGGACGAGACCTTGGCTGGGTTGGTTACTCCGGTCAGGTCGGACGAAAGTGGAACCGATCGAAGCTGGCAAATGTCCGCCGACGTCAATGCCGGGAGTATCCCCACCGGTGATTTCAAGATCAAAATCCGGGCCGTCAACCTGGACGATGGCGCAGAGTCGGAATTCGTCGATGTCTATAAGCAGACCACGTCGTCCAAAGTTCTCACGGTCAGCACTGCTAACAGCCAGATCGCCGTATGGTCGGCAGGTCGTGCCACCTTTGCCATCTGGTCTCCGCCCGTTCAGGATCGCTACACGCACGTCGAGGTATGGCGCACGATTTCTAATGGGTCTGACTACTTTCTGGAGCACCGTAGCGAAATAGCGCGACTCAAGAACGAGGTCAAGGAGCCCGATGCCGTTCCGCGCGATTATCAGCTTGTTGGACGAGCGATAGACAGTGGAGAGCTTAACTTCCAATGCACACTCAGCGATGCTGACTTGGTTGCCAGTGGCGACATCCTGACCAACGTGGAGGTCTTGGCGGGTGGTCATCCTCCGATTTGTCGCAAGTCGCTGAGTCTTTTTGGGGTAACCATTTGTGGGGGAAGGGCGTTGGATACGGCGGTGGATCCAAGCGTGGACGCCCGAGACTTCTACGAAGAACGATTCGATTACGATAGCAGCAACAAACGGATTACAGCGACAAACGGGCTTGGGGCAAACCATGCTCTCTTCCTGAATTACACATTCGTTGCCGGCGACCGCTTTGAGGTTACCAGCGGAAGGACGATCAGCAAGGGCATTCATGACATCGACAGCAAGAACGACAACAATTCGATCGACCTCGAAGATGATATTGGAACGGATACGGGGGGTTCGGACGACGCGGCTGGTTTCATTCGTCGGGGCTACACGATCGATTGGCCGAAAATCGAATCCGATGAGGACATCTGGTATTCACGCACGGACAGGTTTGCCCCAGAGTCATTTCCGCTACGGACGCTCAAGCTCAGTACCATCGGCGACACCTTGCGCAGCATGGTCCTGGTTGGCAACTATGCTGCGGTCATCATGGCGTCCGGAGTCCACCTGCTGTATTTCGTGGGAACGACGCTCACGCGAGACACCGTGGCATCGCACGGATTCGGAACGCCCTGGGAATTCTCGGTCCTGGTTATTGGGAACAACGTGATCTGGGCGACCGAAGAGGGACCGCGCATGATGGTGGTCTCGAATTCGGCGAATATCGACGGGCATCGAGGGGTCATTAGTTTCTTGGACAAAGAGGGTCGAATGCGATCCTGGTTTCGGGATGCTTTTGAGAATGGCGACACGATCGATGCCGGGCTGGACAAAGTGAATCAGTGCGTTCGGTGGCGTCGCAGCAGCGATGGCAATACGTTTCAGGCGCTTCAACTGAGTCTCAGGACGGGCCGTTGGTCCATCGAGGAGGACGACAGCGGTCTTGCCTATGCCTCTTCGGACTTTGCGGAAACTACGCCAAGACCGGGATTCCCGCTTTACAGCGTTACGTCCCAAGGGGCAGCGTTTCGGGTGAACTATGAAGGAGACGCCGATCCGTATCCGGGCGCTACCGTTCAGGCGGTGACGGGCGATAGCTATACTGTAACACATACGCGGATTGAAAGCGTCGGGTTGTTTTCGACCCTGATGGTTGGGGAGACGGTGCGATTCCGATCGTCAAATCCATCAGTGAATGATGCAGTACGTGTGATTCAGACGGCAACGGCGGACGCTATTACGTTTGACTCATTGGCCGATCTTGCCCTTGGGGACGAGTTCGTTATCGGGGCGAATCGGTTCAGGATCAAGTTTGCTTCATTCCGGGGGGCCAATCCCGCTCAGGTGAAAGTTCTTGACGGCCTGATTGTCAGAGCATTGCCGGGAACGCGCCACACGGGAACGCCGGAGAAATCCTTGACCGTGAGAGTGTACGAGGATTATGCTGCTGAACCAGTGGCCTCGAAGACGGTGGATATCTTCGACGCTGGTGACACGTCCAAGACCGATGCCGACCGGATTGTGTCATTGGAGGCCGAGGGGAGCAGCTTGGAGATTGAGATGGAGAACCTGGACGCCCGGACGGATTTTCGGCTGGAACTAGTTCAGGCGCGGATCAGCGAAGAAGGTGACATTGACGTGGATCGATCGGAGAGTGCGTGATGGGCGAACTACTTAAATTGATTTTCGGACCCCTTGGTATGATTCTTGGTCCGATTGTCGCTGGACTATTCGACTCTAGCCGATTCGACGAGCTCCAAGAGCAGAATCTCGGGGACAGAGAGGCTGGCACCGATCTACTGCTTGGCGAGAGGAACCAGCCGAGCGTGCTGTCGAACTTCGGGCTCGGAGATTCCCTTGGAATTCAGACAGGTGGCCCGGCCGGTGGTACTACGCGCACGACTGTTGATCCGAGAGTAGATCCCGCGCGCCAGTTCACGGGGCGCTATTCTGCGTCGGGGGCTCCTATCTACGAAAGAGAGGGCGGTGAGAACAAGTTCAGGCGAACTGAATCGTTCGGAACGGCAGACGGAGGCTTACCGCTTGAGAACCTGGAGGACTTCTTTCGTACTGGAGGCCCCAGCGCGGAAGATACTTTCAGAGAGAGCTTGGGCGGTGGCCCTACGCCCCTGGCGATGCCGGCGCTCGATCCACGGGCGTTCGCATTCGATCCGAGTGGAATGCTTAGCGGTGCGTCAGCGATTGCGGACACGCTTCGGGGCGCAAGGCTGGAGCCGGGTTCGCTGTTTGGGCAGGTTGGTTTCCCGGAGGCGGACTTCGACGACCGACTCAAATCCGCTTTGGGCGGGATCAGTGCCTCGGCACGGGGGGATGTTACTAGAACGCGGGAAAGCCAATCGGCAAGGGCTCTGGCGTCCGGTCGTTCTCTGTCGGAAGCACAAGCGACTTCGGACGCTGCGGTGCGCAGCGTCGAGCAGGGAGCGGGGCTCAGGGCGCAGGGGGCGAGAGCGACGTTTGAAGGCCTTGGATTACAGCATGGGCTCACCCGAGCTAGCCTTCAAAGCGGCTTGGCAACCGAAGAGGCTCGAATCAATCAGGGTCTTGACCAGGCGGCGGCGAGCATTCAGGGCGGCGCGAACGTTGCCGCCGGCGGGCTTGAGGAAGCCAGCTTGGGACGCCAGCTGGGAGCGGGACTCGGCCTGGAAGGCTTGCGGAAAGACATCGGCGGCTTCAATACGGCGACGGACGTGGGGATTGCCCAGTTGCTCGGTGGATTTAGCGGGGCGGATAGAACCAGGGGTGGCAACGAACAAATCGCGGCGATGAATGCGCTGGGTATGTTGCTCGGTGTTGGTGTCCAAGAACGGGGGATCGATGCCGGGCTCACCGGGGGCGCGGCAAACATCCTGGCTGGTACGGAGCGTGGCTTCATGCCGTTTAGGCCACTGGTGAACGATGCCTTTGGGCAGTGGCTGATGAAACAGCAGATCGACGCCCAAAAGGGCGGGGGTGGAGGTTCGTTTGACTTTTCGTCGGACTTGGGAGGGATCCTTGGTGGTTTAATTGGTATGGCTACGAAAGCAATGGTGTGCGTAGACGCCCACTCGTTGATCGCCGCGCCGAAGGGGCCGAAGATGCTGGCCGAAGTCCAAGTGGGCGACGAGGTTTACGACGCCGATTGGGAAGTCCGAAAGGTCGTCAGGATGGATTTGGGAATCCCACTCGAAAAGGACCAGGACAAGTACGTTTCGATCGTCACCACGAACGGAGCCATCACGCTGACCAAGGACCACGTAGTGGCCGGACAGGAAGCCGGGAAGTGGGGCCTGCACGAGCAGATGAATCTGGCGACAAACGTCGAGCCGACAAGTACGGTCATCGTCAGCATCGACCCGTGCGAATGCCACCTGAGCGGTGACCTGATGCTCGAAGGGAACGCAGACTACATTGCCAACGGCTTCCCCGTAGCGAGCAAACTCGGCGAACTGAACGAAATGTTGAAGGAGAATGATGATGTCGCAACTGCTTAGCGGATTGCAAAACTTGCTTCCTGCTCAGGGTGGGCTCCACGAAACGGCTGCAATCCCAGGTCAAGGGGGTCAGCTTGCCGGGTTTGGTTCTCTGTTGAAGAACGTTTTGGGCAACAGCCAGTTGACCTATTCCAGCCCGGGCTTCAACGCCAGCATCGGCAGCAATCCGCAGGACCGGATGATCATGGAGTTGCTGAGTCGGATGTTCGGCGGCGATGGCGGCGGTTCGCCGACTACCGGAGCCAGTCCGCAGTCGTCGGCGGTGACCATGGTCCCGTCGGGCAAGGCGGCGACGATTGGACCGAGCTTCAACTCTCCGTTCTCGCAACCGTTTGCCCCGAACGTCGGTGTCGGCATGAGGCCGCAGTTGCCGTTCTAGGAGACGCGTGATGCCAGGAGTGCCTTTTGTCGTCAACCCGCAGCAGAGCGGCATCTTACCGATGGCGCTGTCCATGGCTGCACAAGGCGGTCGGAACCAGGACCGCGACCGGCTGCTGGACATGATGTTCGCCCAGCAGCAGCGGCAGAATCAGGGCTCGCAGCTTTTGCAAACGCTCCTGCCGTTCATGCTTCAGCAGGGTGCGCTTAGAGAACAGAGTCGGCAGTTCGACATCACCCAGAGCGGGGTGGGGGCACAGTTGAAAGAACTCATCACCGCTGGACAGGAAGGGCGTCAGTTCACCCGAGAACAAGCGGCGCTGACGAGACAAGAAACCACGAATCTGTTCGAAGAGCAAACGCGACGATTTGGAATCGAGAGCGAGAGAGCTGGAAGGGCATTAGAAAGTGGGCTGGCAACTGAATCGCAACAACGTGAATCCTTGGCCAACCAGCTAGGGGATCAACTGGCCTTACTTGAGCAGGGACAGACCGGGCGATCAGAAGTTGCGAGCATTCAGGCTGAGCCCGCTAGAATCCAGGCTGAAACCATGGCCGATCAGTTCGCACAACTACTTGAAGGCCAAAAACTCACCAGAGCTACGGAGGCATTTCAGGCCGGCCAGACCGGCATTCTCGAAAGAAGCGGTGCTGAAGCACGGTCCATCGGCTTGCAGCAAGAAGAGGTTCAGGAACGGTTCCAAAACGCTACGCTTGATGCGGAACGAGACGCACAGCTCCACTTGGGAGACATCAAACGAGGATTTACGAATCTCGCCAAACACGAACAGGCCGACAAGGCGGTGAGCACACTCATTGGAAAGGCGCTGGGGCTTCAGGGAACGGATCCGATTAGGGCGTTGGCCTATCTGAATGCCCTGGAGAATGCTCAACGCGACGAAAGTTTTGACGATCTGTTGAAGCGGACATCTAAGGCTGGGAAGGAAATCAGGAGATTCCTCAAGAGTAAATTCGCCACTGATATTCGCCAGCGTGGCCGTGAGGCTATGAGTTTCATCGGCGAGCGACGAACATTCCAGGAACGAGAGGCCGGACTTCTGGGTTCGTTGCGTGCCGCTTCCGCTCCGGGAGTGAATGCGTTGCGTGGTGTTTCGTCTGCGGTTCCGGTCCTGGACGATCAGGGCAACATCATTGGGTTTCAAGCACCTGGAACACCGAACGCGATACTCCCGGAAGATACGGGCATTGCTACCGATGAGCAGGCAAGACGATTCCAGCAGCTCCTTGAGAACATAGGGGGCGGATGACGTGCCGGTTTTCCTGCAAATGATCCTGCGACTTGTGGCTGGATTAGGCGGGTCGGCCTTGGCTGGCAGGGCCGTAGGGAAAGCGGCCCCGGCGATTGGCCGAATGGTCGGACCTCGGATCGCCGGGCTGGCGGGCAAGAAAGCCATTCCAGAGTTTGCCATTGGCGGCCGAAAGTTCTTTCCCGGTGGCGCTCTGCCACTAGGCACCCTAGGAACGGGAGCGGCGAGCCTGGGCGGGTTTCTGGGTGGCGACCTCGCCGCCGGCACGCTTCTGGGTGGCGACGATGGGCGGGACATAGGAGGCGTCGAGCAAGCTATGGGCCAGCCTCCGATCGCCCGCATCCGCCAGCAGCAGACAATGGGCAGATTGCAGCAAGAGGCCGAATTGAGCCAACTGCTCGAATCGTTGGGCATCGACCTGAACGAACTTGAACGTCGTAGTGGAGCGATCATCTGATGGCCATAAACTTCGATCCTCTTGAATTGGCAAATGTCGCACAAGCGGTTGGCAAAGCGCTCGCTGGCGGTCCTGAGGTTGATAAGAGTGCTTTCAAGATATGGGAGAATTTGACACCGAGCGGAAAGACGATCGTTGCCCAGCACTTGGCGATGGAGAAGACCGCACTAGACGGTCTCGTCAAAGAACGGCTCAAGATCGTTGACATCGAGGGAAAGTCCCGACTCCTTAGAGAGAAGGTCCAGGGTGGTACGCCCGGTGCTTTTGCGTCACAACAAAGCCAGGCGGTAGGCATCCTTGAGAAAACCGCCAGGGCTGAAATGCCGGGCTTCGTTCGCGGGGCACGCCCTCAGCCGTTCAATCAGACTATCTCCCGCATCGCCTCGATCGGAACTCCCGTGGCGGCTGCAACCGCTGCGTCGCTTCGGAGTGAAGCGAATCGTCAGCGATCGGAGGCGATTGGCTTACGCCAAAGGCAACCAGCAACCTTTCGCGGGGTAGAGCCCGGTCGGCAGATTCTTCCGGTATCGAGGATCCGCGCTGCGGAGGCTCAGAACTTCGCTACCCTTGGTCGAACACGTCCAGAGCTTCCTGGCGAACTGAAAGGAGGCAAGAAAGCTGCTCAGAGTTTTGCCGGCGCCGCTCGTGCGAAAACTGCGGCATCAAGCGCACAAGCTGCGGCGAAAGCCGCAAGCCGGGGAGCCTTGATGAAAGGGCTGAAGAACGTGGGTATCGGCGGGGGCATCGGCGCGGGGGCTGCGTTCCTCCTGCCTCAAATACTGGCGGGGATCGTCGGCGGCGGGCGTTCGGCTCTTAGCTCGATTCGCGGCGATCAGCCAGATATGCCTCCCGGTGTGCAGATGCAGATGATGCAGCAGTTGATGCAGGCCCAACAAGGCGGCGCGGGCGGTGGGATCAGCCGTCAGCTCATGGATCTCAATCGGCTCCTGCGAGCCATTCAAACCATGACCGACATGCAGAATGCGGCCGTGCCACCAATAGGGTCACAGGTGATCTAGCGAAATGCCCCTGACCATCGAGCAACAGTTTCAGACCGCCATGAACGCCATCACCGAAGGCGACATGGACCTGTTGACGACGCTGCTGACCGACCCCGATACGGTCACTATCGACGAACAGCGGACCGCCGCTCAGAAGCTCGGCCTCAAGGGTGGATTTCTGGCCGCTGCGGTCAACACCTTCAGCGACCCGACGGTTTGGATTGCCTACCTGATGTCCCGCCGGTTCCCGACGCTGGGCTGGCTCAAGGGGACCATCCCCAAACGATTCATTGGCGGGGCAAACGAATTTACCGGCCTTTCTCTGTTTGCACGCCCCGTTGAGCAGTTCTTTCGGGGTACGAACATTCCAAAGCTGAACGCCTTGGCTATGCGGCGTGAAACTGAGGTGATGAGGATTGGGGCCAAGATTTTCGACACGATCGAAAAACGCCCGAACTGGGCTCAGGAGATGCCTACCGTTTCGCTCATCATGGAGGGCGTTCCCGTACCGGGCAAGCCGGAGTTGCACAAGGTCGCCGGCGAACTCCGAACCCGGATGAATGAACTCTGGGGATTCCTGAACAAGACCAAGAAGATGTCCGGCGGGTTCGAGGGGACTTCGATTACCAGGGCTCAATGGCGAGACTTCACGCCTACCGAGGCCCCTCAGTATCTCCGAGACTACTTGCCGCACATCCCGCTGACGGTGAACGAGAGCGTCTTCGAGGTTGGCGGGAAAGAAGCCCTACGGCGCATGGGGTCCGGGAAGATTGCCCAGGCGTTGGCGCTCAAGGGCGAGAATCTTGCCGAGATATGGACGGCGCGCGGAGCAGACGGACTTTCTTCTAACTTCGTGCGATATCAGTCGTTTTTGAACAACGTCGGCGCCGAGCAGGTGTTTACGCCCCGGATGTTCCATCGCAAACGGTTCAACATTCCGATTCAGACGGAAGTCGGACAGGAACTCTTCGTCACAGACCTCAACAAAGTCCTCCAAAAGTACGTTCATAGCGTCGCCAAGACGTATTCGCTCGGTGCTCCCCTGTTGCCACAGGAACGTCTTATTGCTTCGAGTGTCATCGAGGGGCCTCAGGGGCTTTCCCGGCGAATCATGCCCACGGCGGACCCCATAGCGGTCCAGATCATCAACGAGGGGCTGGAGGCCACCGGGGCGACGTTTTCACGAGCGACTGTGGCCGGAACGACCAAAGAAGTCGTTCGGGCGAACACGTTCAACGCCCCGACCATGACGGCGCTGCGAACGCTAGTGCGAACAGTTCAGGGCTCGATGAGCGAGGACGAAATCCTGTGGGGCAACCTGGGCAGTGCCATCCGCAGCAAGGTGGTCAGCACACTAGGACGCACCGTTTCGCCCAGTCGGCTCAGGACGATCGACGCGGCGATCCAATCCGTCGAGCGCAACTCGTCGTATCGGAACAAGAGCAATGCCATCGCATCGTACTTCTATGCGACGACGCTGGGGCTCAACCCCTGGTCAGCGATCCAAAACCTGCTCCAGCCGGCACTGACGACCGCCCCGGCCATCGGGATCGGACCGACCCTTGCCGGATATCGCGTGCTGGCAAACCGGCTACCTGTGTACGCACGGAACATAGGCCGCTTTCACCGAGAGCTTGCCGCCAATCGGAACATCGGGATCACGCGGCGATTCAACGAGAGTGTGGAGCGGTCCTTCCGCGAAACATTCCCGGAACTTGCTCAGCACGGCATCCGAATCGACCCGCGACTCTTCGAGATCGACGAAAAGGTCTTGGTTCAAAGTGGAGTTCTCGGCACCAAACGATTCCGCGACTACGACG
>SDBV01003110.1_pt1 | contig 24706 bp, 18 predicted proteins | sample 2277081 | NCBI WGS metagenome assembly SDBV01 (sample SAMN10402039, study PRJNA504765) | marine sediment metagenome | isolation source: marine sediment core GS10_PC15, 223 cmbsf | place: Arctic Ocean: Southern Knipovich Ridge | collected 2010 | reverse complement strand
ATCAAAGGCAAAACAACCCTCAAGTGCATCACTGATAACTCCATAGTACGTCCTTTCAACCTGAAGTATATATTTCTTATTCTCTTTGACAAAGGAGAGGAACAAATCTTCATCTTTTACATACCGCTGGGCTAAATCCTCGTAGAACTTGGCCGATTCATTTTCAAGCTGCCTGGCAAAGCTAATGACCTCAGAACATGTATGAAGTCTCATTTGGGGTAACTCCTTTCTTAAAACCACCTCTGTATAACAACCTTGCTTTCGGTGAAGAAACGAACAGCTTCTTGGCCCTGTGTATGTAATACTCCATAGAACGAGTCCTTCATGCCACTGAAAGGGAAGAATGCCATCGGAGCCACTATCCCGATGTTTATGCCGACATTACCGGACTCAACCCGGTATTGGAAATCTCTGGCGTTCTTACCACTTGAGGTAAAAATAGCATGACCGTTACCAAATACACTGGCATTACACATCTCTATTGCTTCGTCCAGATTTTCCGCCCGCATAACACTCATTACCGGTCCGAAGATTTCCTCGCAACCCACTTTCATATCTGGTGAAACATTCTCCAGGATTGTTGGATTAAGGAAGTTTGTGTCAGGGTAGTCACCAACAATATTCACTTTTCCTCTGCCATCAAGCCTGACTTTGGCTCCTTGTTGTATCCCACTTTCTATATAGTCCAGGATTTTTTCTTTTTTCTCCTTATCACGTAAAGGTCCCATCTGAACTGACTCGTCAAGCCCGTAACCAATAATTATCTTGGATGCTCTATCAGCAAATGCAGCTAAAAACTTGTTGTAGAAGACATTATCTTTACTGACAATAACAAGGTTAGCACCTGACAGGCATCGTTGACCGGTGTTGCCAAAAAATGAAGTCATCAGAGCCGGTATGGTCCTGTCTATATTACAATCTGGCATTACTACCATAAAGTTCTTGGCACCACCCTGAGCAATGACTCTCTTGCCCGTCTCACCGCACTTCCGGTAAATAAACTTAGCTGTCGGAGTAGAGCCGACAAAGGATATCCCTTTAATGTCTGGGTGGTCTAACATGCCGTTTACAACAGTCCTCCCACCATGGACTACATTATATACACCTGGAGGGAAACCAGCTTCATCAGCTAACTCAGCCAGTCTTGTTTGACTGTTAGGAACCTCGCTTGAGGGTTTGATAACGACTGTGTTTCCAGTAGCCAAAGCGTATGGTGCCGACCAAAGTGGAATCATGAATGGGAAGTTATAAGGGCCTATGATACCAAAAACTCCTAAGGGTTGTCTGATGATCCACTCGTCTATGTCTGTTGCGATGTCCTCGGAATAGGGGCCTTGTATCAATGTAGGAATTCCGCAAGCGACTTCCACATTCTCTATTCCGCGTCTTGTTTCTCCTCTCGATTCATCAATTGTCTTGCCGTGCTCCTGTGTCTGAATTCTACTGAGTTCCTCAAAATTCTCTTCTAATAACTCTTTAAATCTGAAGAGATATCTTGCCCTGGCAACTGGGGTTGTTCTTCTCCAGTCAGGGTAAGCCTCTTTAGCTGCCTCTACTGCGGTATCTATCTCATTTTTGGTTGAAATTGGAACTTTGGCAATTGTCTTACCAGTAGCCGGATTGACCACATCTTTAATCTCACCTTTCGATTCAACCCATTCTCCTCCAATGAAATTATTGATTGTTTTTACTTCTTTTATTGGTTCCTCCAGAAGCGCCATATCTTAGTATCCCCCTTTCGTATTTTCCCATAATTCTTCTCCCTAAAGCATATACAGCTACTGGCTTTGTGTCAATCGCTCCTATTCAGTTAATAATTCGTAGACAACAAAAATTTAGTATGTTACACTTTTACAGTAGAATAAACATAGTTATTTAATTGCCGTGAAGTCAGGAGATGCAAGGAAATGAAATATCTTCGGAGGAGAAGGGAAGAGAAACTTTACAAGCAGTGGGGTACACATGCTAATCTCCCTCCGGATGCTATTCCTCAGAGGGAGGACTCTAAAGATATACAGCTGACAGAGGAGAAGCGTGGACTAAGCTCTCGTATTCTGTACATAGCGCTAGGCGTTGCCATACTTCTATTGGTTATAGGCATAATCCTCCTCGCTGTACAATGTTGATAAAGATTTACCATCTGCGTTGCTTTTTTGCAATTTCAGTTTATTGCTCTTGTAAGTTACCTTTGTAGTTGCACTTGGTGCATTTAGCCCATTTCGTTCTATATGCGGTGAGAAGACTACCACACTCAGGGCAGGGTTGGGGGAGGGGTCTGGAATTGATTGCGAATTTGCAGTTTGGGTAGCCACTACAGCCGTAGAAGATACGTTTCTTTTTACTTAGTCTCTGTATCAGATCACTGCCACATAAGGGGCAGTTTACACCAATCTTAACCTGGATGGATTTAGTATATTTACACTCCGGGTAGCCACTGCAGGCTAAAAACTTCCCAAAACGCCCAACTTTGATTACTATAGGCTTGCCACATTCAGGGCAGATTTCTTCGGTCGTTTCATCGGCTAACTTTACCTTATCCATAAGCAGAGAGGCTTTCTCAAGGCTGTTGTTAAAGGGTGTAAAGAAATCTTGAACTACATGTACCCAATCCTTGTTTTCACGGGCTACCTCATCTAACTCTTCTTCCATATGAGCGCTAAATTTGATATCAACAATGTTAGGGAAATGCTGGCTGAGCATGTCGCTAACCACAAAACCTAGTTCCGTAGGCTGGAAGCTTCCTCTGTCTTTGATAACATATCCCCGCGCTTGAATTATAGACAGGATTGGAGCATAGGTGCTGGGGCGTCCAATACCCTGCTGCTCAAGCATTTTAACCAGCGAGGCTTCAGTGAAACGGGGTGAGGGCTGGGTAAAGTGCTGTTCTGGGGAAAGCCCTAGAAGATTAAGTTCATCGCCCTTTTCTAACTGTGGGAGTAAGGAGCTTTTCTGTCCTTCCTTGTCAACCTCGTCTTTCCCTTCGGTATAGAGAATGGTGAATCCAGGAAACCTACTCACTGTGTTGGAGGTTCTTAACAGATATTTGGCCTTAGAGTGGGGGCATTTGGCTTCTATGTTGACTGTAGTATTATCAAAGGTTGCCGCTGCCATCTGACTAGCCACCATCCGTTGCCAGATGAGCTGGTAAAGCTTAAACTGGGCACTGGTAAGGTGCGGTTTAATTAGAGACGGTTCCCGCCGAATCTTGGTGGGACGAATGGCTTCATGGGCTTCCTGTGCCCCCTTAACAATTTTGGTGAAGGTACGGGCATGGGGTGTAATGTATTGAGAACCATACTTGTCGCTAATAAACTCTCTGGTTTCAACTATAGCTGAGCGAGCTACCCGGGTAGAGTCAGTACGCATATAGGTAATGAGCCCTGTTCTTCCTTCATCACCTATGGGCAGACCCTCATAAAGCTGTTGGGCAACAGACATAGTGTAACTAGCGGTAAAGTGTAGCTTGCGCCAGGCTTCCTGTTGTAGAGTACTGGTTATGAATGGTGGGGCTGGCTGACGGTTTACTTTTTTGGTACCTACTTTAATAACCTGGTAGTTAGCCTGTTCAAGTTCATTATTAATTTCAGTCGCTTCTTTTTGATTATGAATAACAAGCTTGGTGCCATCAGCAATACCAACCAGCATAGCCCGAAAAGATGCCACCTCTTCAGCGAGCATTTTCTTGGTTAGTTCAGCCTCAATAGACCAATATTCTACCGGGATAAACTTCTCAATCTCCCGCTCGCGGTCAACAATAATTTTTAATGCCACAGATTGAACCCTGCCGGCGGAAAGGCCTCTCCTTACCTTCTGCCAAAGCCATGGACTAATCTTATAGCCGACCAACCTATCCAGAACCCGCCGTGCTTGCTGGGCACTGACTAATTTCATATCTATAGAGCGGGGATGCTTAAAAGCATGCTCAATGGCTTCCTTGGTTATCTCGTGAAAAATGATACGGTGGTAGGGCGTCTTATTTGATTTTATTACCTCAAGCAGGTGCCAGGAGATAGCTTCTCCCTCACGGTCTGGGTCAGTAGCTAGATATACAGTGGATGCCGTTTTAGCTGCCTTCTTAAGCTCGGTTACAATTTTCCTCTTCCCCTTAGGCACCACATATTTGGGTGCAAAGGCATTTTCTATATCTACTCCTAAGCGACTTTTGGGTAGGTCTCTTACATGCCCTAGAGAGGCTTTAAGGGTATAACCTTTACCCAAAATCTTGCTCAGTGTTCTGGCTTTAGCCGGCGATTCAACTATAACCAATTTTTTCTTCATAATCCCTAATCCACTCTTACCTTGTATTCCTGTCTTGCTTCCCGAGCTAAAATATAATTCATTGTCCCTACCTGCTTTACTAAGCTCTTGAGCTCCATCATAGCTAGAGTACTGCTGACCGTTGATATAGGTAGTCCACTACTACGGCAGACTTCATCAATATGAGTTGGCTCAGCACATAGCTGCTTTAGTAACAGGGACTCAGTGTCAGAAGCTGGTATAATCTCTTTCATTTCTATCTGGTGAGCTACCTCTGTCAGGTTCAGCTCCTCTAAAATATCAGTATAGTTACGAACTAGCTTGGCTCCTTCTTGGATGAGGTGATTAGTCCCGATGCTGGCTGGCGACAGGATACTGCCTGGAATAGCAAATACCTCTCTATTTTGCTCCAATGCCAGATGAGCGGTAATCATCGCCCCGCTAGTTTCTCCAGCTTCGGTAACTAAAACCCCCAGGCTCAATCCACTCATGATTCGATTACGTCTGGGGAAGTTATCAGCCTTGGGTCTGGTGCCTAAAGGATATTCGCTTATCAGGGCTCCATGCTGCATAATATTACGAGCCAGGTTAGCGTTCTCACTGGGATAAACAATATCAAGCCCACAGGCAACTACAGCGATGCTCCTGCCGTTTGCCTCTAAGGCAGCGTGGTGAGCCACTGAGTCAATCCCTCTAGCTAAACCACTTACGATAGTGATTTTACTCCGAGCCAGGTCAGTCGCTATTTCTTCTGTCACCTGCCTTCCGTAAACAGTAGCCCGGCGGGTACCAACTATTGCCAGGCACCACTCATCCTCAGCGAGTAGGGAACCCCTGACATAAAGTAGCGGCGGATAATCATATATTTCTTTAAGTCTGGATGGATAATCCGGGTCGTGATAGGTAAGTACCTTTACCCCATAGCGGTCTAGCTTCTCCATCTCAGCTTCCAGAGAAACCTTAGGTCGCCACAAAATGATGGTATGTATTGCCCCATCATCCAGACCGGCGTGCTTCAAGTCAACCTGGTTGGCTTTCCATGCATCCTCCAGGTTACTAAAGTAATTCTCAAGTTGGGTTAATTTAACCCGACCGATGCCTGGTATAATACTAAAACCTACCCTGTATTTAATATCTTTATTACTCATTTCTAAAGCAACGCCATTCTACCATAGAGGTAGATTGAAGACAATTATGCATAGTTTGATTAATACAATTCAAACGGGCATCATGCCCGTCTTATTTGCTGGTACTTTGACATCTGCTCTCATACTTTTTACCGTTGGAAGAGACGTTAAGTCCTATGTAACTAAGACAGACTCCCTATTCTATAGAATTGATTGAGAAAGAAATATCATAGATAGAGAAAAGATAAGCTAGTGGTACTGCTACGAGGAAAAGAGGTTAACTGCTGTGCCTTGATAGTGGACAGGGTTACAGGCAAACTAATGGAGTATGGGGTATTAAAAGAGCAGTGACCAATCATGTATCGCCAGGAGACGGTAGAGACAACACCCTTGTGCTGCTAAGAACCCAAAGGGCTACGGAGTTAGTCTGGAGGGGATTGTGGGAATGGTTGGGATGGTTGGGATGGTTGGGATGGTTGGGATGGTTGGGATGGTTGGGATGGTTGGATACATTGGGCATCAGGTTATTTCCTGGAATATCGCTCAAGAACTTTACTGCTCATGAGGTGACCTCACGATGGAATTCAGTTAGTGTCTGAGGAGGTCGTATGACACTAATTATAAAAAATAAGAAAAAACTATTGACAAGATTGAAAAAGTGTTGTAAAATACGCCCCGATACTAGTAGCTTTATCCGAATGTGTTGGTTAGTATTTAGGGCTAAGATGCGGAGTGAGTATAGATATTGGTATTAATTATAGGAATCACGGGTGCCTCAGGTGTAATATATGGAATTAGATTACTTGAGGCACTTTCTTATATAAAAGAAGTTGAAACCCACCTTATTATTTCCAAAGCTGGGGAGATAAATATCAGATATGAAACTGATTGGAAGATAGAGGATGTAAGGGCATTAGCTAATTTTTGTTATGATATTGATGATATTGGGGCACAGCTTGCCAGCGGTTCATTTAGAAGGGATGGCATGATAATTGCCCCCTGTACGGTAAAGACAATGTCGGCATTAGCCAATTCATACACGGAGAACTTGTTAACCCGCGCGGGGGATGTTACTATCAAGGAGAGAAAGGGATTAACTTTGTTAGTACGGGAAACGCCTCTACATTTAGGTCACATAAGAAATATGGAAAGATTGGCTGAAATGGGGGTGGTTATAATGCCACCAGTTCCCGTTTTTTATCATAGACCTGAGACAATTCAAGATATTATTGACCATACCGTAGGCAGAACATTAGATATCTTTGATATAAAACATGATCTCTATAAAAGATGGGTGGGTCTTCCAGGATAAAAGGGAAGATGTTTACTAAGCCACGACACCTAAACTGTGGCTGTACTGCTCCTTAATGTGCAGGTGGGGGATAACTTAATATGCAACGATTTATTATAGGGCGTATTCTGCAGGCAGTTGTTTCTGTGCTATTGGTGGCGACTGCTGTTTTTATAATGGTCAGACTTACAGGCGATCCTATAGATGTATTGACTGACCCGCGAGCTACAGTAGAAGATCGCGCACTGCTAGCAACAAGCCTGGGCTTGGATAAACCAATAATTGTTCAATATGGTATCTACATGTCTCACCTGGTACAGGGAGAATTTGGTAAGTCTTTTAACTATCGACGACAGGCCCTTGAGGTCGTGCTGGAACGTCTTCCCGCTACCATTGAGCTGGGCGCCTCAGCTATGGTGCTGGCATTGCTCATAGCCTTGCCTATTGGGACGTATTCCGCAGTTAGAAGAGGAGGGTGGTTTGATGGTTTAGCGAGGGCTTTTGCTTTTACAGGGCAGGCAGCACCAGCTTTTTGGGTAGGAATAATGGGTATCTTGATTTTTGCGGTTATGCTCGGTTGGTTGCCTGCCGGGGGTCGGGGTACGCCTCTGCACCTCATTATGCCAGCGGTTACCTTAGGCTGGGGGATATCAGCTGGTATCTTGCGATTAACCCGTTCCAGTATGCTGAATGTTTTATCTAGCGACTATATCATGCTAGCCCGAGCTAAGGGTTTGTCCCCCTTGGTGGTTATTTGGAAGCACGGCTTTAAGAATGCTGCTATTCCTGTCCTCACCTTTGCTATCCTCCTCTTGGTTCTAGCCATAGGCGGTGCCGTAATCACTGAGACTGTCTTTGCTTGGCCTGGTGTGGGGCGATTAATGATGAACGCGGTGGTAAACCGTGATTTTCCTATAGTCCAGGCAGTAGTGATTATACTTAGTGTCTCGTATATTGGGCTGAACCTTATAGCTGACATATTGTATGCTTACCTTAACCCGAGAATCAGGTACAAATAATGATACTTAAAGTGAATTTGCCAAAAGGACTACAAGGGGGAAAGAGGTAGATTTGTGGCTAGGTTACGCAAAATACGATTAGGTAGATTGTCTGTAATACCAACAATTCCACTAGTTGTGCTTCTGTTTATGATTATTGTCGCCATATTTGCTCCTTTGATTGCTCCCTATGACCGGGAAGTGGGGACTCTATATGACCAATTTATCCCGCTAAGTTGGATGGAGGGAGGTAGTACAGCACATATTTTGGGAACAGACTACTTTGGTAGGGACATTCTAACCCGGCTTATGCATGGAGCTAGAATATCCCTTTCAATCGCTGTGATTACTATCATCTTTTCTGGCGGTATCGGTGTTACGGTAGGTCTCATTTCAGGCTATTTTGGAGGTTGGGTTGATATCATTCTAATGAGAATAGTAGATTCGGTCTTATCCTTTCCTGTGATTCTAGTCGCTATTTTGCTGGCGGTTACCCTGGGACCGAGTTATCTTAATATTATTTTGATTATAGCTTTGTTAGGATGGCCCCGCTACGCGAGGCAAATTCGTGGCGAAGTATTGGCTATTAAGGAGCAGGAGTATGTAGCCTTGGCTAAAGTTGCTGGGTGCTCCCCCATCCGGATGATGTGGAAGCATATTTTCCCCAACATAGTGCCAACTCTTCTCGTTCTGGCTACCTTTGACATTGGCCACGTGATTATGTATGAATCGTTCCTGAGCTTTCTTGGGGTGGGGGTACCACCACCGACACCCACTTGGGGTTCGATGACGGCTGAGGGCAGGGATTATATTGGTACCTTGTGGTGGTTGTCAGCATTTCCCGGAATAGCTATTCTTATAACCATCTTATCTACAAATTTGCTAGGAGACTGGCTGAGAGACCGCCTCGACCCTAGGCTGAGGCAGGTGTAACAATGGGTAAACCTTTATTGGAGATTAAGAATCTAAAAACCTATTTCTTCACCAGACGAGGGCTAGTAAAGGCGGTGGATGATGTAAGCTTCTCGGTTGCTGAGAAGGAGACTATAGGGCTCGTTGGTGAGTCTGGGTGCGGCAAGACGATTACCGCTCTCTCCGTGTTAAGACTGGTACCTGAGCCAGCAGGAAGAATAGTCGGTGGCAAAATTCTCTTGGACGGCGAGGATTTATTGCAGAAGAGTGAAGCTGAGATGAGAAAAATTCGGGGAAGCAAGGTAGCCATAATTCTTCAAGACCCTCTAACCTCGCTAAACCCAGTTTATACCATAGGCGACCAGGTGGGTGAAGTTATCAGGCTGCACCAGCATATTCAGGGGAAAGCGGTGCTTGAGAAAGTAATAGATACCCTCAAGCGCGTACGAATCCCAGCTGCCGCTGAGCGTGTGCGGGATTACCCTCATCAGATGAGTGGTGGTATGAGGCAGAGGGTGGCTGGAGGTATAGCTATTTCATGCTACCCATCCGTCCTTATTGCCGATGAGCCAACTACTTCCCTTGATGTTACCACCCAGGCGGCATACCTCAGGCTTCTCGAGCAGATCCAGGAGGAGACGAAAGCAGCTATGATTTTTATCACTCATGACCTTGGTATCGTCGCTAAAACCTGTGATAAGGTATGCGTGATGTATATGGGCAGATTGGTGGAAACGGGCAAGGTGAGGGAAATCTGGAATAATCCTCGCCACCCTTATACTATTGCTCTTATGAAGTCTATACCGCACTTGGAAGAGAAGGTGGAAAGGTTATACTCTATACAGGGTCAGATACCTTCACATTTTGACATGCCTTCAGGATGTGTCTTTAATCCACGTTGTGATATAGCTGACGACCGCTGTAGACAGGAGTATCCGACCTCGATAGACCTTGGTGATGGACACATTGTAAGTTGCTGGCGGGTACAGGAATAACTTATGGCTGAAGTGTTACTAGACGTCAAGGACATCAAAAAATATTTTCCTATTACCAAGGGGTTACTGTTTATGAGGACAGTGGGCTTGGTAAAAGCGGTAGATGGGATAAGCTTCTCTATTAATGAGGGGGATACCTTTGGTCTGGTCGGGGAGTCAGGATGCGGGAAGACAACGACTTCAAGGCTCATGCTTCTTTTGGAGAAGCTGACCAGCGGCTCTATTTTATTCCGAGGTAAAGATATTAGCCGATTATCTATGTCAGGACTTAGGTCGTACCGGAGTTCTGTGCAAGCTATGTTTCAGGACCCTTATGGTTCTCTTGATCCCAGAATGAAGGTTGGCAATATTATTGGCGAGCCGATTAAGATAAATCTAGGTCTATCCGAAAAGGATATTAAGGAAAAGGTTAGTGAAATCTTGAATGAAGTAGGGCTGTCCCCAGCCAGTGCTGAGAACTATCCGCATGAGTTTAGTGGTGGACAGAGACAAAGAATAGCTCTGGCCAGAGCTATAGCTATTAACCCTAGTTTGGTCATTCTGGATGAACCTGTTTCTGCATTAGATGTGTCAGTGCGAGCTCAGCTCATGAATCTTCTCCTGGACATTCAGCAAAGGATGGGGCTAACCTATATCGTTATTGCCCACGACTTGGCTACGGTCAGGCATATGAGCACCAGGATGGCGGTTATGTATTTAGGTAAGATGGCGGAATATGGAAGTAGTGAGGGAGTATATATAAAACGCCTTCACCCTTATACTAAAGCACTGCTTTCGGCTGCTCTACCGTCTCACCCTGATGCCGAGGGAAGTGAAATTATACTCCCCGGGGAAGTGCCTAGTCCAGTTAACCCTCCTTCTGGTTGCCGCTTTCACCCCCGCTGTCTCTATGCTAAAGAGATTTGTAGCCAAGAAGAACCTGTGTTGGAAAGCGCAGAAACCGACCATATGGTTGCTTGCCATTTTTGGAAAGACATTTCTGATTAGAGTGGTAGAGTGGGGAGTTGTTGGGGTATAATGTCTTAAGAATGGGAATTTGGGTGCAAGTAACTCTGAGGTGCGAGAATAGGACCAAGTGAAAAACTGAACATCACATCTGCCGGGGTAAAGGTGGGTTTATCGCTAGGGGTTGGGGCAAATGCCTACCCTACGGGTCAGTGGTTAAACGTTACTCCGGAAATGCATCTCAACAATTGTTGCAATATGCCACAGAGGGAAGAGTCGGCTACATAGAAACGGTCTACACCTATACCTCTCCGGAAGAATGGGCAAAAGAGTCAAAGAGGGAATACCTGGTAAAATTTAGTCCGGTTAGGGCTATGAAGATTGGTGGTAAGGTAATTAAGGGGAACTTGTTAGTTTTTGGGGAGGGAGCAGTATAATTAAAAAGCTACAAAAGGCAGAAAAGATTATATTTACTCCTACTTAGAAATCGATACACAATACCTTTTCTATGCTCCAGCTTTCAGACTTTTATTTAAGTATAATAAGTTTGAGGCTAACTATCTTTGATACAAAGAGTTTCTTTATAGAGTAATAGGGAATTTTGATAGTTATTTGACAAAATACAAAAAGAGTGGTATCATGTAAGTTTGTAATTATGCCTCTTAAAGCTTCGCTTTATTATATTTCTTTTATTAGCCGCAGATCTAATTTCAAGTTAGAATCGTAATAGTAGTAATGTCGTATGTTTACTTAAGGAGTAGAGATGGAGAAGGTTTCTATATTACCAAAACATGGTGAAGGGAAGACACTTCCTGTTTCCAGAAAATCTTATGCCAAGTTACCTCAGATATTAGAAATACCCAATCTGATTAAAATTCAATTAGACTCGTTTCAACGGTTTCAAGAAGATAGGATAAAAGAGTTAATAAAGGAAGTATCTCCTATCAAGGATTTTACCGGCAAGAAGCTGGAGATTAGCTTTGTAGGCTATGAGTTTCGTGAGCCATCTCACACCGAGAAGGAATGTCGCCAGCGGGACCGGACCTATTCCGTCCGCCTTTATGTCAGGGCACGGTTGCTGGTTAAAGAATCGGGGGAAATTAAGGAGCAGGACATATTTTTTGGTGAAATTCCCCTGATGACAGATGAGGGCACCTTTATTACTAATGGGGCTGAACGGGTAATAGTAAGCCAGCTAATCCGTTCTCCTGGTATCTATTTTACTACTGAAGAAGATGCTGCTAGTGGCCGTGACTTGTGTCATGCTAAGCTAATCCCTAGCCGTGGGGCTTGGCTGGAATTCGAGACTAGCAATCGAGATGTAATCTCAGCTAAGATCAATGGTAAACGGAAAATTCCTATTACTACTTTACTGCGGGCTATTGGTTTTGGTAGTGATGAACCGCTGCTCAGCCTGTTCTCCAAAGAGGATGACTCTAATGAGCATAACTTCATCAGGTCAACTATGGAGCGTGAGTTATTGGTTAGGGATGAGTCTGAGGCTCTGCTTGATATCTATAGAAAATTGCGTCCCGGTGACCCGCCTAATATTGATAATGCCAGAAAACTAATAGATAATCTGTTCTTTAATTCCCAGCGTTACGATCTTGGGGTTGTGGGGCGTTACAAGCTTAATAAGCGATTAGGACTTGAGATTCCGGAAAATCATCGAGCCCTAACCAAAGAAGATATTATAGAGATAGTTAAACATATCATTATGATTAATAATGGTGAGAACACTCCTGACGATATTGACCATTTGGGAAATCGGCGAGTCCGCACTGTTGGCGAGCTGATTCAAAACCAGTTTCGTGTTGGGTTATTGCGTTTGGTGCGAGTGGTCATGGAGCGCATGAGTACTACTACTATAGAGGCAGTTACTCCTAGCGCACTGGTGAATATTCGCCCTGTGGTGGCCGCTATCAGAGGGTTCTTTGGTAGCTCACAGTTATCACAATTTATGGATCAAACTAACCCTTTGGCAGAGCTGACGCATAAGCGCCGTCTATCAGCAATGGGGCCTGGGGGGTTATCTCGCGAGCGTGCTGGTTTTGATGTTCGTGATGTCCACTTCTCCCATTATGGGAGAATCTGCCCTATCGAGACACCAGAAGGACCTAACATTGGACTCATTGGCTCTTTAGCTACTTACAGTCTGATTAATCAGTATGGTTTCATTGAGTCACCATACCGCAAGGTTATTAACGAGGTGAGCAACACCGATAATAGGTTACTGGGTAAAACAACGAGGGAGGCAGTGCTTGGTAGCAAGGGCAAAACTATAATAAAAACCGGGGTTGTCATTACCCCCCAGCTTGTCACCAAGCTATTGCGCCTATCTTCTAGAACTATAAAGTTGGTGCCCTTTGTTTCTGACGAGGTCATCTACCTATCAGCCGACAAAGAGGATAAATATACCATTGCCCAGGCTAACGCCAAACTTGATCAAAATAAGCAATTTGTAGATGAAAAAGTAGAAACCAGGCATGGTGAACGTTACTTTATGGAAGCACCTGATAAAATCGGATTAATGGATGTGTCTCCTAAACAACTATTTAGTGTTGCTGCTTCACTAATACCCTTCCTGGAGCATGATGATGCTAATCGTGCCTTAATGGGTGCAAATATGCAGCGACAAGCTGTCCCTCTGGTTTGCCCAGAAGCGCCGTTAATAGGTACAGGTGTGGAAATAGAAGTTGCCAGGCATAGCAGACAGGTGCTCTTTGCCAAAAATACCGGGGTGGTAACCATGGTTACTAGTTCGCAGATTGTAATTACCAAAGATGACGGTGGTAAGGACATATACCCGTTAATGAAATTTGTGCGTACTAATCAGGGGACTTGCATTAGCCAGCGCCCTATAGTAAATAAAGGCGACCGAGTGGAATCAGGCTGGTGTATAGCTGATAGCTCAGCTTCTGAGCGAGGGGAGCTGGCTCTAGGCCAGAATGTGCTGTGCGCCTTTATGAGCTGGAAGGGCTATAATTTTGAGGATGCTATTATCATTAGTAATCGTTTAATTGAGAAGGACATGTTTACTTCCATTCATATTGAGAAGTATGGGGTGGAAGCACGGGATACTAAATTGGGATCTGAGGAAATCACCAGAGATATACCCAATGTTGGTGAGGAGAGTTTGCGCGAGCTTGATGAAACTGGCATTATTCGGATTGGTGCTAGCGCGAATCCGGGCGATATACTAGTGGGTAAAATCACTCCAAGGGGAGAGACTGAGCCATCTGCTGAAGAGAAACTGCTGAGGGCTATCTTTGGTGAAAAAGCTCGAGAGGTAAAAGATACCTCTCTGCGGATACCTCATGGTGAGGGGGGTAAGGTGATTGATGTCAGAGAGTTTTCTGGCAATGACCTGCCCGCCGGGGTTAAAAAACGGGTGCAGGTCTGGGTGGCTCATAAGCGAAGAATCTCTGTAGGGGATAAGCTATCCGGGCGACACGGTAACAAGGGGGTCATTGCCCTCATAGCACCTGTTGAGGATATGCCTTTTCTTCCCGATGGTACACGGGTAGATATCATTCTTAACCCTATAGGCGTTCCATCAAGAATGAATATTGGTCAAGTTCTGGAGACACATCTAGGCTGGGCTGCCCAGATGTTAGGCTTTAAAGTGTTTACTCCGGTCTTTGATAGTGCTGGGGATGTTGCTATTGAGGATGCCTTGGCTAGAGTTTGGTTAGCCCAAAAAGCTGGTGCAGTTGACTTTGACCCTAATAGTGAGAACCCCACTGCGGACCTAGAAGTGGCTAAGGTATGGCTTAAAAGCCAAGGTTACGATGGAGACAGGATATTCAGTGATGATTATGCAGGAGAGGCAAGGGAGATTTGCTTGCGCCTATGGCTTGAAGAGCTGGGAATAGCTAGTCGAGACCTCAAATTACATGAGGTGGAGCAAGCAGTAGAAAAGATCAACACTGAGCGGAACCTCCCCTCACCTATCATTGGGAAGGTTCCGCTTAGGGATGGATTCAATGGTGAGCCATTTGACCAGCCGGTAACAGTAGGTTACATCTATATGATGAAGCTGATCCACTTGGTTGAAGATAAAGTTCACGCCCGATCTACCGGACCTTACTCTCTGATTACTCAGCAACCCCTGGGAGGTAAGGCTCAATTTGGGGGTCAACGCTTTGGTGAGATGGAAGTGTGGGCATTAGAAGCCTATGGTACCGCTCATAACCTTCAAGAAATTCTAACTATTAAGTCAGACGATGTGGTTGGTCGAGCTAAGACCTACGAGGCTATAGTTAAGAATGAGAATATTTCCCAACCCGGAGTGCCAGAATCATTTAAGGTTCTGGTTAAGGAACTACAGAGCTTAGGGCTTGGTATTGAGGTAATTAATGAGGAAGAGGAAAGTATAACCACTGTTGAGCAAGCTACGAAAGTACTTGAACAGGGTACAGGTTTAACAGAGGTAGAGGAAGAAAATGCTTGAAGTTAATGATTTTGACGCTATTCGTATCTCCCTGGCTTCACCAGAGCAAATTAGGAACTGGTCTTATGGCGAAGTAGCCAAACCAGAGACTATCAATTACCGCACCCTGAAGCCAGAAAGAGACGGACTTTTTTGTGAAAGAATATTTGGTCCAACTAAAGATTATGAATGCTTTTGTGGCAAGTATAAAAAAATACGCTACAAGGGAATTATTTGCGATAAATGTGGTGTTGAAGTAGCCCGAGCCAGAGTGCGACGGGAACGTATGGGACATATTGAACTGGCATGCCCGGTGGGTCATATTTGGTTTACCAAAGGGATACCTAACAGAATGGGATTACTGCTTGATCTGTCACCACGGAACTTGGAACATGTTCTATACTTCTCACACTATATAATCACATCTGTAAATGATGAGGCGCATCAGGAGGCAATTAAACAACTTGAGGAGAAAAGCTCACAGGAGATAGCTGAGGGTGAAAACAACCTGGAGGCTAAAATTACAGAGTTGGAGCAAAAAGAGGCAACGGTAGAGGAAATAAACCAGCTTCGGCGCCTTTTTATTGAAAAGAAAACACAACTCGAAGAGACGCTTTCCAACGAAATGGAACAACTGAAAAACATCTGTCTACGAGCACTACTTACTGAAGAACGTTATTACGGGCTCAAACAAAAATATGGTCAAGTTTTTGAGGCTGAGATGGGAGCTGAGGCTATTCTCAAGCTTCTTAAGAGTGTCAATCTTGAAGAAATGCATGACCGTTTATTCCAAGAAGTCCACATCGCTTCAGGGCAACGCCACAGAAAGGTAAGTAAGCAGTTGCAGGTGGTAGAGGCCTTTCGCCGCAGTAATAATAAAGCAGAATGGATGATTCTGACGGTATTACCCGTATTACCACCTGAGCTGAGACCGATGGTTCAGCTAGATGGAGGTACATTTGCTACAAGTGACCTCAATGATCTATACCGGCGAGTCATTAACCGTAATAACCGACTACACCATTTACTGGAAATCGGGGCACCACAAGTTATTATTCGTAACGAGAAGCGAATGCTCCAAGAAGCAGTTGATTCCCTTATTGATAACGGAAGAAGAGGACAAGCCATATCCCTTAGCGGCACTCATAAATTGAAATCACTCTCAGACATGCTTCGTGGTAAACAAGGACGCTTCCGCCAGAATCTGCTAGGCAAGCGGGTTGACTATAGTGGACGCTCAGTCATCGTTGTTGGACCAGAACTTAAGCTTCACCAGTGTGGATTACCAAGACGGGTGGCTCTGGAGCTATTTAAGCCCTTCGTTATGCGTCAACTGGTTGAGCAAGGTCTTGCCCACAACATTAAAAGTGCGCGACGGCTGGTAGAAAGAGCCAAGCCAGAGATATACGATATACTCGAAGAGGTCGTTAAGGAGCGGCCAGTGTTGCTTAACCGGGCTCCCACTCTGCATCGACTTAGCATCCAAGCCTTTGAACCAGTGCTCATCGATGGTAGTGCCATCCGGATTCATCCCTTAGTATGTGCTGCTTTCAATGCTGATTTTGATGGTGACCAGATGGCAATTCACATGCCTCTATCTAAAGAGGCTGTTAAGGAGGCTAGGGAGGTGATGCTTAGCTTCCATAATACTCTGCTGCCAAGCTCTGGTGATCCGGTAGTAACCCCAACCTTGGATATGGTTCTCGGTTGCTACTATCTGACTACCATAAGGAAAGGTAATAAAGGGGAAGGCACCCTTCATAACAGTTTTGAGAATGCAAAGCTTGCCTATGAGCTTGGGGCTGTTGACCTTAGAGCTGAGATTGAGGTTAGAGACCAGGTGAGGGAGCAAAGGATCAAAACTAGTGTCGGCCGCATCATCTTTAATGATGTTTTACCCTCGGAGCTAGGTTTCCGTAACGAAATGATTGGTAAGTCAGGCCTAAGGCAAATAGTAAGCAATTGCTATGATCTGCTAAGTGGTGAAGACGTTGCTGTGGTACTGGACAACCTTAAACAGTTAGGCTTTGACTATGCTACTAAATCAGGGATTACCATAGCTGCGAGTGATATTAAGGTTCCTAAGAGTAAGCGAAAACTATTGGAAAAAGCGGAAGAACGGATTGCCATTATTGAAAGCCAATATCACCAAGGCTTAATTACGGATGACGAAAAGTATAATAGTAGTGTAAGCATATGGATGGAAACTACTGAGCAGGTTACTGCTGCCCTCACCCAGAGCCTTGACCGCTATGGTGGTATTTATATGATGGCAACATCAGGGGCAAAGGGTAATATTTCCCAGATTAGTCAGATGGGAGGTATGAAGGGTTTAATGACTAATCCTGCAGGTAAGATAATTGACTTTCCTATTAAATCAAGCCTCCGTGAAGGGCTTGGTGTTCTGGAATACTTTATGTCCACTCATGGTGCTCGCAAGGGATTAGCCGATACTGCCCTGAGGACATCAAGTAGTGGTTATCTCACCAGACGCCTAATTGATGTTGCTCAAGATCTCATTACTCTCGAAGAGGACTGTGGTACTACAGACGGTATATGGATTTCTGAACCAAAAGAAGGTGAGCTATTACCCTCATTTACGGAGCGAGTAGTAGGGCGATTAGCTGCTAGTAAAGTAGTTAATCCCGGTACCGGAGAGACTATTATTGACCGAAATGAGGAAATTAACGAGCAAAAAGCGAAAGAAATTATTGGTGCCGGGTTAATCAAAGTTCATGTCAGGTCTCCCCTTAGCTGTCAGTCCAGGCGGGGTATTTGTCAGAACTGTTATGGCAGAGACCTTGCTCGCAGGCATCTGGTTGATCCCAAGACAGCAGTAGGTATAATTGCTGCACAAAGTATTGGTGAGCCGGGTACTCAGCTAACTCTGCGTACCTTTCACACTGGTGGTGTGGTAGGGCTTGATATTACCAGCGGTCTACCCAGGGTGGGAGAACTCTTTGAAGCAAGGATACCTAAGGTGCAAGCAATTATCTCAGAAATAGACGGGGTAGCTGAAGTAGTTGAAAATGGGGAGGGGAAAGTGGTTAAGGTAGCCAGCTCTGAGGTATTCCGTGACGAATATTCATTGACTCCTGGCTTTAAAGTCATGGTGGACAATGGTCAATGGGTAGATATAGGAGCAGTGCTGGCTCGTCAAGATCCCGAGGCGGAGGCAATGCCAGAGTCAGTTTCCCTTACTGCTAAAACTGAACCTATCCTAGCCCGAGTAGCCGGTATGATAAATATTGAGGATGGACAATTGTCTATCAACTATGAAGAGAAAGAAGAGCGTGAGTATGCTGTTTCAACCAGCGCTTATATTCGTATTCAAAGCGGAGACCAGATAAAAGCGGGGCAGCAGCTTATAAGTGGCTCTGTTAATCCCCACGATATACTGCGTATTTTGGGCAAAGAGCCAGTTCAGCGGTACTTGGTAGACGAAGTGCAAAAGGTATATCGCTCCCAGGGGGTGAATATAAATGATAAACATATTGAAGTTATTGCTCGTCAGATGCTGACCCGAGTTCGCGTTGATTCCACGGGTGACACTGAGTTAGTGCCTGGAGAGCTAATAGATAGGTTTCGTTATGAGGATATTAATGCTAAGGTACTGGCGGGTGGGGGTGAACCAGCTACTGCTCACACTGTATTAATGGGTATAACTAGAGCTTCATTGAATACCGACAGCTGGTTGGCAGCCGCCTCCTTCCAGGAGACTACCAAGGTGCTTACTGAAGCTGCAATTTGTGGAAAAACAGACAGGCTAGTAGGGCTTAAGGAAAATGTAATTATTGGTAAACTGATTCCAGCCCGCTCCAAGACTTCTATGGAAGAACCGGTATTGGTAGCTGATGAAGAAAAAGATTTAATAGAGGGCGAAACAGAAGCCTCCACCTCTGAAGTAGAGGGTTTAATAAAGGGCGAAACAGAAGCCCCCACCTCTGAAGTAGAGGGTTAAGTAGAGGGAAAATTAGAACCTTTACTCTGAAGAAAAGGGGTTTAGGGGGTAAGTGAAATAGCTCGCATTACATCAGGTAAACCCAGCACTGAGGATGTACCACTTGATACCAGCCTACGCCCCCGGCGCTTCGATGACTTCATCGGGCAATCTGGGATTAAGGATAATTTAAATATAGCCATCACTGCTGCTAAAGGTAGGGGGGAGGCACTAGACCATATATTACTCTACGGTCCACCCGGTCTGGGTAAAACTACCCTGGCTTATATCATAGCTGCTGAGATGGGAGTCAATGTTAGGATTACCTCAGGTCCGGCTATAGAGCGCACTGGAGACCTGGCGGCTATCTTAACCAACCTCCGAAGCCATGACGTACTCTTCATCGATGAAATCCACCGCCTCAATCGAGCAGTTGAGGAGGTATTATACCCGGCTATGGAAGACTTTGCTCTGGACATTATTATAGGCAAGGGACCCAGTGCCAAAAGCCTGCGAATAAATCTGCCCCATTTCACTCTGATTGGCGCCACTACCCGCTTTGCCATGCTGAGCCCACCCCTCCGAGACCGATTTGGTGCTATCTACCGCTTTAATTTTTACGACCAGATATCTGTAGAAAAAATCCTCAAACGCTCAGTCTGCATTCTTCAGGTGGAAGCCGAAGACGAAGGGCTTGAGGAAATAGCCCGCCGGGCTAGGGGTACGCCTCGGGTGGCTAACCGACTGCTTAAGCGAGTTAGAGATTATGCTCAGGTGCTGGCACAAGGCATAGCTACCCAACCAGTGGCAGTTGACGCACTATCTAAACTTGGGGTTGACCATATCGGTCTGGATGAGATAGACCACAAGCTACTACACATTATAATTGACAAGTTTAATGGCGGTCCGGTGGGACTGGACACTATTGCTGCCTCTATTAGCGAGGAAGCAGATACGATTACCGATGTTTATGAGCCTTATCTTCTGCAACTGGGCTTTCTAGAGCGGACTCCCCGCGGGCGGGTAGCCACCCAACTGGCTTACCAACACCTTGGCTTGCCCTATAATAAAGAAAAGCCTCCTCAGCCAACTCTGTTGTGAAGAGACTGTTTACGAACCTTGTCCCCTTTATACCTCCTTGGTAAGGGCAAAGAATTGAACGAGAGACAACTGTTTATCCATACTCTTCAAAACCTTGAGAATAATTTAAAATCAGATGATGAGTATGATACTCTCATGATAGCTTTGCTTCTACGCAAGCTTCTCTTGGATAAGTATCCTCTTGTTGACCAAGTCAGAAAACAGACAAAGATTAAGTTTACTATTAACGATTGTCAGGTACCGTCAGCGGAACCCGGGCTTGAGTTTTGCTCTCTGGAGGATGATCTTGATCCAAGCGTAACAATTGGCCTCAGACAGATTGAAGTGACTAGAGATAAGTTGTTTTCATACCAAGTGCTGGTATATAAGGAACATGTCGTTACCATCAGAGAGCTAATACTGCATGTAGCTAACGTCCAAGGTGCAGTTCATGCAGGAATGGCAAAAGATGAAAAGGACAAGGCTTTGAAACAATTGACGGAAGCCTTCGGTATAGTTGATCTGCCTGCGGGGTTTAACCTATTGCGTGTAATAGGTAGAATCGTCAGGAAGGGCTTAGAGCCTTTGAGGACAGCAATTGAAAAGGAAGGATATTAGAAGAGAGACTTTGCCCCTCTCTTACCTATCCCCCTAACCCCCTTCCCTTACTAAGGAAAGGGGGTTAGGGGGATAGGTTCCTAAACAATTCCTTGCTAAATTATCTATGATAAAGCTAAGATTGTAAGCATGAAGTCGGTTTTAATTCATTGCTGCTGTGTCCATTGCGCTGCCTATACTATTGACTATTGGCGACAGCAGGGATATGAGGTCAGCGCCTTGTGGTATAACCCCAACATCCACCCTTATATGGAGCACCAGCATCGCTTGGAGGCAATAAAATCCTTAGCTCAAGAAGTGAATTTACCACTGATAGTAACTGAGGGCTATGATATAATTGACTACTTTCGTCAGGTGGTAGGACATGAAGCCCAGCGCTGCCAATATTGTTTCCAGATTCGCCTGGCAAAGACGGCAGAAATTGCTTGCCAGATGGGTTTTAGCGCTTTCACCACTACCTTACTCATTAGTCCGCATCAGAAACATGACCTGCTCCGAGAAATTGGCAACAAGCTAGCTAAAGAAAAGGGCATAGATTTTTTGTATGTCGACCTTAGGAAACACTACTCAGATAGTCGACGGATGACAAAGGGGTTAGACTTGTACCGTCAGCAATACTGTGGTTGCGTTTATAGTGAGTGGGAACGCTATGCTAATATAAAAATAGAATGAGCGGCAGAACCTGGCTTTTAGCTACTATCCTATTCTTTCTCTTGCCCCTCTACGCTTGCAGCTCACCGCCAGATACGGCAGAGGTTATCCAGGTTATCGATGGTGACACTATTATCATAGAAGGTGGCTACCGGGTAAGGTATATTGGCATTGATACCCCGGAGATTTACCCCAAACTGGAAGCCTTTGGTATTGAGGCATGGCAGGCTAACCGTAAGCTAGTAGAAGGTAAAGAAGTTCGTCTAGAGCGAGATGTATCTGAGACAGATAACGGCAGGTTGTTGCGTTATGTCTATGTGGATGATATTTTCGTTAACGCCGAGCTGGTGAGAGAGGGGTTGGCTGAAGCTAAAGCCTATCCTCCCGATACTAAATACCAGGAATATTTAGGGGAATTAGAGACGCAGGCCAGACAGGACAGACGGGGAATATGGGCAAAATAAAGGGGGAGCCTCCGTTTAAGGCACCCCCTTCTTGCTTAAAGGTTTCTTTATCAGTTCAGGATAGAATAAACTACCTGAACGGTAAGGCTAATCTTCAACTCTCCAGGGCTGATTGCAGTCTCAGGTACTGGCGCTGCCGCCGGAGCCAACTCGTATAGGTCTACACGGTAGATAGGAGGCGGAACCTGCGTACCCTCAGAGATATAGGTTGGCTTGCCCAAACTGACTCCAGCCAAATCAGCCAGTTGCTCTGCTTTAGATTTGGCATCGGTCATTGCCTTCTCTCTTGCGTCTTCATGATATGCTGATGGGTCATCCACAGAAAAGCTTATGCTATCTATGCGGGTGAGGTCTCCACCAGCGGTGGCTACAGCATCAATGATGGAACCGGTCTTCTCTATCTCCCTTATCTTGACAATCACCATATTGGTTACTCGGTAGCCGATTACAATTTGTTCTTCCTTTTCCCTATCCCACTTGGTTACCTGATTAATGCTGAAACGTTGGGTTTGGATGTCCTTTTTAGCCACACCGTTGTCAGTTAGGGCTGTCATTACCTCATCCATGGCTTCAGCCGCCTGGGATTGAGCTGTGGCTACACTTACCGCCTGAGCAGTAATGCCTAACCTCAGAGTAGCGATATCAGGGGCAAGGGTAATCTCTCCTTTGCCGCTGACCCAAATGCCTTCCTGCTGGTTGTTTAGGTTGATTTGCAATTCAGAGGGTAATTCCCCCAGGGTTGGATTGCCGGTGTTGCAGCCAGCTAAGCCGACTATGGTTAGCACTAATGCTAAACTTACTGCTAATATCCATTTCTTTTTTCCCATTTTTGTTTCCTCCTTTTATTTGATTTAATTGTTTATGGATTGCTCCCTTTAAGATTCTGTAAAAAGTGACAGGCTATTCCTCACTAGCCCTGAAGATTAATACTTGATTACCAGAGGTTATTTGCAGTTTGCCGTTCTCGACTTCATAGCTCTCAGCAGATTGAAGCGTACTCAAATACTGTGTTTCCTGATCCATGATACCTTCAGGTGAAACACAGCCTATCTCTGTCCAAGCCATTTCAAATATGGATAGCTTGCTATCTTCAACTTCATATCTGGCAAAGTAGGTATTGCAGCCAGCAGAGCCAGTGACTTGCCCCTCAGCGCTGTCGAATATAGCAGTAATTTCAGTACCTTCCAATACAGTCTGTAAGCTCTCTGGTTCCCCGTAGGATTCAAGTATCCACGTGATATCCTCCAGGCCACTAAACCTGCCAGCGAACTGCAAACCGAGCACATCTTCCAGCACGTTTATTACACCCGTACTGTCACCGACATAGAGCATAATCAATCTATCCGTCTTGTAAAAGTGGGGGGTTGCCACCCAACTTATCATAGTTGTGCCGACTGAAAAACCATCGGGTGAGACAAGTGCTGCTTCGGCTTCGGCTGCGGCAGTATCCGCATACTCAAAGACCTGAACATCATTGCCATTAACAACGATTATATTACCGGTAACGGAAAAGAAAGGTTGGATGACCTCTCCGGCAGGCTCAACAGTTGCCCCGGCTTGGCGCAGATTGTCTATCAGACTGACATAATCTGTGACTGGGCCATCATGTGATACCGGAGGCTCCTCGCTGGCACAGCCAGCCAAGACGACTATGGCTAGCGCTAATGCCAAACCTACCATCAATAACCAGTTCTTTTTCATTATATCCCTCCTTTAAAAAAATTCTTTTACTTTATTCTACTATATATAACGAAAAAGTCACCAATTGGTTAGTAGCAAGTGGAAATAATTTTAAAAATAGGCTAATCTAAAGCATTAAGGGCTCTTTCGTAGCCAGTTATTGATATGGCAATTGTTCGCAGTAGGGCAGGCTTTAACGATTCCGGTGCTTTCTCCAGCGCAGCGCGGAGAGCCTCTGGGTGATTGATGGCATAACGTGCTACCGTCATCCTGAGTTTAATCCAGCTATTCGTCTTGACATAGACATCTGTATCGCTCCTGGCTTCTTTAGATGGCGCAGGTGCCAAGTAAGGTGCAGGTGACAGTGCCTCTACCTCTGGTGCGCCCGCCACTTTCACATCTGAGGCTAATCTGGTTAGCATTACCAGACGCTCATCCAGGCGTTGTGTGAGGACCCCTACCTGTAGGGCATCACCTTTATTTGCCATGTAAATTATTTCAGCCACTCTACTATTCGCCAGCTTGGCATGTAGTTCCGCCTTACCTATGTCAGAGAAGGTCAGTGTTATTCTCACCTGCTCTGTTGCTAGTTTCACCGGATAAAGAAGACTATCAGGCATACTGTTGCTAGCAGCTGCTATCGTGCCACTTCCGGCTAGTATGAAGACAAGAGCTATAGTTGCTACTGCTGCCCATCGGGGAAGCCAGCCAAAGACGAAGTGACTTTTCGGAGACGCCACTTGTTGGAGTGCCGAGCGGAACTGGTATCTAGCACTGGCTTTGAACTCGGCTCGGGGCTGAATAGTAGACAATTTCTTAGTTAACAGAGTCGTCTGAAGCAATGGCTTAAGTTCGGCTGCCTGCTCAGGATAGCTCTGAAGACACTGCTCTATGGTCTCGCCTTTGACCAGCAGTCGCTCCAGGCATTTATCTAGAATATTATCAAATTCTTTACTCATTTTCTTATCCGTTTACTGGTAGTGTTTTACGCAGGGCTATTATAGCGCTATGCTGCAGTGCTTTTACTGCTCCCTCACTCTTGCCTATAACCTTGGCAACCTGGGCAATAGGTAGCTCGCCAGCAAAGCGGAGGGAAATCACCTCACGCTGTGCCTTGGTTAGCTGTTTGGTAGCCAAAAGTAGCTGCTCAATATCCTGTCTCTGTTCAGCTACTAGTTGCGGGCTATCATTAGTGCTTTCTAACGATTCGTCCAGGGCCACAGCGGTGTGTTTTCTCTTTCTTAAATAGTCAACAACCTTATTATGGGCAATACGAAATAGCCAGGATGAAAAAGGGACTCCCTTCCACTTGAAGG
>SDBV01003109.1_pt1 | contig 24707 bp, 18 predicted proteins | sample 2277081 | NCBI WGS metagenome assembly SDBV01 (sample SAMN10402039, study PRJNA504765) | marine sediment metagenome | isolation source: marine sediment core GS10_PC15, 223 cmbsf | place: Arctic Ocean: Southern Knipovich Ridge | collected 2010 | reverse complement strand
AATCCAAAACAGCGCCCAAATCACGGAACTGCCAACAGCCAGAAAGTGCCCAAATGAGTTGGACAATTCATAGGTCCCGAATTCTCCTCTCGTCGAAATGATCACAACTCCGGCAAAACTCACCAACAGTCCCACCATAGCGCGCCAACCAAGTTTCTGGTTAAGCAAAGGGACCGACAACAGCGACAGAACAATCGGCCAGGTGTAGTTCAAAGGCTGAGCCTCCTGCGCTGGCAAAAGGTCGTAGGCCTTGAAAAGCACCACGTAGTATAGGAAAGGGTTCAAAAAACCGGCCAAGGCCGAGCGGCATATATCTGAGCGCCCCTGCCGGGCCACAAGCCCTATCTTGCGCTGGATCAAACATACTACCGACAAGACAATAACCGAAGTGGATGTCGCACAAAACAGGACCTGAATGATATTGAGTTCACGCAAGGCAATCTTGAACGCAGACGCTGCGGTGGACCAAAAAAGAACTGCAAGCAACGCATTGAGATAAGCTTTCTTCTGACTATTCATGCCAATAGCCTAGACGAAGCGCTTGGAAAAAGCCAGAAAAGTGTCGGATAAAACACACAACATCGGCTGTTCGATACCTGACGATGGCATTAATGTACGAATGACGGCTATGCGGCGACCTGACGACTTGGGCATCATGCCGTTCGGGCGGCGACAACTGCCTTGAGTTGATCTCGTATTTCCGGCGACAAGACGATATTCGTCTTTACAAAATCCAAGACTTGGCGAACCATTTCAGTCTGTTCGTTGGCAAGAGCCATGTCAAGAAGCCGCGGGTAGAGGGGGCCATGTCCGGGGTATTCACCCAGAACGTAGTTCAGCATGCTAACGGCTGAAACGATGTCGTCCCGTTGAAAGCATTCCTCCGCGATCTGAAAATGGGCCTGAACCTCCGTTTCAATCTCATCGCTGAGCCTGTCAGGAGGAAGCAAGTCGCCATATAGGTCGCCCACATTGCAGTCTTGGATCACAACTTCCACTACGTCTGGCTTGCCGGCACTTTTTTTATTGACAAGAACGTAGCTGTGGCCTAGAAGATGGTCGTGGGGCCCAGGCTTAACGTACTGCTCTATGCTAAAATACATTTGCATAATAAAGCGCTCAAGATTCTCCCGCTCCATTAATCCGGGGTAAACAAAAGTATGGCGCCCCGCTCCATAACCCATATCGATTTCCTGAGCGGGCACCGAGAAATAGAGCTTATGTTCTTTCTTAAGAACCCGGCGCACCTCGAAAAAAAGGCGATGAGGATTGGTCAAATGCTCAAATACTTCATAGCAGAACACCGCATCAAAAAAATCGTCAGGATAAGGCAGGGCATTTTCGCTGATATCCAATAGCTCTACCTGGTCAAAGCCCATATCACGGGCCGACTGCACCAGAGCTTCGCTAACATCCACGCCATAAACATCGTTATCGTGGTCGCACAAGGCTTCAAGAAGCTTGCCACTACCGAAACCAATCTCCAAAACGCGGCCTTTCTTGGGCAAAGCAAAAAAACCAGCCTCTTTACCTGCGGCAGCGTAGTCTTTATAGGCCCGTTCTGTCTCGGTTCTTTGGGTCGTGTCCAAATCCATATCTCCAAACGGATGATCAAGGCTCATTAATGACAGTTTTCACTTATTCTCATCGGCAAACCGCAGCCAAAGCTTAATCCGTGGAGACCTTCTCAAGCGTGTCAGGTGCCTCCAACACAAAAAGGTAGACCCAGGCTAAGTTCTGGGACAACAAAATATTGCACTTCTGAGCGTTGTGTGCTACAATGCGCGGTGTATAACTGTGGCTTGAAAGAGAGTGGGTTCTAGCCCACTCTTTTTAATTGTCGAGGAGAAAGTGAGCCGTGCAAAAGGACGAACTGATAAGGCGCGCATGGCTTGAGCTTGAGCCCGAGCTTAGTGAGCAGGGTTACGAAGTAGTTGAAATTGAATATGCAAGGCAAAGCAGCAGAAATATCCTCCGGTTCTATATAGACCGCAAAGGCGGTATTACCCTGGATAATTGCACAGCGGCCTCGCAGTTACTCGGCGCGCTCCTGGACAAGGAGGATTTTATGCCCGACAATTACGCCCTTGAGGTGTCGTCGCCGGGAATTGCCAGGCCGATTCGTAAAACGGCCGATTTTGAACGTTATATGGATGAAAAAGTGAAGATCGTTTCTTTAGAACCGGTCAAAGGCCGCAAACGCTTTAGCGGTGTATTAAAGTCATTCTGCGATGGCTTGGCCAGTGTTGAAGTTGATGGAGAGATTTACGATATTCATATTGAGAACATTAAAAAGGCGAATCTCGATAGGTAACGCATAGCCAACGTGAGGGGGAAACTGTGGACACGAATCTACAGGCGATACTGCAACAGCTTCAGGCAGAAAAGAGTATAGACCGCGACACTCTCATCTCGGCAATAAGCAGCGCGCTTGAAAGTGCTGCCAGAAAAAGCTTTAGTCACGCTGCAAACGTGATAGTTGAAGTCGACTCGGAGACGCTCAACTTCAAAGTTTTTGAAATCCGAGAAATTGTCGAGGAAGTCGAGGACGAAACGCGTGAAATCGCCCTGGAAGCAGCGCTTAAACTGAATGTACATGCTGAAATTGGAAGCCGTCTGAAAATCGCAACCGAACCGAAGGATTTCGGGCGAATAGCCGCCCAGACCGCCAAACAGGTCATCATACAAAAAATAAAAGAGGCCGAACGCAACAATGTTTACGATGCCTTCAAGAAACGCGAAGGCGAACTAATCACCGGCATAGTTAAAAGGTTCTCTCACGGAAACGTGATCGTATCCGTGGACAACGCCGAAGCCGTGGTGCCCAACAGAGAACAGTCCTCACGTGAAAGTTTTCGCCCGGGTGACAGAATTCGCGCTTACCTCAAGGAGGTGGGACAAACACCGCGAGGACCACAGATAGTGTTGTCTCGTTCAGCGCCGGAACTCGTAAGACAGCTTTTCGACCTCGAAGTGCCCGAAATCTATGACGGCACCATCGAAATAAAGGCACTGGCTCGCGAAGCCGGGAGCCGTACAAAGGTCGCCGTGCTTTCAAACGATAGCAACGTTGACGCCGTAGGCGCATGCGTTGGCATGAAAGGGTCGCGAGTGCGTGCCGTGGTTGAAGAACTCTCCGGCGAAAAAATCGATATTGTACGCTGGAGCAAAGACGAAAAAGAATTCTGCGCAAACGCACTCAATCCCGCTGACATATTGGATATCGCGGTTGATGAAAAAAGCAACTCGATTCTCGTCGTCGTACCATATGACCAACTGTCCCTTGCTATCGGCAAAAGAGGCCAAAACGCGAGATTGGCATCCAAACTGATTGGATGGAACATAGACATTAGAAGCGACGAGGAACTAGCCGGAGTTCTTGAGGAAGACGATGGCGAGTCCCCCAAGACCGATGCAACGGAAACCGGCGAAACTGTGAACGAAGTCCAGGAAACAGCTCCCGAAAATCCCGAAGAGATTGGAAATGATGAGCCGATTATCTCCGAGGATCAAGATAATGGCGACGCTGGGCAAGACGACGCTGAGCAAGAAGACAACGAAATTCATGCGGAATCCGAAGCGCAAGACGATAAAATAGACGAAAACGACGAAATAGGCGAAAACGACGAGCAGCAGGAAGCGGAACCCGAATAGGACGCGCCGCTGAGTGCACATTGTTGCTGGAGGTTAAAACTAATGCAGACGACTGTTGCCAGTTTGGCAAAGAGGCTTGACATGAGCGCGGAAACGGCTGTTGAAAGACTGCGTTACATGTTGTGCGAAGTGGAGGGTGAGGACTCACAAATCACTGACGAGGAGTGTGATCTCCTCATCGACCTCGACGAAGAACCTGAAGTAGCCGATAGAGTCAGAGCAGAACGCCTCGAAGAAATCGAAAAAGCCAAGCAGCTCGAGGATCGAAAAAAGGCCGCAGCCGAAAAGAAAGCCGAGGCTGCAAAGAAGAAGGCTGCTGCTGCAAAAAAGAAAGCCGCTGCTGCAAAAAAGAAAGCCGCTGCGGAAAAGAAAAAGACGGCAACAAAAAAGAAGACGCCTGCCAAAAAGAAAGCTGCTAAGAAGAAAGCTGCTAAAAAGAAAGACGAAGAGAAAGCTGCACCTGAGCCAGTCGAAATTATTGTTGAACCTGAAGCGCTGGCGGAAATGCTGCCTCCCGAGGAGCACAAGGAAGAAGAGCAGGAGTCCGTTCCTGCCGAAGCTGGAGCAACAAAGTCAAGCATCGTCATTGGCAGTGCTATCGAGCACGACAAACTCGCCGTGGAAGTAGAACGCGCGGACGGCACGCATGTCGACGCACACGAAATCGAATTGACGGAGATCTCCACGCCTGCCCCTGTCGTTGAAGAAGAACCTGTCGAGGCACGCCCACTTCCCACCCCCGACCCCGCTGTTGTGGCGGAAGTAAAACGTCGCGCTGCATTAAGAGCTAAGAGAAAAGCGGGAAGAGCGGGAAAAGCTGCACCTCAACAAACCGCCACGGCGCCAAAACTTCAGTCGGCTCCTACCAAGGGCAAAAAAGGCTCCCGCAAACGCGGCAAGAAAATTGACAGAGTCAAAAACGAAGACCTCAAACGCCGTGAAGCAGCAGCAGCAGTCAGAGTGATGCAGTCTGGAGGCGCACCCAAAAAACGCAAACGCAAACGCGGCCTGGATGGTGCTGACATCGCGGGCGATGCCGTCGAAGCATTAAAGCCTTTGGACGTTGAAGAAGACTTCAGTGTCGAAAACCTCGCAAACGCAATGGAAGTTTCGGTGAACGAGATCATACTGGACTTGATGGAACAAAACGTACTGGCCACCAAAAACCAGGTCTTGGCTTTTGACGTCATAAAACTGATCGCGGAAAGCTATGGCTTCGACGCGCACCCTGTCATTCCAGAGGAAACTGAGCTGCTGGTCGAGGAGGAAGACAAGCCCGAAGACCTCAAGCCCAGAGCGCCTGTTATAACAGTAATGGGACACGTAGACCACGGGAAAACATCCTTCCTGGACGTTGTGCGAAAGGAAAACGTGGCCGACGGCGAAGCGGGTGGAATAACACAACACATAGCCGCATACGACGTTAAGTTCGGCAAGGGAAGTGTGACATTTCTGGACACTCCAGGCCACGAGGCATTCACCGCGATGCGCGCTCGAGGTGCGCAAGTAACGGATGTAGTTGTCCTGGTGGTTGCCGCCGACGACGGGGTAATGCCTCAAACAATCGAGGCAATCGACCACGCAAAAGACGCAGAAGTGCCAATCGTGGTTGCGATAAACAAGTGCGACAAGCCAAATGCTCAACCTGATCGTATCAGGCAAGAACTGTCGAATTACGATCTTTTGGACGAGCAGTGGGGCGGCAAAACAATAATGAAGGAAATCTCCGCCAAAACGAAAGAGGGTATTGACGAGCTGATGGAACTGCTCGTTTTGGAGTCCGAAATGCTCGAACTAAAAGCCAACCCGGACAAGCTCGCCCGCGCAACCATAGTCGAATCTGAAATATCAAAAGGCCTCGGACCTGTAGCGTGGACCCTAGTGCAATCGGGAACACTCAAAGTCGGCGACTCGTTCCTGGCGGGACAGTGTTACGGACGCGTTCGTTCCATGCACAACTCCAGAAACGAAAGCGTTACTGAGGCGGGCCCGGCAACGCCCGTCATCGTAACTGGCTTCAGCGCACCGCCAGACGCAGGCGACAAGTTTATTGTCGTTGAAGACGAACGCGTAGCGCGCGGTATTGCAGAAAAGAGAGCCGAGCACAACAAGCTCAAACAAGGACCAAGACAAAAACACATCACACTTGAGGATTTCCACGACAGAATGATGGCGGGCGAACAAAAAGAGCTTAAAGTCGTCGTCAAAGCGGACGTTCAAGGCTCTGTTGACGTACTATGTTCGAGCCTGAAGAATTTAGGCAACGAGGAAGTGAGCATCAGCATCGTCCACTCCGGAGTCGGCGGCATTAATGAATCAGACGTGCTCCTGGCAAGTGCAACAGACGCGGTTATCATAGGCTTTCACGTTACCGCCAATGTCCGCGGCCAAAAACAGGCCGAAAAAGAAGGTGTGGACATACGCACATATCAGGTGATATACGAGGTAATGGACAACCTCAAGCGTGCCTTGGAGGGTATGCTGACGCCAGAAGCCAAAGAAGTCGAAGTCGGCCAGGCCGAAATCCGTGCCGTATTTAAATCGTCAGCGCTCGGGAACATCGCTGGATGTTCCGTTCGCTCAGGTGAAATCACCAGGGCTTCGCTCGCACGCCTTCTACGCGACAACGTGGTCATTTACGAAGGAAAAGTCGGTTCTTTGCGACGGGAAAAAGAGGACGCCAAGAGCGTATCGCAAGGCTTTGAATGTGGAATTAAGCTTGACAAATTCGACGACATAAAAGAGGGCGACGTCATTCAGGCATACAGAATCGATTCCGTCGCCAAAACACTCGCATAGGGACCCACAAGTGACCATAGGTGTTCTGCATATGGAATTCCTTATTCCGGCGGCGCGTTCCTTAAAAGAGAAAAGACGCGTGATGAAAAGCCTGAAGCAAAGGCTTCGCAATAAGTTCAACTGCTCCGTGGCGGAAACCGGATATAAAGACAAGTGGGGCCGCTCGCGTATTACAGTCTGCGTGGTCTCGGACGACAGCAGACACGCCAACACACAACTGAACAACATAGTTTCATTCGCCGATGTGCCGTCAGAGGCGGATATGATAGATTATCAGATTGAAATGCTATGAACAGCAAGACAAGACCGCGCAGAGTTGCCGAACTCGTAAAAGAGAGAATCGCGCAACTGCTCATAAAAGGGCTGAAAGATCCTAGGATAGGATTCGTTTCCGTGATGGGCGTGCAAATGTCTTCGGACTTGCGTTACGCAAACGTGCATGTCAGCTTGTACGGGAGCGAAACAGAGCGTAAAGCATCAATGGCAGGATTGAAACATTCGACAGGCTGGATTCGTCGAGAAGTAGGGCGCGCGCTGAAGATACGATGCGTTCCGGAAATTCGATTTTTCGAGGACACAACCCTGGATCGCGTGTATAAACTTGAAGAAGTCTTCGAGCAAATTCATCATGAAGAAAAGAAAGATGAAAATGATGAGGAATGATTTCTCACAAGTCATGGCGCAACTGCGCCAAGCTGATTCAATCATCATTACGTCACACCGCGCACCTGATGGCGATGCTGTTGGGACGATGCTCGCAATGTACCACCTCTTAAAAGCTCTAGGAAAAGAACGCGTCGCATGTATTAACCACGACCCAGTGCCAAAAAAATACCTTTCTTTGCCCGGCGTGGAAGTTATTGCCAAAACACCCGATTTCGAGGCCCCTTTCGACCTGGCAATAATCGTAGACGTAGCACAGATGGACAGACTCGGCGATGCCGCGCAATTCGTGTCACAGGCAAAAACCACAATTGTCCTCGACCATCACTGTGAAAACTCGCCATGCGGAGACATAAACATTGTCGACACGAACTATTCGGCCGCAGCCGAGATTCCCATCGAGCTTTTTGAAGCCTTCGACATTCCAATTTCCCACGAAGCGGCCGAATGCGCATATGTCGCGCTAATCACGGACACAGGCGGATTCAGGTTCTCAAACACAAACCCACAATCGCACGAAATTGCGGCAAAACTGTTACAGAAAGAGATAGACGTGGCAGGGATTTCACAGCAAATGTTCGACGCCATGCCTCCGCAAAAACTCAATTTGCTCAAAACTGTTTTGGCGCGTGCGACTTTCTCGGACGATGGACGAATCGCGTGGGCATGCTTAACTTTAAAAGATATTAACAACGCTAAAGCCAACAGTGAAGACACCGACGGGCTCATAAACTTCCTAAGAAACGTTGAAGGCGTCGACGTTGCAATACTAATCAAAGAGATCGACAAGGAAACCACAAAAATCAGTTTCCGTTCCAGCGAAGCATTCAGCGCGCTCGAAGCCTCCGCTCTGTTTGGCGGCGGTGGCCATAAATCTGCTGCCGGCGCTACAGTAAAAATGCCTATGGAACAAGTACAACAAGAGGTACTGGAACGCGTTCAAGAAATGTTGGCGGAAAGCGCATGAAGGGAATCCTGCTAGTTGATAAACCCCAGGGTATAACCTCGCACGATGTCGTTGACCGGATAAGAAGGGCAGCGGGAATCCGGCGTGTAGGCCATACAGGAACACTTGACCCAGCGGCAACAGGGCTCCTCGTGCTTTGCCTGGGTCCCGCAACAAGGCTGTCCGAATTCCTCACAGGCTTGAACAAGGTTTACGAAGGAACAATGAAGCTGGGCGTCGCCACCGACTCATACGACATGGACGGAACAATTCTCGAAGAGAAGGACGTTCCCCCTCTTGACCTGCAGGCCATACAAGAAGCCTGTAACGAATTCTCAGGCGAAATCATGCAAGTGCCCCCCATGGTGAGCGCCGTAAAAGTCGGAGGACAACGCCTATATAAAATGGCTCGCAAAGGCGAAACCGTGGAACGAAAACCACGCCAAGTCACTGTCTACGAATTCATAATCAAAAGCTACCAGGAGCCGGAAGCCCTCTTCAGAGTCAAATGCTCAAGAGGAACATATGTAAGAAGCCTGTGCCACGAAGTCGGCCAGCGCTTCGGATGCGGAGCTTCCCTTGCCTCGCTAAGAAGAACCGCCGTCGGCTTCCACAATGTGGAAGCGGCAGCCCCGGTGGACGCCTTTGTTAATCCCAAAGATGTTCTCGATCGCCTGGTACCAATTGAAAACGCCGTGGATTTGCCTCAGACTACAGTCAACACGGACGCACGAAGACTCGTAGTGTCAGGAACCACAATAGGCAACCAGGAAATCATAGGGCAATGTCCCATAACCGAAGGGTGGCTGCAACTTAAAGATGAATCGGGAAAACTTCTCGCCCTTGCAACAGTGGCAACAGACAAAAGAGGATTGTGCATACACCCCAAACGAGTGCTCGCCAGCTAAACTATAGGATCAAGTGAGCACATCTCGAAGATCAAGATCATGAAAATCATAGACATTCCACAGGCCAGTCAAAATAACACCGTCCTAACAATAGGAAGTTTCGACGGCGTTCACATGGGGCATCAGAAAATCCTGAAGCAGGTCGTTCAGGCGGCAAATGAACTCAATTGCGATGCGGCAGTACTCACAATGGCCCCGCATCCGCGAGAATTCTTCTCGCCAAAACACGCACCAAACCTTCTAACTTCCGAGGAGAAGAAGCTCACACTCCTCGAATCTATGCAAATAGACACGGTTTTCAGACTCCGTTTCGACAAAGACACGGCGAATTTGGACAGAGAAGAGTTTGCCTCAAAAATCATACGTGATTGTTGCCGCGCCACGAAGGTGTACGTAGGACACGACTTCTGCTTTGGAAAGGATGCCCAAGGAAACTTCAGGTTTCTGGACGAGAATGGAAAGGCCCTGGGATTCGAGGCCAAGCAAGTTGATGCGCTCCACATGCTTGGGGAACGCGTAAGCAGCACGCTTATAAGAGAACGCATACTGCAAGGCGATTTGGACGAAGCGGCAACTTTCTTGGGCAGACGGTATTCCATAACAGGTGAAGTTATCTCTGGCCGGGGAATTGGGCACAGAATAGGATACCCTACAGCGAACATAAAGCCACAACACAGTGCCATCCCCCCCCAGGGAGTATATATCGCGGAGGTTGCGCTGAGCGCGAAGGACAGCCCCGAGGAGGCCGTACGGTATCCGGCCGCCGTAAACATTGGCATAGCGCCCACTATAAGACAAGAAGATAAACTTGTTGAGGCTTTCATAATGGGCTTTTCCGGAGATATACTAGGAAAGACTATCGAAGTGTTTTTTCACAAGAGACTTCGACCGGAGAAAAAGTTTGCTTCCGAGCAAAAGCTTGTAGAACAAATAGCTATTGACGTTGAAGCTGCCAAGGAGCACTTTTCGGAAGAGAAAGACTCCGTGTGAAAGGGAACGCGCGCGGGTGCTCGATCGCTAACGATACAGGTGGCAGGAAAATAGAGGTAAATATAAGGTATACTATCTGGCTTGGGTGTCAGAAATGTGGCGCCGGGCAAAGATAAGACAGAGAGGCCGAAGTTCTTGAGAAGAATCATGAGAAGTATCATTCCCGCGTTCATCATCGTGGGTGCCGCGGCGCTGTGCGGATGCTCAACTCCCAATGGCATCAGAGAGCACTACAGCAAAGGGGCGGACAAAGAAGTTTACCGCCTGCTCGAGCAAAAGTCATCCGAGGTTCAAGGTTCGGATCCCAGTTTCACAATCGAACAGATGGAGCTGCCTGAGCTGGCAAATCTGCCCGTCTCCGAACACACCGACAAATTCATGGGCGATGAAGAACTATCCGGCGAAGCACCTCGAGTCATATCTCTGGAAAAGGCGCTGGAGATCGCCGTAAAGCATAGCAGATCATATCAATCGGAAAAGGAAAGCCTCTACCTCAATGCCCTTTCTCTAACAAGTGCCAGGCACAATTTCCGGCCAAACTTCACGGGGAAAGCCGGAACAAACTATAATAGATCCACACACGAAGAAACCATTGGCGCGGATGCAAAAATGTCATCAAATGGGACCACAGCCCAATCGCTCCAGGTTGAGCGCCTTATAGGTACCCCCGGCCAACTCCTTAAGACATACTCCGACCTGGTGCAGTCAGCCGCCAAACAAGACGACGGAACTGAAATTCACCAAGTTACCGTGGAAGACAAGAGAATTAGCGGCAACTCTAGTTTTGGAGTATCACTGCTTCTTGCCGGTGGGACCGAAATTGCCCTAAACCTTGCTTCAGACTTCACTAGGTTCCTGACCGGAACACACGGCTTGTCAACAGGCTCAACTTTGAGCGCTACTCTCACGCAGCCCTTGCTGAAGGGTGCTGGGCGGAAAGTCGCCAGAGAAAGCCTCACTCAGGCCGAGCGAGATTTGCTCTATCAACTGCGTTCCTTCGCAAGATTCAGAAAAACATTCTCTGTCAAAACCGCATCGTCATACTATCAGGTTCTGCAGGCCCGAGATAGGGTGTACAACGACTGGCGCGGCTACCAGGACACGAAGACCTCCGCTGAATTGCAGAGTCTTCTGGCAGAAGCTGGGCGGGTCACGGAATCGGACGCGGCACGTTTCAAACAGAACGAATTGACGGCCAAGGACGACTGGAACGCGAGCATTCGCGACTACAAGGGAAGTCTGGATAAGTTTAAGGTTGAGTTGGGACTTCCCGCGGACGCAAACGTCGTGCTGGACAGCCAGGAACTGGAAAGAATGCTTGAGCGCGGAATAGTTGAGAACAATATTTTCCCGGATGACGCCGTAGAGATAGGCTTGGCCGCGAGGCTCGACCTGTACAATTCAAGAGACAGAACGGTAGATTCCGCGCGAAGACTCGAAATCGCCGCCAACGGCCTGCTGCCTGCACTGGATCTGCAAGTGTCGTGGGTCGCAAACACGCGTAACGAAGACTCTACGGGCTACCGCGATTTTGATTTCAAGCGAAGCACTTGGAACGCAGGACTTGACCTGCGCGAAATCACATTCGACAGAAAAAGACAAAGAAACACATACAAGAGCGCATTAATCTCATATGATCGCGCGAGCAGGTCCCTCGATGACAATGAGGACAACATCAGGCTTGACGTACGTAACTCATGGCGCAGGCTCGAACAAGCAATGCGCAGTTTCGAAATCAACAAGGATGCCGTCGAATTGAACGAGCGCCGGGTTGAAGAACAGGAACTGCTCACCGAAGCAGGCAGGGCAAGTGCCCTGGACATGATTGACGCTCAAAATGAACTGGTCAGGGCCAGAAACGCACTGACAAGCTCGCTCGTCAATCACAACACAACACTGCTCACTTTTTGGACTGATATGGGAATACTCTATATTAAGGAAAATGGTCAGTGGGAGGAAGTAAAAGATGTCCCAAGCAAATAATATCGCCACCAGCGCGAAAACCGCGCCGAAGAGATCGCGAAAGCTCAGACGATGGTTTCTCGTAATCATTATCATAGCGATCATAGGAACAGTGTACGCAATCACAAAACGTCCCGAGGAGGAATCGCTGGATACAACATTTCTCGTCAGGCGTGGTTCGTTGGAAATCACGGTTGTTGAAGGCGGGAGCGTGAAGGCCCTCGAATCACAGGAAATTAAGTCCGAAGTGAGGGGTTCCACGAAAATCCTCGGCATCGTCGAGGAAGGATACCTGGTCACCGAGGAAGACGTTGCAAACGGAAAAATCCTGGTCGAACTCGATTCTTCGGAATTGGAGGAACACATTGTCGACCAGGAAACCATCTACCTCAGCGCGCTCGCATCGCTGACGCAGGCACAGACCAGTTACGAAATACAGATAAGTCAAAATGAAAGCCAAATTAAGTCAGCCGAGCTTCTGGTCAAGTTCAAGAAAATGGACTTCGAGAAATATCTCGGCAATGAACTCGCATCTGACGTACTTGCAAAGCAGGAGACGAATGACCAGAGCGAGGATCTAGGATATGCCTCATTAGCGCACGATGAGAGGTTGGGGGGCGAAGCGGAGCAGATGAAGAAAGACTTGGAAGCGGACATACTGTTGGCGGGAGAAGAACTAAGCCTGGCCGTCGAGAGATTAGACTGGACGCAGAAGTTGCATGAAAAAGGTTTTGTGACGGATTCAGATAGAAACACCGATGAAATGAACGTCAAGAGAAAAGAGATAAGCGGAGAATCGACCAAGATAAAGTCGCAATTGTTCTTCGTTTATGATTTCACAAAGCGGGTCGAACAGCTCCTTGCTGACTATCAGGAAGCGATTCGCGAGCTCGACCGCACAATGAAACAGGCAGCGGCTAGCCTCGTCAGGGACAAATCTCAGGTCGATACACAACAAATCAAATTCCGCATACAAGAACAACGCCGCGATGATCACCTTGAACAGCTCAAAAAATGCGTCATCCGCGCCGAACGGCCCGGCCTGGTCGTTTATGGCGGCAGCGACTCGCGAAGCAGCTACTACGGAAGCAGCCGGGAACCAATTGCAGAAGGCTCCTCCGTACACGAACGCCAATCAATCATCACAATTCCAGACATGACAAGAATGTCGGTACTGGTGAAGATCCATGAGTCCTCCGTCAAGAAAGTGCAAAAAGGACAGCGGGCGAAAATACGGATTGACGCTTACCCGGAGGTCGATCTATACGGTGAAGTCGTCAAGGTAGCCGTGCTTCCGGACTACGGAAACCGCTATATGAACCCCGACATGAAAGTCTACAACACAAGCGTCACCATAGACGCCGTTGAAGACTGGCTGAAGCCAGGACTGAGTGCGGAGGCAACAATACTAATCAACCGAATTGAAGATGCCCTTCATGTTCCAATTCAGGCAGTGTTTCCAGGTTCGGACGGCAAGCGTTACTGTTTCATCGTAAAGCCCGAAGGCCCGGAACGCCGCGAAGTGACCGCTGGCGAATTCAACGAAGAATACATTCAGATCGTCAAAGGCTTGGAGGAAAACGAGCGGGTCTATCTTCGAGTACCCCGGGGCTTTGAGGAAATCCAGGAAATAGAGAACGCCAATTATCAAGGGCAACCTACAACGGAAATCAGAGATGAGGCATGGAATTACAAGCCCACACAAAATACTGAATCTTCAAACGGGTCCCAGAGCGGCGAAGGGCAAGGCCAAAATATGATGGCCCTCCTTCAAGCTGAATTCGATAAGACAAAGGACAATGAAGAGTACAAGGGGATGTCCGAGGATGACATTAAACGCGCTATCATGAAGCGCATTGCTCAGGAAAGAGCTGCCCTACCCCGAATCCCTGGTTTTGCATATAATGAGCGTTCCAGCGAGAAAGGTAAGAACAACGCCAAGCCAGGCAAGGGACCCGCCAGGACCAAACTACCAGGCGGCGGAGGAAAAAGATAATGCACGGCGAGTTAATCGCGAAAATTAAGGACGTTCACAAAACCTACACGATGGGAAGTGTACAAGTGCATGCTTTGCGAGGTGTAGACCTGGACTTCTTCAGCGGAGAGTACATAAGCATCATGGGTCCGTCAGGATGCGGAAAGTCCACCTTGCTCAACATACTAGGCTGTCTTGACCGTCCAACTAAGGGAAACTATATTCTCGGAGACGATGACGTGTCGCAACTGGACGATGACGATTTGTCAGCCATACGAGGCGCGCGCTTGGGGTTTATCTTTCAATCCTACAACCTGATTCAACAGCTAACAGTCGTCGAGAACATCGAATTGCCCCTTTACTACCAGGGAACCAGCGAACATGAAAGCAGGGAGATCGCGACTGAACTGGCAAATCGCGTTGGCCTGAGCGATAGATTGGACCACAAGCCATTCGAGTTATCCGGCGGACAACAGCAGCGCGTAGCCATAGCTCGATCGCTCGTTAACGACCCGCTCATAATCCTCGCCGACGAACCCACAGGCAACCTGGACTCGTCATCAGGAGAAGAGATACTAATAATGTTCGACGAACTTCACAAGCAAGGAAAAACTCTAATCATGGTTACACATGACGACCATATCTCATTCCGCTCACAACGTGTTATAAAGCTTCGCGACGGAAAAATCGAGCAGGACATCAGAAACTGACAAACACATGAATCGCAAAAAGATAAATACATATGCGCCCGCCCACCTGATGCGCACCGTCAGGCTCGGGGTGAAAAGTCTCTGGCTGCATAGGCTGCGCTCCTTGTTGACGGTGCTGGGAATAGTCTTCGGCGTTTGCTCGGTCATATCAATGCTCGCCGTTGGCGAAGGCGCAAGCTATGAAGCGCAGGAACAAATTAAGAGACTTGGAAGCAACAACATTATCCTGCGCAGTGTAAAACCGCCCGAGGACCAAACAGGCGCAGCTACAGCGCAACGAATGGCCGAATACGGAATAACATACTACGACATAAACCAGATCGAGGCCACTATACCAAGCATAAGAATCGTCGTGCCAAATCGAAATATTCGTAAAGACGTATGGCACATCGAAAAGCACGTAGACTGTGACGTAGTAGGAACCGTGCCGTGGTACCCCGATATGCGCAACCACAAAGTCAAAAACGGACGCTTCTTCACTGCCAACGAACTCGAAGCCGAAACAAATGTTTGCGTGCTAAGTGAGCGCATGGCAAAAAAGCTGTTTCCCATCGACTGGCCAATAAAGAAAAGGGTGCGCGTCGGCGGTACATACTTCCAGGTCATCGGCGTTATGGAATCCGAAGAAGCCGCGGAAGTCTCCAAATCGGACTCCAACGGCGAATTCAACGGCAACGGAGGACAAAACGAAGGCGCCCCGCACCAGATGTACATTCCTCTGTCAACGGCCAAGGACAGATTCGGCGAAATAATAATGAAAAGGGCCGCAGGTAGCCGCGACATCGAAAAAGTCGAACTGCATGAAGTCACGGCAAAAGTGGCCAAACGTGAAGACGTTATCGAAACAGCCGCAATCATCGGAGAAATCATAAAGAAGAACCACAAGAAAGTCGACTACGAAATCGTCGTCCCGCTGCAGTTGCTCAGACAAGCCGAAAGAACCAAACAGATATTCAACATAGTCTTGGGTGCGATTGCCGCAATATCCCTAATCGTAGGCGGAATAGGCATCATGAACATCATGCTGGCAAGCGTAACGGAACGAACGCGCGAAATAGGGATACGCCGGGCCCTCGGAGCAAAGCGGCAAGACATCATCACACAGTTTCTCGTCGAAACCGTCATCCTTTCCGGCACAGGCGGACTGATAGGAGTAGCCCTCGGACTCGCAATCCCGTTCTTCATCACAATCTTCGCGGACATGAAAACAGTGGTTACCCCATGGTCGCCCGTCATTGCATTTTCAATCTCAGCACTGGTCGGAATAATCTTCGGTATTTACCCCGCTTTCCGCGCAGCAAATATGGACCCCGTCGAAGCCCTCAGACACGAATAAACGCCCCGCCGTTGTGATACAATTCCTTAAGAAGGAGACTGCGTATGGGATTTGCGGTCAAAGGGGCTGAAACCGACGATGAACTAAAAATGGCCAACGATATAATGGCTAAAGTTCACGCCGGTAACGACTTCTTCAAGCACGCAAGATGGCTCGAAACATGCGGCTCCACATATCCCGGCTTCCGAAGAGAACATACACGAATCGCAATCATGAAAAGCAGCGAAATCGCCGGCGCACTCAGATTGACCACCGAAACGATCCGCATTGGTGAGGCAAGGCTCAAAATGGGCGGATTCGGATGGGTGGCCACGGCCCCAGACTTCAGAAACAAGGGCGTAAGCCGCTCGCTCATGCAAGACACCCTGCAATACATGGCCAAACACAAGTACCACGTCTCAATGCTCTTCGGGATTCCAAACTACTATCACCGATTCGGCTTTACAACAACATTGGCAGACTACGACATAATACTCGACGCAGACGAAATTCAAACCGTGCCGACTACCTTAATAATGAGAACCGCAAAACCCGGCGACATACAGGCCATAAGAAAAATACACGACGCAAGCGACGTGAAGCTCGCATGTTCATTGCTGCGCAGTTCCGCGCACATGACAAACAAATGGGAAAACTTTCAACACATCAGAGTCCTCACAAACGACCAGGGAAAGGTCGAGGCATACATCTTCGCAAGAAGAAAAGAAAACTACCTCAGCGTAGACGAACTAGGCGTAACAGACACAAACTCATGCATGGCGGTGCTCAACTCCTGCTCAAAAATAATGCGCGAAGAGGCAGTAGCACAATGCAAGTTTCTTGTCCCGCCAACGCACCCATTCGCAAGGTTCCTGCTCAAGTTCAAGTCAACACACGAAATGCACATACACAGAGATTCTGGCGGAATGATGGCAATCATTGACACAGCCGAAGCACTCCAACACATGATTCCCGAATGGGAAAGCCTGCTGATGCGCAGCGTGGCCCGAAACTACAGAACACATTTCACACTTCTCATCGACAAAGAACACCTCTTCAGAGTAAGGGCCAACAAAGGCGCAATCGACGTCTCACAAACAAACGGGAAAAACAAATTCAGCATTTCAAAACCAGAACTCATAAACATCACAACCGGACACGCATACATTCAAGACCTTCTAAACCAAAAAAGGCGCTCCATTCAATCCGAAGCCACAGAGCTCATATGCGCCATATTTCCAAAACGAAACCCATACGTATGGCCACTTGATCGCTTCTAAAAACAAAGCCCATTATTGATCTCAAACCACCAATCCGGTATACTTCCAAAACCATGCCGGAGTGGCGAAATTGGCAGACGCGCCGGACTCAAAATCCGGTGGTAGCAATACCGTGTCGGTTCGAGTCCGACCTCCGGTACCACTTATAACCAAAGGGCTTACGGGAATTCGTAGGCCCTTTTTCTTGTCCAAGAAAACCACTATTTGGGGGCAAGGGTCACGTCCACGGGTTTGACCTTGCGCAATGTGGGGGGCAGGTTTTGAGCCGCCGCGAATACCGGCCGTGTTTCATTGCGTTCTGGTTAGCGAGCTTCGCGCCGGTAAATGGGGTGCCTCCGTGATACTTGCAGCGTCCGCTACGGTGGTCAGAGGTCCTAAGACACAGTGTACGGTCGAGGTTTATCCCGCCGCAGATTCTGTGACCAAGTTCCGCTTCGGCCTGTTGGACCTTTTGGATCCATTCGCTTGTCCAACTTGGGGCACATGGTGTGCCTAGTTTTGTCTTGATTTGTTCGTTCATTTGTTAAAGACTCCTTTACCCTTTAGGGAGCCTTGTTCCGGTCGGATTGTCGTAAACCATAGGGAAACGTGCTATTACGTATTTGGAAACGTGCTCGTGGCTTTGGGTTTCAGGTGAAAGGGGTGTTTGAACCACGGAGGTCACGGAGACGCGGAGAAGGCATGGGAACTGGAAGAGGTCTCCCGCTGAGGCGCTGAGGCGCTGAGTTTGGGAACGAGGAATCTGGTTTGGGCTGTTTTGCGAAACGAGCTATTTGCGCGAATTCATATAGTAAGTGCATATTATGCTCGGTGGACTTAGCGGTGAGTTATCCACATTTCCAGGGCCAGTTTATATTCTGCCGTGCATAGCACTCGTAGTAGTAGTGGCGGTGGGAATGTGGATAACTCACCGCGGGCCGCCTGGATTATGGCTTAGGAAAAAGCAAGACATCGCAAGGTCCGTTCGGTATTATTTGGTTTTTCCACAATCAAACAACCGAAAGGAGCACTTGCGATGTCTTACCACCATCTTACACCATCGGAACGAAAAACAATGAGTTCAATGCTGGTTGCAGGCTACACTCAGACCCAAATAGCTGAAGCGCTCGGAAGGAATCAAAGTACGATTTGCCGGGAACTGAAGCGTAACGGGGAAAAAGACGGCGACTATTGTCCGCATATGTCCAATGTTATGTACTGGAGGCGCCGACTGCGCATTTACAGGCGTCACAAGAGAGATAACAAGCGCCTGATGAAATATGTGCTATTTAGGCTCAACCAGAAGTGGTCTCCTGAACAAATTGCAGGTCACTTGCGATACATTAAATACAAGGGCAATCCATGCATGTGGATCTCCCATGAGACGATCTACCGTTATGTGTGGGACGATAAAGCCCAAGGCGGGAAGTTGTATCGTAAGTTGCGCCGTGGCAGGAAGATATACGGCAAGCGTGGAAAGGGCCATCACCCCAATAAATATATCAAAGACCGTGTGTCCATCGATGAACGTCCCAAGGTGGTAGATGAGCGTTCTCGTGTGGGTGACTGGGAAGGGGACACCGTACATGGACGGCACCGCAAAGGTTGCTTTGCAACATTTGTGGAACGAAAAAGTTCTTTTCTGGTTGCCGAAACTATGCCCGACGCCAAAGCACAATCGCTCAACAATGCAGTACTGGAAGGCTTCAACGAGATTCCAAAATCGCTTATCCGAACCGTAACGGTGGATAACGGCAAAGAATTTACCAATTTCAAGAAACTTGAAATGGAGCTTGATGCCAACTTCTATTTTGCCCATCCCTATAGCGCATGGGAGCGAGGACTTAATGAAAACACCAACGGATTGCTGCGCCAGTTCTTTCCGAAAAAGACCGACCTAAGCAAAGTTACCAAAGAACAACTCATGGAGGTTGTCAAATGTCTGAATAACAGGCCACGAAAAAAGTTGAATTACCGAACACCGCGCGAAGTTTTCGCACAAGCCGCACTTGCACTTGACACTTGAATCCGCATTGCAAAACGAGTGGTATTGCTTGACAGTTTAGCTTTTTATACTAATAATGCGCAATTCCGAGGACACCATAGAATGGCACTAACTTAAGCCGTAACATAAATGAATAGATGGTGTTACACCTTAAAAGTTAAGTAGTCTGTCCCTAAATCTTTTACGACCTGTCTAATGAGCGAACTATCCAAGGAAATACTAGGCGCTTCGATAAAAGGAGTGACAAGGCGTAACGCAAATAAATAGAACATGTTACGGCTTAAGTTAGTGCCATTCGGGACACCATACTAAATTATTGTTAATTGCTGGAATTGATTGTAGGCGCTTAAATTCCGAAATTCCGGGGAAATTCCGGGGACACTATACTAAATTATTGAGCGTTTCTGCGTTTCCGAATGACACCTGGTCTCCTAACGGAGCCCCTTACAGTTCGAAGACGAACTGTTGAATGGAATTTAGAAGGTGCCACCCTGGTTAGGGGAAGTTTTCTCCGTGCCTCGTGGGCTCCGAAAGGAGACCCATCCTCCGTGGTTAAATAATCTTCTTCCTGCTCTTCAAGTTCTTCATGGTAAAAAAATCTTGTGAATCCACGGGCTCTGAAAGAGACCAGTAATCCTGTCAAAGAATATTCTCCGTGTCGAATACATGGGGATTTTGGCATATTTATTCATCTTGCTTTGACAAATCCAAGACTGCTACGCTAAAAGTACCCAAGTCAATGAAGGAGAATCCATTTTGCTAAACCATTACTTTGTATGCCGTGTGGCCCTTGTGATAACCGTTTTGCTTCTTCTTGCGGGATCCTATTGTTCCGCTGAAGAAAAGATCCCCGCCTTTCCCGGTGCGGAGGGCTTCGGAGCCAGCTCAATTGGCGGACGGGGCGGCAAGGTTTATGAAGTGACGAATCTCAATGATCGCGGCCCTGGGAGTTTTCGAGAGGCATGCGAAGCGAGGGGGCCGCGGACTGTTGTTTTCCGTGTTTCTGGAACGATCGAACTGAAAGCTCCGGGGATCAAAGTGTCGCGTCCGTTTCTTAGCGTGGCTGGCGAAACCGCACCGGGCGACGGTATCTGTCTCAAACGCGCCGCCGGCGAGGACATGGAGTATCTATTTCGGGTTTTCACGAACGACGTGATCATCCGGTTTATACGTTTCCGTCCCGGGCCGGGAGGATCCATCGACGGCCTGAGCATCCAAAACCATACGCGCAACCTTATGGTGGATCACTGTTCTCTGAGCTGGGCTGTGGACGAGAACGTGGGCGCTTATAAAGATTTCGGCAACGTCACAATCCAGTGGTGCATCATCTCGGAGGCGTTGACGCATTCGGGTCATCAAAAGGGAAAACACGGCATGGGGCTCCTGATGGGGAGCGACGGCAGTGGCGATGTGACGCTCCACCACAACTTGTTCGCTCATAACAACCAACGCAATCCTCGAATAAAACTGCAGGGAATGTTGGACTGCGTGAACAACGTCATCTACGACTACGGCGAGATCGCTGGGCATTTTACCGATGACTATTCCCTGCTTCGGGTCAACTACGTGGGCAATTTTGTCAAGCCGGGTCCCAGCAGCTACCCGGACGCTTATTCAATCAAGGTGGATCCCACCAAAAGGGAAAACGGCTTTTCCCTTTTCCTGGATGGCAATATCGGCCCCCAACGTAAAACGAACGACATGCCTCAAGACTTAATCGTGGCTCCGGAATATCGTAAATTCATGACCGCGCGCCGCCATGAGGCGCCACCCGTGACCGCTACCACCGCCTCAGAGGCTTACGAGAGAGTGCTACAATCGGCGGGAGCGGCCCTGCCCCGACGGGATCGAGTCGATCGCAGAATCGTGAAAGATGTCCGCAATGGCACCGGAGGCCTCATTGATGATCCTTCCGAGTTTGGCGGATGGCCGGAACTGCGTTCCGAAATGCCGCCAGCGGACGACGATCACGACGGCCTGCCAAACCGTTGGGAGGAGAAGAATGGCCTTGACCCGAATGACCTCTCCGATGGAGCGAAAGACACGGATGGCGATGGTTACACGAATCTGGAAGAATATTTGCACTCGTTAGCGCGTGCGTTGTCAGAAATCCCTTAGATTCTCATCAGCCGTTGCGGCTAATTGACCACAATTCTTTCTTTCTCGCCAGAGACGGGAATATATTGCGCCTCAATGACATTAGCCTTGCCGGACTTTGCGGTACTTAAGTCTATGCGCACGGACACTTCACCATCGCGCGAACGGGCTGTGATTTCTACGACGTTGTTTCTGAGGCGGTCAATTCGGCAATCGGGAATGCTGCCATCCTCGTGAATCAACATTACCGCGGCTATGCGCCGCTGTGCCGATTTATCGACAGTCTGGGCAGTCATGTGCCATTGCTTTGCTGGAGGTGTAACGGTTGTCTTTGGATAGCCTTCTTTGGGGTCCATCGGCCACTCGTTTGTTTGGGACAGCGAAAACCCGCCGGGCGTAATGAGATGTACGGTCATCGCTTCGGCATCTTTTCGAGAAATGACGCTCTGCCGCTTCTCATCCAACTCGAATTTGTTGTGCCCGTGAAGCAACCACTGAAAATCGGCCGCCTTGGGCGACACGAGGTCGTCCACTACCAAAACAATCGATGGTCGAATCAGCAGGACGTGACGGCGATTGCGTTCCAATCTATTGCCGAAACAGTTGCCGGCATCGCCACGGGCGTAGCCCATGTGCTCGGTGCTCAGGAAACCCGTGAGCGCCCCACCCCTGTTCCCGTCGCGATTGATCTGGCCTTGCCCGTTCACCAAAACCGCATTGTGCGCCATTGTCTGCTGCACGTACTTGGTGTGAAATGGCGACCCATGTGTCGGATAGCGCGCACCTGCGGGAATTGCCAGACTCTTGCCGCCCTTCATGATAGCAAAGCTGTTTTGATCCGCATGGCTGTGGCTTACCCCTCCGTAAGGCGAGGACTTGAACATGACCATGAGGTCTTCGTCTGGGTCGAGAATGTCGCTGTGCAACGCTGCCCACCCGACACCAAAAAATGCCGCGTCGTTTCCAAGAGAAACAGGTTTGCGCGCTCTGGTCGTGTTAGGCAGAATCAGGCCCGCGATGCCGGAAGCCGAAGCTGTGTTCCCACCAGATGTTTTCAGTTGGTCCGCCCACCATTGCACTGTCTGGTCATTGTAGAGATTCGCGTGGAACAACATAAGCGATCGAACACCTGACACCCTTCCCAAGGACGGCGAATGTTCAGAATCGCCAAAGGGAGATATGTCACCCCTGGGAGAAATGTTGTACAAGAAAAAGTATCGCACTTTTCGATAAAACGGACGCTGCCAAAGATCAAAACCCGTAGCGTGGCGCAACGACTCGAAGGGAACAAGATAGGTCGTGTTATAGGACAGACCGTAAGGAATCCCCTCGGCCCATCCTCCGTCTTTTCCGGCCCAATGCGGGAAACTTGTCATGGCAGTCCGCATCGCATAGTCCATCCACACCCGCGCGCGAGGCTCCTCAGCCAATACGATGGCGTGTTCCATCAGGTAGCCGGGCAATCGGCCATTGTGGCTTTCGGATGGATACGCTATGTAGTCCCGTTTCTCAAGGCGCCGCAGCATCTGGTCGGCACGCGCCACAAGCATCCCACGGACTTTTTCCCGTTCGGCGGGAGTCAGAAGGTCGTATATCCAATCGTAAGTCTGTGCGCCCGACTTGACAAGTCCAAGCCCGATCTCGTCTCCATAGGGCGCCAATATCGAAGATATGCCCTCGGGGTCCCACTGGGCCGCTCCCAGAAGAATGGCTTTTGCCTTCTCGCCGTATTTCTTCTCGCCCGTCATCAGATACATCAACGCCAGCGGCCCCATACCGCTCTGGTGGTAGCCGCGCATGCGGGCAAAGGTCTTCTTATAAGCCATTTTCCGCAGGGCTTTGTCCTTGATTTCATCATAATCCGGCTCATCGGGGACGGACAGCTTAAGCGCGCGGTTCGCCTGGCTCTTGAGACTCTCAAAGGCTTCCCTGCGCGTAGTCGTTAGTGTTTCGCGCGCATCGAGCAGGCGGTCTTGGGTGAAAATGAGACGGGGATGTTCTGGCGGAACGCGCGACAGGATTTCTCGCGGTTCAACCCAAGGTTGCTCGAAAGCGTCTCTTGCTATCGTAAAACTCTGCGCGGGGCGCTCATCAATGAGCTTCTTGTTTTTGTCTAGCGCTTCAACCGTCCATGTATAGCGCCCCTGTGGTAATACCTTGCCGGGAACATGCGCGGGATATTCGATAACCGGCGATTCATATGCCGTCTTTCCAGAATGGTCCCTTATTATGAGACGATACCGCACTTTTCCTCGCTCACCCGCGCGCCACCAGCAAAATCCAGGGGGACTTATGTCGAGCGTCTCATCAGGAAGCGGACGAGGATAGCTGCCTCTGTCAGGACGGCTTTCAGGAAAACCCGCCTCTGCCGATCCCTCAAAAGAATGAAAGCAAAGACAGGTTATGGCAACGGAAAGAAAAAGCCAGCGAAATAAGAAAACTCTGCCGAAAGAACGAAATGACATTTCTCAGCCCCCTAATCAGAATTCGATATAGACTGGATCCCCTTGCCAGTCATAATGCCATTATATAGAACTTTTAGAAACTATGCGCAAAAAAAGTAGAATCGCCATCGCGCCGCCAAGCAAAGCTATTCCCACTGGCCTGGTGACAGGCATTCCAGCAACCGGTTTTGCTGGATAGAAAGTTCCGGCCCCACTACCTGCATCAAGCTTGCCCCACCACGTCGACCATTTGTTGTCCGCGGCGGCATACTCTTGAATGGTCCACATGGTCAGATCATCTGAAGGATCAACGCACGTAGCGCTGTAGTCGCCCCATCGCGCGCCACGGTACTCGTCCTCACCAGCTTTGTACATGACAACGGAATTCATCTCGCCTTGGGGCATAGATGAATGGCGATAGGTATAATAGCAGCTTGCAAATTCTGTGCTGGAGGAACCGGAGAAGGCGATCAACACTTCATCGTTGGCATTGACGGTGATGGCCGGGTAGTAATAATGCCGGCCCAAGGTGTCGAAGTCGTCTATATTTCCGGATTGAATGGTGACGCCAGTGGCAGGATTGATTTCCCACCATCTCACATGCACTGACTCAGGACTAGCGAATGTCGCAACTGAGTGTGTACACCATAAGCTCCCGTTGCGAACGACTGCGTTCATGATGCGGTCATCGTTGGTTGTTATACCGCGATATGTATCAGGTTCATCCACGACATTAAGCTGGTCTGCGGGAGGAAGCGAGGCGTTCCACCCGGGAGACGAAAACGGTAGTGTTGGGACTATGGTGAACACAGGCGAACCCGATGGTCCGGTCACGGTGAAAAGCCTCAGCGTGCCCGTACCAAAAAAATTGGGGGCGTTGCGATTGATGATATACTGTGTGGTCTCGGCGCTGTCAAAAGTCTCGGCTGGCACAAAAACACCGGTGAGACCCGTAGTGAAAAAGAGAGTGCTGTCCACCG
>SDBV01003108.1_pt1 | contig 24709 bp, 26 predicted proteins | sample 2277081 | NCBI WGS metagenome assembly SDBV01 (sample SAMN10402039, study PRJNA504765) | marine sediment metagenome | isolation source: marine sediment core GS10_PC15, 223 cmbsf | place: Arctic Ocean: Southern Knipovich Ridge | collected 2010 | reverse complement strand
ATTCAGGTTCTGGAGATTGGATTCAAACATCTCCTTTACAGTATTATTTTCGACAATTATTCGGCCCTCTATATGATTATTGTTGAGAGTCAGCCAAATTCGAACATTTCCCAGGGATTCGGGTTTCAATATGAGCCTCAGCTCTCCCTGGCCTTTGTCTTTCAGCATGATGCTCGTACTTCGTACCACCTCGTTCCGGAGAGCCTCTTTGAACCTCTCGAGGGGTGCTCCTCCCAACCGTTGGGACCGAAAACCTTGCTTTAGCTCTTGATTCGCGGCTCGTGCAAGCAGGGGCGTCTGAACGCCATTGGAGTCCGGCTCTTCGCTCTTCTGCAGATCCCGAGTATCTCCTATCCCGGCAGATCGCCGGGCCTCCAGCTGCAAATCAGAGAGGATGGCACGTGATCCCAAAAGGGACGCACGTGATCCCAAAAGGGACGCACGTGATCCCAAACGGGATGCACGTGATTTTAGACGCGACCCTGCCGGCCCACGCCTCTCGGAGTCTCTCTCGGATTTATCGACTTCCCTGTTTGATCTCAGATCAAGGACTACCAATTTGGCTGAACCGGAGACATTATGCCCTCTCACGCTTGCGTTGAGACCCTCCGCCCCGCCTGCCCCCTCATTCAATATTTTCTGAGCCGCTGATTTTAAATGTCTCTCTGATAGACCAAGCGAAGCCGGGATGCTTTCATTCTCAGCGTTCCCGCCCAGATTTCTACCGTTTCCACCGAGAGAGGCTCCCGCGAGTTGATCGAGCCCGTTTGAGGAGAGGCTTCTCAGATCGTCCGAAATGCTCGCCTGAAGCGCAGTATTATGATCGTCCCCAACATCCCCTTTGTTGGCTGTTTCTGAAGATCTCTGCAACGCAGCGCCAAGCGCCTTGCTCGAAAGAGCGATCCGATCACCGCTCACGGCCTTTTTTGCGGCGCTGCTCCCGATTTCCTCTCCGGAGGATCTCAAATCACTCTGGCTGTTACCACGGTCCTCCAAATTCGCCGCGCCCTCGGCAACCGTACGCCCGAGGCCGGTACGCCCAGAATCATTCCGTCTCATCTCCTCCGCCAATTCCCCGCCATCTGCTTCCATAACATCTCTGGCCATAGATTCTCTGACTGTAAATTCTGCGGCCGTAGTCTCTACGTCCATAGCCCCTATGGCGCCGTCGGACCGCAAAGAGATGTCTGCAGGTCCTTCCACTTTGGATTCCAGCAAAGATAGGAACTCAGACTCCTGTGAGTATTCGTTTGTCGGGGATTGAAAACGTGACGAATAGGGGTATAACGGGTCAGTTGCCAGCGGATCCGTTTCGATTATTATCCCAAAAGCTATGGACACACTATCCTCTCTTCAATCTATAATGACCTTTCCCATCTTCCTTGTCAGTTCCGCGCCCCGCTCGGGCGGCATGAGTGAGAGCCAGTAAGGGACGAGGGAGGATTCCCCCTGCCTGCCGGCCATCTCATCTGCCATACGAAATATATCGATGACGTCCATGTCGCTTTCGTACTCCAACATCATGGCCACCGCCTTTTCGGGAGGCATTCCCAAAAAGTACACCACCTTCTTTTCAAGATTCACTATTTTATTTTCGTAAATTTTAACCCGTTCATTAAACAATTTTTCCCGCTCTTCGAGGGCCTTCTCTTTTTCTGCAAGTTCCTCCTGTATCTGATTGAGCTCGGATTCCCTCTCAGTAACATCCGCCTCTCGTTTCACGAGATCTTCGCCCATGAGTGAAAGAGCTTCTTTCTGTGTGCCCAAGCGCTTCCTCTCCAGCAAAAGCGGGTCCTCCATATCCACGATGGGAACCCTCTTTTGCATTCCAACCAGCTGCAGTACCGGAGTAACAACCGGCTCCAGATACTTCCTTGCATCGATCAAGTTGAGATAGTCGAACCAAAGCACAGCCCCCACCAGTAGAACCAGCACAAGCAGAAGGAGAGCAAATACACGCAGTCCCGTGCCGATAACTCCGTACCGTGCCATATCAACGCCCTCCCATCACTTTTATTCTTGCAGAACGGCCTGTAGTTATATCATCGGCAATCTTGAACTCCTCTTTCTTTTGGCCGCGATAATAATCGGCTTCTTTCTTCTCACGCAGCTTTTCCAGCACCTTTCGATCCTTTGAAACCACCAGGTACTTCTGATTGACTTCGTCTCTCTCCCTCTCCCTGAGCTCCAGCTCTCTCTCAAGAGAACCGATCTCGTTGTCCATCCTGCTCATATACAACTCACAGGCAAAAAGGGAATTGAGATCGAGTCGACCAACAGATAGCTGCCTGCTCCTTATGGTTCGTACGATATTGTGCCTGTTTTGCTGGATCCTCTGGTCGATTAAAAGACAACGACCGGTGATTGTTGCCAGCTTCAGCTCCCATTCCCTCTCTCTGTATCGCCTCAGCTCCAACAGCCTGTCCAACCGAAAGCGAAATTTTCTCATCTCTCGTCCCTTGAGTCTCCGTTGTATTGCCTGTACTGCTCAATCGCGGAATTCACAGAGCCTGTCCGTAAAGTTTGCGTCGTTGCCAAAGCTTCGCCCGCCGTCGATTTGTTTTCCGAGACCTGCGTCACCAACGGCTGGCCCTTCGATTCAATGGACCCTTCTGAGGCGTCTTCAGCATCGTGATTTGCGCCTGCATCTGATATGGGTATCTCTACTTCAGCAATCTCACCCAACCTTTTGATGGTCTGCGTCATCTCCGACTTCTCCTCGATCCCCTGAATGAGAAACTCGTTTATCTCAATCATTTTATCTATCGCCCGATCGATCTCGGGGTTGCTGCCTTTCACATAGGCGCCCACATTGATGAGGTCCTCGGCTTCCGTATAAACGGCGATCATTCTTTTGATGAACCCTGCAGCCTTTTCAATTTCAGGTGAATTGATAGCCGGCGCCAGCCTCGATATCGAGTCCAACACATCTACGGCAGGGTAGTGATTCTTGTTTGCCAGTCTCCGGGCAAGGACCACGTGACCGTCCAGTATCCCCCTCACAGCATCCGAAACCGGTTCGTTCAGGTCGTCTCCCTCTACCAGAATGGTGTAGAAGCCTGTTATAGTTCCCTTATCGGATGTACCGGCACGTTCGAGTAGTTTCGGGAGCTGAGAGAAAACGCTCGGGGTGAATCCTCGGTTCGCGGGAGGCTCCCCTATGGCAAGCCCTATTTCCCGGCTTGCCCGTGCAAAACGGGTCACCGAGTCGAACATCAACATAACGTCCTTCCCCTGGTCCCTGAAATATTCAGCGATCGCTGTGGCCACATAGGCTCCGCGAATACGGTAGAGAGGAGGTTTGTTGGAAGAAGCTACGACTATTACGCTTCGAGCCAGCCCCTCCTGGCCCAGGTCGTTCTCGATAAAATCCCTGACTTCACGGCCACGCTCACCGATCAACGCGATGACGTTGACATCGGCAGATGTGTTGCGCGCGATCATTCCGAGAATTGTAGACTTTCCCACTCCGCTGCCGGAAAAGATACCCATCCGCTGGCCCTTTCCGACCGTGAGAAGAGCATCGATTGATCTGACACCAGTGGCAACCTTTTCCGTAATTCTTTTTCGTTTCAGAACGTGTGAAGGGGTATTGAAAATCGAGACCCACTCCGATGAGCCGACATCGCCCTTGTCATCGATAGGCTTACCCAAAGCGTTCAAAACACGTCCAAGCAGTTTCGAGGAAACCGGCACAGATAGATGCTCACCCATGCCTATGACGATGCAGCCCACCTCTATTCCTTCCATCTCGTCAAACGGCATGAGTTGGACGGTTTTTCCCCGCAGTCCGACGACCTCTGCCCACACGACCTTTTGCCCCATCGGCACGATTATCTGGCAGAGCTCGCCTACGACAGCGACGGGTCCTCGACTCTCGATAAGGAGACCCTGGACCTTCTGAACGATTCCTGTGTGTTTTATGGGATCTACACGTTCGAGAACTGATGTGTACTTATCAAAGACGCCCATATCCCCTCCCTGATATTTACTAAAACCTAATAAGAATCAGGTTTTAGTTTAGAAGAAAATTGCGTCTCCGCAATTTTCTTCAGGCGTATTATGTCGATGTTCTAATAGGCATCATCTCCAGTACCCTCTCTTCGATGTCTTTGAGCTGAGAAGCTATCCGCGCATCGATCTGCCCGAAGTCCGTTTCAATGATACATCCACCCTTATCAACCGAGGAATCCTCCAATACGGTGATGGATTTGATGTTTTCGATTCGATCCATGAAATCCCGGGTGTGGTCCGTCGTGAGCTGCAGATCGGCTAGGTTAACTCGAATTACGACATCTCCCCGGCTCTTGAGCTTCCGAAGTGCCTGTATCACGTTGTTGATGACAACATTCTTCTGATTCTCAGATATAACCTTAATAACCTTGTTTGCTATGAGCAGAACCATATTGATGAGCTGAGTTTCTGAGTCTTCGATGATCTGGTTTCTCTTATCTATCGCTTTCGTTATGATCGTATGAAGCTGCTCCACGAGACGGCCTACCTCTTCCGAGCCACTCTTGTAACCCTCCTCATGCCCCTCCTGGTAGCCCTTTTCCCGTGCCTCCTTCTCGATCTGACTCATCGAGCTTCGGGCTTTGCCCTCGATTTCCTCGGCGTTCCTCTTGGTTTCGTCGATGATTCTCTCGGCTTCTGTTTCTGCCTCTTGTCTTATCTTTTTGGCCTGATTGTTTTTGTTCTTGACCTCATCGAAGGCCACCTGCTCGGCTTCTTTGACGATTCTCTCCGCTTCCGCGTTGGCTTTGGAGATCATCTCGGCCTTTTCTTTCTCCCACTCCACTTTGAAGACCTCCGCCTCCCTGCGGAAATCCTCTACGGTCGGGCCTTCATACTCCTCGTCGGTAGCGGCCTCGAGCTCCTCCGGTTCCTCCTCGACTGGTGCAGGGGGCTGGATGAAGACTTTTCTCGAGAGATTGATTATCTCGGATGGCCGAAAAACATGCTTCGCCACGATATTCTCCTACACCACCATCTCTTCCTCACCAGCTCGGGCTACAACGATCTCACCCTGTTCTTCAAGCTTCCGGATGATGGATACGATTTTTTGCTGTGCTTCTTCCACGTCTTTGAGGCGTATCGGACCCATGTAGTCCATATCTTCCTTGAGAAGAGTAGCGGCTCTCTTTGACATATTCCGATAAATCTTGTCCTGGACCTCCGAATCCACGGCTTTGAGGGCTTTGGCGAGCTCGGCTGTATCAACTTCCCTCAGCACCTTCTGAATGGCTCGATCGTCAAGGAGGACTATATCCTCGAAGACGAACATTCTCTTCTTGATCTCTTCTGCCAGCTCCGGGTCATCCTCTTCAAGCGATTCGATAATCGTTTTCTCTGTGGATCGATCGACCAGGTTGAGTATATCGACAATGCTCTCAACGCCACCGGCAGCTGTATAGTCCTCAGAAGAGAGGGTAGAGAGCTTTTTCTCCAGCACTCTTTCCACCTCGCGCAGGATTTCCGGTGAGGTTCGGTCCATAGTAGCTATCCGCTTGGCGACATCGGACTGTATCTCGTGAGGCAGGCTTCCCAGTATGACCGAAGCCTTCTGGGGTTCCAGATAGGCCAATATGAGCGCTATCGTCTGAGGGTGCTCCTGCTGGATGAAGTTCAAGAGATGAGCCGGATCGGTTCTTCGAATGAAGTCAAAGGGCCTGACCTGCAGCGAGCTGGTCAGTCGGTTGATGATATCGACTGCTTTCTGCGGGCCAAGGGACTTTTCCAGCAACTCTCTGGCATAGTCGATTCCTCCGGTGGAGATGAAGTCCTGAGCCATCATCAATTCCTGGAACTCCATCAGCACCTGATCCCTGTCCCCCGGCTGGATACTCTCCAACCTCGCTATCTCGAAGGTCAGCTGTTCTATCTCATCCTCTCGCAGGTGTTTGAATATCTCTGAAGAGATCTCTGCTCCCAGGGTAACGAGGAAAATCGCGGCTTTCTGTCTACCGGTTAGCTGCTTTCTGGTTCCACCCCCACCCGATCTCTTCGGTGCAGCGATTGTGGCTGGGGCAGCAGCTGCATCGGCTGTTCCTGCTCCGGTCTTTGCCATAAGCTTACTCCTCTACCAACCAGGTTCTGATAAGCTGAGCCACATCTTCGGGATGCTCCCTGGCCATATTGACGGCATTTTCCTGCATCTCTGTCCTTGCCCTTTCCTCGATGGACATTTCGACTTCCATTCCTGCCTCTTCAGCGCTCCTGAGGGCTGCCTCACGCATCGCTGCGTGCTGTCGAGCCAGCTCCTCTTCCTTCTCACGCCGCTTCCGCTCGAGGTACTTGGTCAGAATCCTGAAGGCAATCGCAATAATTAGGATAGCGACAATTCCGATGAGAATCCAGACAATGGCCTGCCGGAACTGTTCTGCCTGACGGAACTTGTCGTCTTCCTCTTTGAATTGCCCCCTTCGATCCTTCTGGAGGTGCCTGACCGTTACGGAATCGGCCCTTTCCTGGCTGAAGCCAATGGCATCCTTTACCAAAGCCTCTACGGTCGCGAGCTCTTCAGCGGAGACAGGAGCGTACTCCCTCTCGATGCTTCCATCCGGAAGGAACATGACATCGCCTTTTTCATCATACTTCCATCGCCATATGCCGTCAATGGCGATGCCCACGCTGATCCTTTTGATATCCCAGGGCCTCTCTTCCCTCTCCGTATTCCTCTCATTGATAGCCTCATTTTTAATGGTCGAATACTCTTTCAGGCGGCCCACAAAGTTAGACATGTCCTTGTAGTCCGGAGGACTCTGGCCCTCCTGTCCCGGGGGGCCCTCAGGGTTAATGCCTGTGCCTTCCCATTCCCGGTTCTTCTCTTCGGATGAGAGAGTCGTCGAGGCCACGGCCACGGATTCGTCAAAGGGCGTCCTGGGATTGTCCTTTTTCAGGATTATGGGAAAGTATTCCTTGGTCTGGCTCTTCTCCCGGCTCATGTCCAAATCAATCTCGAGCTTCAGTATCTCTACTCGATCGGAGGTAAAGAACTCCTCCAGAGCGACAAGCACCTCTCTCTTGTAAGCCCTTTCCAGGTCCGCCTTTTGTTTCAATTGCCGCTTTGCAAGCTCGATCCTGTCCAGATCTTCCAATCCTTCGAAATCGTTGAGCTGAAGGCCGAACTGGTCAGTGATGACAATGTTGTCGTCCTCGAGACCGGCAATGGCAAATTTAACGAGCTTCTGAATACCTTCGATCTTTTTTCGATTCGAGGTGATATCAGAGCCGGGCTTCGGGGTGATCTGTATCGATGCGGTGTAGGGTTTTTGGTCTTCGGTGAAAAGCGTATCCTCGGGGAGATCGATAATGACCTGTGCGGCATCGATGTCATCGAGAGCCAAAATATGCTGCTCGAGATTCTTCGTAATCGCCCGCCTCAGGTTTATCTTTCGCTCGAAATCGGTAAGTGTCCACCGATCGATATCGAAGATCTCCCAGGGATCGGTCTTAGTGGGGATCAGATCCTCTCTGATCAGAATAGACCTCACCCGCTTGGCAAGCCGGTCATCGGAGACGAGAATCGTACCATCTGCTCTGATCTGGTACTCTCCCGGTATCTCTTCGTCCAGCTTAAGGATGATGCGATCCATAAGCTGTTCATCCCTGATAGGGGTTCCCAGAAGAGGTATTGCGGTAGGACGTGAGCTAAAGACCGCCAGAAGGACAATGGCCACTATCGACACCACAACGACGGAGAAAAGTATAATTTTCTGCGTAGGTGACCATTTCCCCCAAATATCCTTTAACTGATTAATCAGTCTACTTAACCATTCGTTCATTTCCCCTCCCGATCAAAGAACGTTGGTACGTGTTATCGTCTCCGGCGTCAACATGTTAACGCTTCCGCGTTAACAATGGAGTTGCCTTTGGCAACTCCACACATACGTACTTTGCATTATCGCGTGCTTATAATCTCCCTATAGGCTCTCAGCGCTCGATCCACTATGGTCTTGGTCATGGACAGCGAAAGATTTGCCTCTGCAATGGCTATAGTAATATCATGAACGTTCACCGAGTCGGGATCAGTTATCATTTGCCGACCGAGCTCTGTAGCATCGATCTGTTTGTCGTTAACGGCTCCGAAGGCCTGTGCCAAAAGCCTGCCAAACCCGGTGGTGGGTGTCTCTTGCACTGCTGACACCCCTCTGACACTCCCAGCCAGGTGCCTGGGATCTGAACGACTCAAGGGTACGATGTGTCCGCTGACATCCCGAGAGGACAGATACCGGCTCGAAGGTGTCAGTGTGCTTACAGCCAGCGGAGACAAAGCTCCGACATCTCTAACGGACGATATATTCAACATGCCTACCTCGCAATCTCAAGAGCCTTTAAGAACATGCTCTTGGAGCCGTTTATGATAGCCACGTTGGCCTCATAAGATCGAGAGGCCGAGATCATGTCTACCATTTCGTTAACCACATTCACGTTGGGGAACTCCACATATCCCTTCCGGGGCCCGCTTTTTATGGCATCCGGATGGGTCGGGTCATAAACCAATCTGGTTTTAGAGTCGTAATCCTTGTCAATCTTGACGATTTTCACGCCACGTCCAATTCCGTTATCCAGGTAAGGAGGAAGAAAAGGACCTCGCCAGTAGGGTTGTGAGACCCGAGGTCTGAATATAACACGGCTGCGTCTGAAAGGACCGCCTTCGGCCGTCCTCGTTGTATTGACGTTAGCGATGTTATTCGCGATCACGTCGAGGCGGGATCGCTGAGCTGTCAATCCAGAGGCGGCGATATTGATGTTAGAAAAAATGCCCACCGTTTCCTCCTATCTCCTATCGTAGTACCAGGTTCACCCGGTTGAACTGACCCGAGACAACCTGAGCCATGGTCTGATAGAGCAATTGATTCTGCAAGAGGTTCATGGTCTCCTGCTCTATATCCACATTATTCCCATTGTTTTTTGATGTCGTGAGATAGTCCCAAAACCTAACCGGTTTGACGTCACGATAATCCATCGGTCTCTGAAAGGCGATGTGCCTCTGATGTGTCATGAGGTTGGGAAAGGGTTTTACCTTTTCCGATGCCAGGGCTCTCTTCAATTGGGATTCGAAGTTCACTGCGCTCCTCTTGAAATGAGGCGTATCAGAGTTGGCAATGTTGTCGGCAATGACGTCTCTCCGCAACAGAGAAACGTCCATGGATCGCCTCAGAATATCGATATTTTTACCAAAACTTCCACCGAAAAACATCTCGTCGACTCCTGTCTCAACCTATAATTTTTCTTCTCTAAGTCTATTTTCGGCCTAAACTCTGCCCAATATTAGCCGCCTTTAGAGAATGAACCTCGTCAAATCACGATCTTCAACGATGTCGGCCAACCGCTCGTCCACATACTTCTTCGTGATTTTGACCTCCTGACCGGCGATCTCCGGTGCTGAGAAAGAGATATCCTCCAAGAGGCACTCCATGATCGTATGGAGCCGCCTGGCGCCTATGTTTTCAGTCTTCGAATTTACCTCCGTGGCTATCTCGGATATACGATCGATCGCCTCATCGTCAAATAAAAGTTCGACATCTTCCGTTTTAATCAGTTCTTTGTACTGGGTGATCAATGCATTCTTAGGCGTGATTAGAATTTCCTTGAAATCGTTCTTTGTCAGAGCCTGTAGCGCTACCCTCAATGGGAATCGACCCTGAAGCTCCGGAATCAGATCTGACGGTTTGCTCATATGGAAGGCTCCGGCTGCGATAAAGAGGATGTGGGATGTATCGATCATCCCGTGGCGCGTATGAACCTTCGACCCCTCGACGATCGGCAGGATGTCCCGCTGGACTCCTTCCCTGGATACGTCTGCCCCGAATCGGTTGTCTTTGGATGCGATCTTGTCTATCTCATCGAGAAAAATAATGCCCATTTCTTCTACGCGCTGCTTGGCCATCTCGACAACACGATCCATGTCAATGAGCTTGTCCATCTCCTCAGCTAGAAGTATCTCCCTGGCCTGTTTGACGGAGACGCTCTTGCGCTTCTTCTTGTTGCCAAACAGGTTTGTCAGATTGCCCAGGTTTATATCCATCTCTTCGAAGTTTGTTCCTGAGAATACCTGCATAGAGGGAAAGGTCTTCTTGGTAACATCAACCTCGATTTTACGTTCCTCGAGAAGACCATCTCGGAGCATCTGCCTGAATTTCTCTCTGGTCTTGCTTCCCGAATCGGGCGCCGTTACGCCGAGCGCCGCTGCGCCGGGCGCCGCTGCGCCGGGCGAGGGTGCGCCGGGCGAGGGTGCTGCTTTCGGCCCGGTTACAGCATCCGGAGTCAGGATGGGGGTTTCAATACGCTCTTTCTTGATTCCCGGAAGTAAAAGATCCAACAGCGCTTCTTCCGCACGTCGTTCCGCCTCTTCTTGAACACCCTCCTGAAGCTCCTGCTTGACCATCGACAGCCCTACGGACATCAGATCTCTGATCATCGATTCCACGTCCCTGCCAACATACCCGACCTCGGTGTATTTGGTTGCTTCTACCTTCAGGAACGGCGCACCACAGAGCTTCGAAAGCCTGCGGGCGATCTCTGTTTTGCCCACGCCCGTCGGTCCTATCATGATGATATTTTTTGGCGCCACCTCATCCCGCAACTCGGCTGGAAGTTTTTGTCGTCTCATCCGGTTGCGCAGGGCGATGGCAACCGCCTTTTTCGCCTTTGACTGACCGATGATATATTTGTCCAGTTCCTTGACAATTTCGCGGGGGGTCAGTTTGTCCAGATCAATCATTCACTAAGCTCCTCTACTACAATTTCACTGTTAGTAAAGATACAAATCTTGGAAGCGATTTGCAAAGAGCGCTCGGCGATTTCCCTTGCTGACATCTCAGACCCCTCCATATAGGCCAGCGCCGCCGCATAGGCGTAGTTGCCTCCCGAACCGATGGCAATAACCCCTTCATCCGGTTCGATCACATCCCCCGTCCCGGAAATGAGAAGGGTTTTCTCCTGATTCCCGACAAGAAGAAGCGCCTCCAGCCGCCTCAGAGCCCGATCTGTCCTCCATTCTTTGGCCAGCTCCACGGCTGCTCGCGTCAAATCACCCCCGAACTCCCTGATCTTATCCTCGAAATGTTCGAATAGCGTGAACGCATCTGCCGCGGCGCCTGCAAATCCCACAAGAATCTGCCCGTCAAAGATCTTGCGGACCTTTCTTGTTTTTGTCTTCATCACGGTATCACCGAACGTGACCTGCCCGTCTCCGGCCATGGCCGTTTTCCCGTTACGCCGGATAGCGATAACCGTTGTCCCCTTGAATTCGTTCTTCTTCATATGGCCACCCCTAACTTCCTAGCGTTTTCCATGAGGATGAGCATCTCGATAGATCTCTCTGAGCCTGTCCAAACTCACGTGAGTATATACCTGAGTGGTGGACAGGCTGGCATGTCCCAACAGCTCCTGCACAACCCGGATGTCGGCGCCGCGGTTCAGTATGTGCGTCGCAAACGAGTGACGAAGAGTGTGGGGCGTGACTTTTCTGTCAAATCGCAGCCGCCTCAGGTGTTTTTGAAGAATGTACCTGACCCCCCGGTCGGTCAGACGGCCTCCTCGGCGATTGATGAACAGGGCCGCGCCTCGAAGCTCAGCCGGAACGTGATACTTTCTCTTGGACAGATACTCCTTCAAGACCTTTTCCGCAGATTTTCCCAGAAATACGTTCCTCTCCTTCCTCCCCTTCCCCAGCACCATGACCGTACGGCTTTTCAGATCAATATCTGTCAGGTCCAGGGCTACGGCCTCGGAAATCCGGCATCCCGTCGAGTAGAGAAACTCCAGCGCAGCGCGGTCTCTGGTGTCCCAAAATCCCTCACGCGAGGAAGAGAGGAGCGTTTCCGTTTCGTCTTCAAACAGAAAGGTGGGAAGCCGTTTGGTAAATTTCATTCCCTTCATGTTGCTCGTCGGATTACCCCGGGCATAACCAAATCGCTGTTTGAACCGGTAATAACCCCTTACGGACGAGAGGATTCGATTAATCGTACGAGAGGAGAGTCCGTCGCGGGACAGATAGCCGATAAAGGGGCGAATGAAGTCTGCTTCTCCCTCATCGTAGTCCCCCTTGTCCAGGAATTGCAGGAGCAGAGCAATGTCCCTTCTGTAGGCTTTGATCGTATTGTCCGAAAGATTCCGGACGCTCTTCAGATACTGCAAGAACTGCTCGATCACATCCTGCTCCCTCGGGTATCTTTACCCCTGTCTTTAGCCTCCGGAGAAGCGGTTCGATTCGCCAGCTCCAATTCGAGGAGCTCGGCCAGTCGCTTTCCTGTATCCCTCTGTGAATCCTCTCCTGCAGCATAGATCTCGCTGTCAATAGGCTGCGGTACAGACCAACCCCAATTGCTCAGTATCTCTCTGCCGGATGATATCACTTCGGCTCCATCGTTCACCAGATCGGCCGATCCTCCACTCGCCACACCCGTTACACCCACCCTGTGGACAAATAAATCCCTACCCTGATTCAAAGCATGATCAGCCGTTATCAGAGCGCCGGAGCGCTCGGGGGCCTGGATCACCACGACGGATCGAGAAAGGCCGCTTATGATTCGATTTCGAGCCGGGAATTGGTACTTCCGGGGCGGCGTATCCGGCGAATACTCGCTGACAAGAGTTCCGCCCCTCCGCAAAATCTCTCTTCCAAGCTCAACACTGGATCTGGGATAGATCGAATTCAGACCGTTTCCGAGCACAGCGACAGCCGGGGCGCTTCCCATGAGACATCCGCGATGAGCCTCCGCATCGATTCCCCTGGCTAATCCCGAGACTACCCCCAATCCCAAAGAGGACAGCTCCCGTCCCAGCCTCAATGCCGCAGCTCGCCCAGCCCCTGTGGGACGACGGGTACCCACCACACCTACAAGAGGTTTCGTGGGATCGGGTAGCCGGCCTCTGTAAAAAAGCAATATCGGAGCATCGCAGAGCTCACGCAGCTGCGGAGGATACTGCTCGTCGTGCAGGAGGAGAACCTTGATGGTACCTCGATCCAGTATCTCTATATCCTTCTCCGCTTCTCTCAAATAGCGAGAGGGTTCCCACTCGGCCCGAGGAATTCTTCTGCCGACCAGAGAGGCGAGGTCTTCCTTTGACAGTGAAAACACCGTCAAAGGATCAGGGAATACATCGACGAGCAGTCTCTTTTCAACGGTTCGCAGGAACGAGACTCTGGCCAGTGCAAGGCAGGAATGCAGAAATCCCCGGCCCGCATCTCCGTGAGTGTTGAGTGGACTGCTATTCCCCATACCTCTCATCCATGATTCGCTTCTTGTTTTCTCCGGCTTTCTCTACTCTCGCCGAAATTTTTGAAACCCGCTCTATCGTTTCATACTGCTGGATCGCCTCATCATACCGACCCAACTGATAGTAGACGTTCGCCAGCAGGAAAAGGGCATCGATGTTTTGACTTTCGATCGTTGTCAGCTTAACAAGTAGCGGTTCCGCTTCAGACGGCCTGGACAGCTCGTAAACGAAGAGAATCGCAAGGCCATACAGAGCTTGCGAATAGCCCGGATAGAGCTCGATGGCCCGCCTGTAATACTGCTCAGCGAGCTTAAGCCACGATCCCCGTCTGGCAGCATCTCCGATCATCGCCTTTCCCATCTTTGCCGAACACAGGCCAGAGTAATAATGCAATAGCTCATTATCCGGGTACACCTCGAGAGCCATCTCCAGATACCTCAAGGCCTCACCGTAGATCCCCTTGTCTATATATCCCAAAGCCAGTGCCTCGTGATAGAGGTTCTTTCGCATACCGTCCGCTTCGGTGGACCATGGCCCCTCTGAGCTCTGACCAAGGGTTTTCTCTGCAATCCTCTGCATCAGACCGTCGATCTCCAAATACTTGATCGCCACGCTTTTGTACAGAACGCCCACCTGTTCCTTCTCGGCAATGCGGGCCTGCACGTCCTTCTCGTATCGGGAAAGGAGCTTTTTTATCTCCCTGACGGTTTCTGATGACACAGGTTTACCCAGATACGTTGGCTGATTCATGGCTGCCAGAGTTTCCAGCATCGTCATATCCGTCTTACTCTCGCAGGACGAGAGAAGGAGGGACAGGAGGAGCAGGACAACAAAGAGGCCGGCTGGCGATACCTCTCTAGACAATAAAACCATAAACCGGGCTCCTGCATTTAAGATCGCGGATGAAATCTGTCATGATAGGATTGGAGCTCCTTCTGACCTACATGGGTATAAATCTGGGTCGTGCCGATGTCTGCATGTCCCAGTAGCTCTTGAACCGATCTTAGATCGGCTCCACCGGCAAGAAGATGGGTGGCAAAGGAGTGGCGCAAGGTGTGGATCTTGCCTTTCAGTCCGGCCTTGGCGAGGATTTGCTTAAAACGCTTCCACATGCCCTTACGGGACAGCCTGCTTCCACGGCGGCTCAAGAACAGATGTTCATCCTGTTCTCTTTTTGCCAAATCGGGTCTTGCTTCGGTAAGATAACGTCTCAACCAGTACTCGGCGACTTCACCCAGGGGGGTATAGCGATCTTTGCTGCCCTTTCCAATCACATGCAGAGCCGTGTCCTTGAGAAACAGACAGCCAAGGGTCAACTCCACCGCTTCTGAGACCCGTAGCCCGCAGGAGTAGATAAGCTCAAAGAGGGCACGGTCTCTCAGGCCGAGTGCTGTTGAGATGTCTATGGAAGAGAGAAACTGCTCAACCTCTCCCTGTGAAAACACTCTAGGAATCTTTCTGGCGACCTTTGGGCTCTCAATCAGCTCAGCCGGATTGGAATCGACGATTTTTTCGAGCAACAGGTATCGGTAAAACGATCTAATGGCACTCAGTGTCTTTGCCAGGGTTCTCTGGGTAATTCCCTTCAGCTGACGCCAGACGAGAAAATCGATCAGTTCACGGCTCTCTACTTTGCCAAGATTCTTTTTATTATCCTTCAGGTAGTCGAAGAAGACTCTCAAGTCCGCCAAATAGGTCTTGACTGTTTGACGCGAGAGACGAAGCTCCACATTCAGATAATCCTCAAAACCCTGGAGTATCCGTTTTACGTGCTCGGTGTCACACATAAAAGATCAAGCCGCCCGAGCTTGCGAACCAGAGTCGCACACCTATCCATCCCCCTCTCCCGCTAGCTTATTGTCCTTCTCTCGCAGCACGGTCGGGACGCACAGATCGGCCTCACGGGAGTTTCTTCCCATCAGATAGTTGCCCTCTGTCTTTTTTCGAATCCCCTTACTCATCTGAATCCACTCCTCGGTGGATATCAACTCTCCCTGCCGGTCACCCTCCGAATCGACGGTCATAACGACACTTCTCGTGGTGGTGTGGAATCCCGTTGCAATAACGGTCACTTTAATCCGCTCCTCCATCGCTTCGTGTATCGTATGACCGGTGATCACAATGGCGTCCCTGTCAGCGTTAGCAGTGATGATCTTCAACACCTCTTCAAACTCCGAAAGAGACAGATCGTTACCACCTGAAACGTTGACAAGAATACCCTTCGCTCCCTCGATTTTAGCATCCTCCAGCAGCGGATTGTTAATGGCATTCGTTGCTGCGTCAACGGCCTTGTTATCCCCAGTACCGATGCCGATGCCCATAAGGGCGTCACCCTTGCCTTTCATGATGGTTCGCACATCAGCAAAATCAATGTTGATCTCTCCAGCTTCGGTTATGATATCGGAGATGCCTTGAACACCCTGCCGGAGCACATCATCCGCAAGAAAGAAGGCCTCTTTGATGGGGGTCTTTTTCTCTACTATCTTGAGCAGGTATTGATTGGGAATTACGATGAGTGTGTCGACCGACTCCCTGAGCTTTTGGATACCGTCTTCCGCGATGGTCATCTTTTTCTTGCCCTCAAAATCGAAGGGCTTTGTGACCACCGCCACCGTTAGTATATCCAGGTCGCGGGCTATCTGAGCAATAATCGGAGCCGCACCCGTTCCGGTGCCACCACCCATCCCGGCGGTGATGAATATCATATCAGAGCCGCTCACAATGTTTTCGATTCCTTCTCGGTCTTCGAGAGCGGCCTTTTCGCCGGTTTCCGGTATGCCCCCTGCTCCCAGTCCCTGGGTTAATTTAGTGCCGATGGGAACCTTTAATTCAGCATCTGAGAGCTTTAGCGCTTGCAGATCCGTATTGACTGCGATGAATTCAACATTCTTCAATCCGGAGGTGATCATGCGGTTAACTGCATTGCTACCCCCTCCTCCGACACCAATAACCTTTATGGCTGTTATGGTGGTCGAGCCGTCCTCGACTAATTCTATATTCATATTCCCCTCCCTCTATAGAATCACTCAATTAGTAAATCTAACAGATAGCTATTATCAAAAGAACTCCTTGAACCAGTTTTTCATCCTATGCATAAAGCCTGTAGACCTATCGGGTCCATTGGTTTTTCGCAGATTTTCGGGCGCACCCACCTCTCCTTTTGAGACACCGTACAACACAAGTCCAATACCGGTGGCGTAAACGGGATTGAAGTACTCCTCCACCAATCCGCCCAATTTAATTGGGTAGCCGATTCGAGCGGGAAGATCGAACACCTCCTGTGCCAACTCTACGGTTCCTGGTACGAGCGACGCTCCTCCGGTCAGAACTACCCCTCCGCCGAGAAGCTTCAGATACCCCTTCTTATCGATCTGATCCTTGACCATAGTGAGCATCTCATTCATTCTCGGCTGGATGATCTGTACGATATCTTTCCTAAATCTCACCGAAGGCGACCGACCTCCAACTCCGGGGATCCTGATCTCTTCATCACCCTGCAACAGATCCGAATAGCAGCAACCCGATTCGATTTTTATTTTCTCTGCGGAATCCGTCGGGGTCTTGAGCACAATCGACAGATCGTTGGTAACCTGATCCCCTCCCACGGGCAACACTTCCGTGTAGTAGGGGGATCCATCGATGTATACAAGCACGTCCGTTGTCCCACCTCCCAAATCGATCAAAAGGGTGCCGAGCTCCCTCTCATCAGTCGTCAGCACCGCCCTGGATGAGGCAAGGGGCTCGAGAATCATATCGTAGACCTTGAAACCCGCCCTATTGACACATTTCACAATGTTCTGTGCGGAAGAGACCGAACCTGTCACGATATGGACTTCAGCCTCCAGGCGCACTCCCATCATACCGACAGGATTCTTCACACCTCGTTGATCGTCAACGATAAACTCCTGAGGAATGACATGGAGGACCTCCCGGTCCATTGGAAAGGCAATCGCTTTGCCCGCATCAATTACCCGGTCCACATCCTCTGAGCTGATCTCTCGATCCCGGCCGGTTACAGCTACAACACCTCGAGAGTTGATACCTTCGATATGACTTCCGGCAACACCGGTAAATACACCCTGTATCTCCCGCCCCGACATGAGCTCCGCCGCCTCGATGGCGCTGAGGATACATTTGACTGTAGACTCGATATTGATCACAACCCCCCGCCTGAGCCCTTTCGAGCGGGTTGTACCAACACCGATGATCTCCAGCTTACCATTGCCATCGATCTGGCCTATAATCGCACAGATCTTTGTTGTGCCTATGTCTAACCCTACAATAAGGTCTTCCTGCGGCAACGATCAGCCCTCCTCACTCGGTAACTTGTAGACGACCTCGCCGGTTCTGAAATCCAGCTCTTTGACGTCACTCGAGGCCTCCTGATTTTTGAGCACGTCTAGAACCATGAAAGTATATTTTAGCAAACTTGCGTCAAATCTGTCTCCTAGGTTAACCCTGACATTGTATCCGATCGGATAGAATATCAGCTCGTATTCGATCTCATTTACAGCAATCGCCTTGATCTCAGAAATGATATTGAATAACTGCGGCTCATCCTGCCTAAGCTCAGAGAGTGCCTTGAGGAAGGGCAAGAGTTTTCTAGGCAACCTCAAACCGATGAGAGGCTTGAAAATCAGCCCTGAGATTACAGGGAGATTCCAGTCTGTAACGCTCTCGCCGATCTGAAATATGACACCTTCCCTGTCGAGAGCTACAGGAATGTTCCTGTGTTCGAGAGTCCCGAACGCCAGTGCCAGGGGCCTCCGCTGTCGGAGAACAATATTCAGGGTGTCCGGGAATACCTTTACCACCCGGGCCTCTCTGACAATCGGATAGGCGGCAAGTCTCTGCTGAATGGTTTCGGTATTGATCCGAAAATAGTACTCCTTCGGTCCCAGCCCGGCTATGGACATCACTTCACTCTCACTGATGGCAAAATCGCAGTCCACCCGAATGTGGCGAATAACCAGATTTGGACTGATGAATAGGATGAACCCCAGCTCCAGGAGCGCAAGAATAATGAGAATAACGACAAAGGTCCATAAGATGCCGTTGAGCAGGGTCTTTTTCTTGCTCTTCGCCCGTCCGTGATCCGGAAAAAGAATTGCTTCAGACATGGCCCAAACCCCCCGTCTCATCCAATCCCCGAGATACATTGATAAGCAGACCGCACATGAAGAGACTCATGAGAAGGGAGGAGCCCCCGGAGGAAAAAAAGGGAAGCGGGACCCCCGTTGCCGGCACAAGACCGGCTACGACTGCCATATTCAGTATGGCCTGCAAAATGATCATCGAAGTGATCCCGAACGAGAGATAGTAACTGAACGAATCCCGGCTGCGGAGAGCGATCGTATAGCCCCTGTAGGCAAAAAAGAGGAAGAGCGTCAGTATGAATACAACACCGAGAAACCCCCACTCTTCTCCGATTACGGCAAAGATAAAATCGGAATGGGCTTCAGGTAGGGCGCCCAGTTTCTTTGTACCCATTCCGAGCCCTTTTCCCCATAATCCGCCTCCCATCAAGGAGAGCCTCGCCTGAATTATCTGAAAACCCGCTCCGGCCGGATCGATACTGGGATCGATGTAGGACATGATCCTCTTGACCCGGTGTTCCTTGCTGAACAGAAGAATCGTTCCCAGCGGTATGATAACGAAGCCGAGAAGGAGGAAGTAGACCAGGCGCACCCTGGCGACGTAGAAAACGAGCAGTGCGATGAAAAAAATGAAGAGGGCCGTTGAAAAATCGTTCTGCACGAGGATCAGTCCGACAAAAATGCTCACGACGATAAGGGGAGGCAAAAGGGATTTGAAGGGATCGTCGATGCTCTGCTCTTTCTTACTGAAAATCTTAGCCAGATATATAATGAGGGCTACCTTGACCAGCTCCGACGGCTGAAAGGACAAACCGAAGAGAAAGATCCATCGCCGTGCTCCTTGGATTGGTTGTCCCAACTGCGGGAGAAACGTGAGAAGCAGCAAAATAAAACTGGCCAGAAGGATCAAAGGAACAGAACGCCAAAAAAACTCGAGGGGAGTGCACGATGCGACAAAGGCGGCAATCGTTCCCAATCCGATCCAGAGGATTTGTTTATAGAAAAAGTAGTGAGGATCCCTGCCTAACCTCGCAGCATGAGCGTAGGAAGCCGAGTAGAGTATGGAGACGCCAATTCCTACAAGAAGGGCAACGATGACAACAAGAACAAAGTCTCCAGATTTCTTCTCAATCCGTTCCACTCTCTACCCCACCATCACTGTATCTTCAGCGTCGAAAGACTAAGTATGGCGAACAATCCACCAAGGATCCAAAATCGAACTACCACCTTGCTCTCGCTCCAGCCGATGAGCTCAAAGTGATGGTGAATGGGGGCCATCCGAAACACCCTCTTGCCCGTCAATTTGTAGTAGGCGACCTGGATGATTACCGAGAGAATCTCTATTACGAACACGCCGCCCACGATGATCAGCAGTATCTCTTTTTTGATGATCAGGGCAATGACACCGAGCACTCCTCCCAACGCGAGGCTCCCGGTATCCCCCATCATGACCTCAGCCGGATGGCTGTTGAACCACAGAAAACCGACTGCTGCACCGACAAGAGCCAAACTCATTATCGATATCTCGCCGCTACCCTGGATAAACGGGATCTGAATATACTCTGTCCAATCCACGCGTCCCGTAAGGTAGGAAAGGATGGCAAAGGTTATCGCAACGAATATCACCAGGCCCGTGGCCAAACCATCGAGCCCATCTGTAAAATTGACGGCGTTGGAATAACCCACAAGTAGTACGATAGAGAGGGGTATATAAAAGTAGGAAAGATCCAAAACCGAGGTCTTGAGGAAGGGTATGTACAGCAGTGTGGTGTGCTCGTTCCGCATTGCATACAGAATCAGAACTATTACCGTTGAGAGTGCAATCTGGCCCGTAAACTTGAAGCTTGCCCTGAGGCCCACAGCGTTTTTTTTGACGATTTTGATATAGTCATCCACAAATCCTATAGCGGAAAAACCCACAACCGAGAGAACAAGAATCCACGTGTAGGGATTATCCAGATCCTGCCATAGAAGTACGGATATGACGACGGAGACCACAATGAGAATACCCCCCATGGTGGGGGTTCCCGATTTTTTCAGATGTGTTTGCGGTCCGTCGCCTCGAATCGTCTGTTCTGCTTTGGCATCTCCCAGTTTTTTGATGAGCCAGGGGCCGAGGATGAAAGAGATCAGAAGCGCGGTAATTGCGGCGTAGGCTGCTCGAAAGGTGATGTACTGAAATATATTAAAAACTGTGAAATATTTGACCAGCGGATAGAGAAACTTCAGTAACATGCTTTCTCCCTAAGCAGCGTTCTTTTGCAGGGGTTCCACCAACCTCTCCAGTTGGACCCCTCTCGAACCCTTCAACAACACAACATCTCCGCCTTTTATTTTCCCAGTCAGCTCGGCGAGCAGGACGTCAAAATCGTCTGTCCAGTAGAGCCAGACCTTCACGTTCTGCTCTTTCAGCGCCGCAAAGGCCTCTTCCATCTCTGCTCCGAACAGGAAGCACATATCGATCCTCAGTGTCCCGACTTTGCGGGCAAGCTGCATATGAGCCTGGGCACTTTCGGCGCCGAGCTCCAGCATACTGCCAAGCACAACGACTTTCCGTCCACTCCAAATCAAATTGGAAAAAAACTCCAGCACCATTTCCATGGAATCGGGATTGGCGTTGTAGCAGTCCTGGATCACGGTAATGCTTCCCTTGATGATCTGGGAGCGTCCGAAGAGAGCTTTCGTTTCCTCCAGCCCGTGCTTGACGGTATGATTATCGGCGCCCAGATCTGTCGTCAAGGAAATGGCACCGAGGGCATTGAGCAGGTTGTGATAACCGAAAAGTGGGAAGCGGACCTGGAGCCCCTCCCAGTCGATGGCTGTTCCATCCAACCCCAGGTCCTTACTTCCGCCAAACCCCTTTGTGCTTTTCGGTCCAAAGGGGATGATTTCTCCCCGAACACCCCTGGCGAGAGTGTCGAAATAGGGTTCTCCCTCATAGAGAAATCCCTTCTCTCTCCCCGAGAAGTGTTGAAAGACGTATTTCTTTTCCAACGCGATACGATCCTTTGAGCCGATAAACTCGATATGAGCCGTACCGATATTTGTTATAAGAGCATGAGTAGGGCGAACGATTCGAGCAAGATCTTTCATTTCCCCTTTATGGTTCATCGCCATTTCAAAGACTGCGAAGCGATGTGTTGAGCCCACCCTGAACACAGAGAGAGGCAATCCGGTCTCGGAATTCAGATTACCCTCGTTGATGATCGTGCTCTTCACGTGACTCAGGATCGATCCAACGATTTCTTTTGTAGTAGTTTTGCCGTTACTTCCGGTTATCCCGATCCGAACAAGATCTGTAAAGCGGTCTAGATGAAATGCAGCAAGATCCTGTAGAGCCCGGAGGGTATCTTCAACAACTATGAATCCCAGGCCCTTCTCTTTGGCAAGGGTTGCAAAACGTTCCTGCCCTCCACTCCATCGGTTCTTGTCAAGCAGTGAGACTGTGGAACCCCTCTGAGCCGCCTCTCCTATGAACTCATGACCGTCGGTCTTTGTCCCGGCCAAAGGGACAAAAAGACTGTCAGACAAAGCCTTTCGAGAATCAATGCTCACAGATCTAACAGGACGATTCACCGAGGATCTGATCTGCAGATGCCCATTTGTGGCTTTAACGATCTCGTGCAACGAAAACTCAGGCAACGCTAATACCCCTTTTCATCCGAAATCTCAACCGTCAATACCCGGTCGTCCTCCAGGCTCTCCAGCCCAAGGGTGTCCCTGGCGAGTTTCTCAATCCGTTCCGGCGAGCTGAAGAGCGAGATATTGGCCAGTACCTTTTTGTTCTTTTCCAACCAATCCTTCTGCTGAGCCTCTAATTCGAGGGTCTCCTGCTTGAGCCTCCGATAGCGGAAAACCTGCCAGACCTCGAGGGACAGCAGTACGGGCACTGTGACAGCCAGAAATAAAATCAGAACCTTTTTCACTTGTCGATCCCTGGCGGCTGCTCGCCGCCTTGTGGGCGTTCTCCAATCCCTGGCGGCTGCTCGCCGCCTTGTGGGCGTTCTCCGATCCCTGGCGGCTGTTCGCCGCTTTCTTCTTTTTCAATTACCCTGAGCCTGGCACTTCGACTGGCCGGATTTCTCATCACTTCCTCTGCTGAAGATCTTATTGGTTTCTTTGTCAGTATGCTCAACTCCCGATGGCCCTCACATTGACAAATCGGAAATTCCGGAGGGCACTTACACGACTTATTTCTCTCCCTGAAGAACCGCTTCACAATGCGATCCTCCAGGGAATGAAAAGAAATAACCGCAAGCCGTCCTCCTGCTCTCAGAATACCAAATGCTCCTTCCAGGGCCATCTTTAAGCCAGAGAGCTCGTCGTTCACGGCGATACGGAGCGCTTGAAAGCTCCTGGTCGCCGGGTGGATCCGACCTCGTCTGTACCTGGCAGGAACCGCTTCGCTGATGATATTCGCCAATCTCAGAGAGCTTTCGATGGCGCTCAGGCTACGTTCCCTGACAATCCTCTCCGCGATACGCCCGGCAAAACGCTCCTCTCCGTAGCGCCTCAGGATTCCCACCAGTTCCTGTGCAGACAGCGTATTAACCAGATCCCGGGCCGTCTCGTTCTGGTCCAGGTCCAGACGCATGTCCAGCGGCTCGTCCTTTTGAAAGGAGAAACCCCTGACTGCTCTCTCGTAATGAAACCGAGATATACCCAGATCGAAGAGAATCCGAGCAGGATGTTCATCACACAAACGCTCATAATCCTCAAAAAAATCCTGGGACCAGCACCGGAAAAGCCGAAACCGTTGCCCGAAAGAGGCTAACCTTTCAGCGGCCCGGTCTGCAATCTCAGTATCCACCTCGACTCCAAGGAGAACGAGGTCCGGAAAGGCGTTTAAAAAGGCCTCAGCATGCCCCCCTTCTCCAAGATTGGCATCCACCATAATCTCCGCTGTCCCCTGAGGCCGCAGGTACTGCAGCACTTCTTCCAGGAGAACGGGAACATGAACAGCCTCGGCACCTTCGTTGCCCCACAAGGCGCACACTCCTTGGATCAAAGAATTTTCAGCTCGTTTCCTATCTCCTCTGCAGCCTCCTGAAACTCATCTTCAGTGACGCTGGAGTACGAGCGGTACACCTCTTCGTCCCATATCTCCAACCGTCTTAACATTCCGATGACGATACAGTCCTTATTCAATCCGGCATACTCCCTCAGTGTTGAGGGAACTGTGATTCGGCCGGTCCGATCGATCTCAGCCTCTTGAGCCGGCGCAATAATTCTGCGATGAATGAGTCGGGCCTTCTTCTGGAAAATGGAGAACGACTCGAGGAGCTTTCCGGAAATTTGCTTCCACTCCTCGGGTGGGAAGAGCCATAGGCATGTCTCGATTCCGCGGGTGAGAATTAAAACGTTTCCCGTAATCTCACTGCGAATCTTTGCAGGAATCATGATTCTCCCCTTTTCATCCAGGGAATATCTATATTCTCCAGTAAGCATGGCCTAATCTACCACTTTCTCCCACTTTTTCCCACCATTAGAACAAATAATACCTCGCTGCACATTCTTGTCAACAAGGAAAGATGAGAAAAGGCTAACTTCCTTCTAACAAAGCCAATTCTACTGAACTTTTGTTTAGTGTTTTAGCCATATTTGACATTATTAGGCAAAATTTGTATCTTGTCCCCAGTATAAACCCTTACTTATATCTTCGGAGTTACACTGATTGGTATTATATCGAGTTCACTTTAAATGGAAGGAGAAGGAGATCCAGCTCACCGCAAAGAGCCTGGATCTTACCCATCCCTATTTCGTCTCTATTAAAGATCTCGTGTTCCCCAAAGGAAAGAAAATCATCATCAATCCCTCGGAAGACGATATCAGAAAGACCTTTGGAAAATCACATCACCTGATGATACCCTTCCAATCGGTCGTCCTCATCGAAGAGGTCAATGGCGAGGAGGGCACATCAAAGGTCATGCCCTTTGGTCTTGTTGAGGATAATTCAAAAAAAAAGAAGAAAGACAGCCAGTAATCTCCAATCGTCGGCAGTCAACGATATGACTCTCTATTCGAAACAACTGATATATCCGGAGGGTGATACCAGGGAAGTGGAACACCATCTCACGATAAATCAAATTGTCGACCTGAACGGACTGCCCCTCAATCTACCCCTTTCAACGGACAGGATGATCGTTTACCGCGTGTACAAGATTACCACTGACACCCCCATCGGCGAAGAAGTCACCAACTACCATCTTGAGCTGCTAAGACGGAATGAGTTGATAGAGATTATTGATCGCGGTTATGTTTAAGCTATTCCTATAGCAGGGCTATTCCTATAGCAGGGCTATTCCTATAGCAGGGCTATTCCTATAGCAGGGCTATTCCTATAGCAGGGCTATTCCTATAGCAGGGCTATTCCTATAGCAGGGCTA
>SDBV01003107.1_pt1 | contig 24710 bp, 19 predicted proteins | sample 2277081 | NCBI WGS metagenome assembly SDBV01 (sample SAMN10402039, study PRJNA504765) | marine sediment metagenome | isolation source: marine sediment core GS10_PC15, 223 cmbsf | place: Arctic Ocean: Southern Knipovich Ridge | collected 2010 | reverse complement strand
TCCCGGCACTGGAAAGGATTGTTACAGGGTATGGGATAATCCCCAAAAATGCAACTGCCGATGGAGGCTTTGCCGACAAGCCCAATCAGGAAAAGGGTAAGGAAAAAGGATTGGTCAATATAGACGTGGGAATGATTTAATATAGTCGTTTTGTAAACGGTTATATCCGGTTATAAACGTATATAACCGTTTATTAATTTGGCTAAAGTGAAATATATGGATATAATAATATGCCCTGTTTGTAATACTCCAATCATCGGAAGATCTGATAAAAAATATTGTTCCGACCAATGCAGGTCCGAGTCAAATAATCAACGAAGAAATGTTGCGGAGAAACGGATAATAGTAACGAATAAAAAATTGCGGAGGAACCGCACAATACTTAAAACGCTTTGTCCGGTTGGAAAATCTACCGTACGTAAAACCGTTCTTGTGGAAATGGAGTACGACTTTTCCGTATTTACTTCCTTGTATATGCCGAAATCCGGCAATTTGTATTATTTATGTTATGACTATGGATTTTCCCTGATAGTGCAAAATGGCGTTGAAAGGGCATTGATAATTACAAAGCAAGAGTATGCCGGTGACTGGCAGCCCTGGAAGTTTGCTAAATAATTTGTAATAAAGCTCAGGAATTTATAAGGTTTCCCAATGTAGTCACATACTTTGTGCCAATATGAAAGGCGAAGTCACTCAATTTTTTCCGTAATAATTTCCATCAGGATAAGGCCTTCGGGATCGATCTTATAATCCAATCCACCGGTTTCAAATGACCCGGTTCCGTTATCCATTTCAACGATCATGGATTCTCCATCCACTTCAACAGGAACCGAGAGGATGAAAGGATACGCTGATGGAGATTCCCACTGAAGATCTACCCGGTTTTCTATTCTCGAAACCAGCAGTCTTGGTAACTGTGCATAGTGCAGGTATGCATCAAAAAACCAGTCCAGGTTTTTGCCATAATGATCTTCCGCGATCTTCTGAAATTCCCCCGAATTGGAAAGTCGTGTGTGGGAGCCATCCGTGATGCCTTCCATTGCCGGATCGGGATAGGCCATTTTTCGAAGGGCCTGCAGTATTTTTTCTTTTCCCATCATATACCTTAACGTGTGTAAAACCGTAGCTCCTTTGCTGTAAACATCACCAATGTATCCTTCCCTGGCTGACACATGGTCCTGCGAAAGCACGATCGGGGCTTTGTTCTGAATTCGTGACATCACATCTTTCATGTACCTGTGGTAAGCTTCCTCTCCACCCAGGTACTCCGCGTATAAAGGTTCCATGTAGGTAGCGAAACTTTCATGTATCCACCAGTGCTTCCAGTCTTCGGCCGTTACCATGTTGGCAAACCACTCATGGGCAAGTTCATGCGCATGCAGGTAATCGAATCCATATTCATTGAGGGTAAAGTCGCTGCCATAAGCAATGATCGACTGGGTCTCCATTCCGAAATAAAATGTTTCCGCCACGCCGTATTTATCAGCCCTGAAGGGGTAGGGGCCAAGGTATTCTTCAAAAAATTTCATATCCTGCAGCAGGTATTGAAAGTGGTCCTGTGCCTGCTCAAAATGCTCCGGAATTACCCAGAAAATGAAAGGAAATTTATCTCCGGCGATGCTGATATATTCTGTTTCTATTGTCTTATACGGGGCAATATTGATGCTTACTGCATAGTTGTTCACCGGGGTGGATACAAACCAGTGCCAGGTTTTAGTATCGTCTTCATTTTCTGTAATGTTCCTTAGTTTGCCATTTGTGGCTACTACCAATTCATTGGGCACAGTGATATTAATTGCCATACTGTCGGCTTCATCAGAAGGGTGGTCCTTGCAGGGCCACCAGATGTCGGCACCATTTAGGACCGAAACATTACCAACCCAGGGATGCCCGTCGGGTGTTTTTTCAAAATAAAAACCGTCTGACCAGGTCCTTCTTTTGGCGTCTTTCACAGTTAGCGGGTTCCCCGAATAATTGATTTTGACACGTAAGGTGCCATTTGCCGGAACCGGTTCATTAAGATAAATATAAACCAGGCCCTCATTTCTTTCCCACCGGGTCTCTTCCTGGTACGGTACTTCAATTTCGGCCTTGCTTACCTTCAGCAGTGTGTCCAGATGAAGCACAACTACCTCCAGATCCTGCAATACCGTTGCCGTCATTTGCAGACTTCCGCCAATCCAGCTATGTTCAGGGTCAACCGCTAAATTAAGATCGTAATAATTGACATCATACGCACTTTGTTCTTTAAGAGGTATTCCGCCTGAATCATAATAAGCAGCGGGGTTGACAGGCTCCTCCTCCTGGTTTGCATCTGACTTTTCATTTGACAGGCTGCAACTAAGAGCAAACGCTGCCAGTAGAATGATAGCAATTTTGAAGTATTTCATAATGTGTAATTTATAATATCTCTAAACTAACGTGAGTTCGAAGTAAGAATTTGTGTATTTGCCTTGAATTATTCCATTAGTCTCCTCTTATATCGAGCTCACGTTAAATTATACAAGTAAATTAATCCCGGAGGGATGATATATTTTAAAAAGGGATGCCAATCCCTTGGTAAAAACACCTCATATAAAGTTCCATAGGAACGGCACGGATTTCATCAATCTAACTAAACTATAAGGTTAGAACATCATAAAAGCTATAGTTTCAGAGAATAAGTATGATACTGCTAAGTAACTATATTTGAATTATTGGGGAAGAAACATTTCGTTCCGAAGGAACTCATTTGTCCATATTGGCCTGATCCAGAGTTTGAAACTCTGGTAAGAAGATGTACTGACACCGCAGTTAAAATGATGATAAAGAAGGATTGATGATTCTTTAATTTTCAGTAAGCATTAATTTCTTAAATAACGTGAGTTCGATGTAAAAATTTGTGTTTTTGCTTGAATTATACCATTAGGGCTCCTGGCGCCTACATAAAGTCGTAGTTATCAGCTATGGCGACAGTGTGGAGGAGTGTAGAGCCTGCCTTGGCGATAGGCAGGAATAAGTAAAACAAAGCCCAACACAGTTTGTTAACATTACCTAATTGAAATAATATCTTGTAGTTATCAAAAATCCTACAACATTCGCTTTTGCATCGATAACAGTAAGTGGTACCTGCAGGTAGGAAGTTTCCAGGCCGAGAATGAAATCCGGTGACCCCGTATAAGCAATTTTAAAATTAAAAATACTGGTTGATTTCAATTCATTAAATACATTTTCAGGAGCTGTGGAGTTTAAGAAAGATAAAGCAAATCCCATGGGTACCGTGGTTTTGTCAGCTAAATTAACGTCAAAAGTGCCTCCTATTTTATAGGTAAATCCCGCATCCACCCTTGAAAGCGCCTCTCCATACCGGATATCTCCGACCAAAATGAGTCCAAATAAATCATTGAATCCATAAGCAAATCGCAAACCTGTTCCCGTATTAATAGCCGTAATCGATTTTGAAATGGATGGATTAGGATTATCGTTGATGATGTCCAGGATATATCCTGAAATACTTATTAAACTACCGGAAAGATTTGAAACATGAAAGGATCCGGACAACATGTACTTCTCTTTTTCAATAATCCGAAGGATCCATTGGAGTTGGTACCCGGCAACAGAATTTATACCATGGCCAATAATACTTTGAATATCTGTTCCAATCCTGGTATTAATTGTCAGCGATCCATTAAATGCAATCCAGTCTTTTATTCGTTGCTGGTATTGAAACCCAAGGTTTGCAAAAAGAATACTTCCGGTTTCACCAATTACAGTTTCACCATCAAGTTCGAATAACGGAAATTGAGTTGAAAATGACTGTGCGACTCCCAGCGTACTTTTAAAATAGGAATTTGTAAAAGGAATACTGATAATGCTAATCGGTACAAACGTGTGTCCATTAATACCTGGAAGCGTTTGGGTGCTCTTTTCCTGGGCAATAAGAGGGTTGATGCCTGAAAGGCAAATGGCAACAAAAGCAAATACAATTTTTAAATTGTTTTCCTTCATGTTATTCTTGTTTTTGCTTTATGGACAACTGAATTCCTGCCCGTAAGATCCATCCACTTGCTTTTACCCTGGGAATGTAAGACCCTTCTGTTTCAATATTTGTAAGATTGGTAACTCCCTGGGCATACCGGGCTTCAATAAACAAAAAAGGTTTTCCAACAGGGATCAGGTAAGTCAGTCCAAAATTCACCGTTAAATTAAGCGGGTTTATATCTTCTGTAATATCGATTTCTGTATCGGCAGTTGCTTTGGCGGTTAACAGGCTGCTGACCGTAAGTCCACTGCTAAAATAAAATCGTTCGTTTTTAGAAATGACATTTATTTGAACAGGTAAATCGGCATATTGAAAGTCCAGGTTCACACTGTCTTCATAGAGGTTGGTGCTTTTATCCAGGAATTGGAGGTTTACTTCAAATTTTGAAAATCCGGGCTGGAAGCTCAGCAAAACTTCTTCAGCAATCCTGAAATCAATATTTGCACCGGCAAGAAATCCCCCACCAGGCTTGTAATTTGAATTTGATGGTATATCACCACTAAGATTCATTAAATTCAATCCCGCATGCATCCCAATATTTAGCTGGGCTTGTAAGGCCACGGAATAAAATACGATTCCTGCAAGTAAAATGTATTTTTTAATAGTCATTAATTAGTTTCCAATATCTGAAACAATTCATCCAGGTCGGGGGTCAGGATTATCTCCGTCCTCCTGTTTTTAGCTTTGCCATCACTGGTCTCGTTGGAGGTCACCGGCTGGTAGTAGCTTCTACCAGCCGCAGTTACACGCGTGGGATCTACACCTGCCCTGGTAAGTATCCTGGTAATTGACGTTGCCCGCAATACACTTAAATCCCAGTTGTCTTTGATGGATTTTGACGAAATGGGCACATTATCGGTATGCCCCTCCACCAGCACATTTATATCGGAGGATGACTTCAGGGCCTCCGCCAACTGGACAAGGGCGCTTTCGCCTTTGGTACCCACATCATAACTGGCGGTGTTGAACAATAGTTTTGACGCCAGCGAAACATAAACTTTTCCATTTTTCACTTCCACGGAAAGGTCGTTGCCGGTGAAATTAAGTAATGCTTCTTTTACCCTGGCCATCAGGTCCTGTACAGCTTTATCCTTCTCCGCGATAGCTTTTTCAAGTTCATTCACCTTTTTCTCACGCTCCTGCAAATCAGTAAGGAGTGCTTCATTTTCTTTCTTTTTAATATCCAGCGTTGATTGAAGCTGCAGTAAACGTTCCTGTTGCTCAGCAAGGTCCCGGTTGAGTTTTCCGCTGTTTGTCAACAGGTTATTGTAATAGGTTTTTAGTTGGGTGTGTTCTTCCTGAAGAGCGGCAAGGTCGGTTTCCAGTTTTTCAATCGAATTAGATTGATCATCTGTTTCTGCAGATAGTTGGGATACCTGCTTTTCAAGTTTATCAATTTTGGTATTAGCAGCCTGAAGTTTGTCTAGCAATTCTGAATTATCGGCTTCCAGTTTTACCCTTTCAGTGAGTAATTCATCAAATTTTTTCTGACTTACGCATGAATAGAGTCCAAGGATCATAACAAAAAATGAGAACTTTATAAGGTGGTTCATATTGAAAATGTTTAGGGGTTTACTCCATGTAAATTTATACAAGGAATTGATCATAATTAAGACTGTCAAATAATAATTTAAACTTATAAATTATTCCATTAGGGTTCAATAAATGCTTAAGCTCCTGTTTTGATGCGTTATATTTCATTCACAAAATACAAGTAAAATCATGTATCTTTACCGAAATTTTTTTGAATGGAAAAATCAAGTCGTTTTACCGTTACGGCTGCATTACCTTACGCCAACGGGCCCCTGCATATTGGTCATTTGGCAGGCGTTTATGTGCCTGCTGATATTTATGTCAGATATCTGAGGAGCAGTGGTAAGGAAGTATTATTTGTATCCGGTTCGGATGAACACGGAGTTCCTATCACGATCAGGGCGAAGAAGGAGGGTGTTACCCCTCAACATATTGTAGATAAGTACCATGAAATTATAAAAAAGTCATTTGAGGATTTTGGTATTGAATTTGACATTTACAGTCGTACCTCAGGAAAAACACATCATAAGACTGCTTCAGAATTTTTTACTACGTTGAACGAAAAATCGAAATTTGAAGTAAAAGTTTCGGAACAGTATTTTGACGAGCAGGCAAATCAATTTCTGGCGGACCGGTACATTATTGGCACTTGTCCCAACTGTGGATATAAAGAAGCGTACGGTGATCAGTGTGAATCCTGTGGTACGTCATTAAGTCCTTCAGAGCTAATAAATCCACGGTCGGTATTGAGTGGCAATGACCCCGTTTTGAAGGAAACAAAGCACTGGTATCTTCCTCTTGATAAATATGAACCCTGGTTAAGGGAATGGATTGTGGAAGGACACAAAGCTGACTGGAAAGTAAATGTATACGGACAGTGCAAGTCATGGATTGATCAGGGACTACAGCCGAGAGCGGTTACACGTGACCTTGACTGGGGCGTCCCGGTACCCGTTGAAGACGTACAGGGAAAAGTATTGTACGTATGGTTCGATGCACCCATTGGTTACATTTCCGCAACCAAAGAGTGGGCAGAAGCAACAGGAAATGACTGGGAAAAATACTGGAAAGATGAAAATACAAACCTGGTCCATTTTATTGGTAAGGACAACATTGTATTCCATTGCATTATATTCCCTTCAATGCTGAAAGCACATGGCGATTATGTGTTGCCGGTGAATGTTCCGGCAAACGAATTTTTAAATCTTGAAAACAACAAAATTTCCACCTCCAAAAACTGGGCGGTCTGGCTGCACGAGTATTTGGAAGAACTTCCCGGTAAGCAGGATGTATTGCGTTATGTACTCACTGCAAATGCACCTGAAACAAAAGACAATGACTTTACCTGGAAGGATTTTCAGGCTCGCAACAACAATGAATTAGTAGCGGTATTTGGTAATTTTGTAAACAGGGCGGTGGTACTTACCCATAAATATTTTGATGGAGTGGTACCAGAGAAATCGGAACTGGAGCAGATAGATGTGGATTTTATTACCCAAATTGGCACTTTCCCTGGTAAAATTGCCGATAGCATCGAGAAATACCGGTTCAGGGAAGCTTTGACTTTATTTATGGACCTGGCTCGCGCCGGTAATAAATACCTTGCTGATACAGAACCCTGGAAGATCATGAAAGACCATCCTGACAGGGTAGGAACTATTCTGAACCTGTCATTACAGGTTGTGGCGAACCTCGCGATTTTAGGCGAACCATTTTTACCATTTTCTTCGAAGAAAATAAATAAAATAACCGGTGGTGATAAATTATTGTGGCATGAAGCCGGAAGGGTTGATTTATTGCCGGAAGGACATCACCTAAATGATCCCGTGTTGTTGTTTGAAAAAATTGAAGATAGTTTGGTTGCAGCCCAGGTGGAAAAACTTACGCATTCACGGATCAAAAATGAAAAATTGGACCAGAAAATTGAAGTTGAGAAACAAAAAGAGGTGATCGCGTACGATGAATTTATGAAACTTGATATCCGTATTGGAGAGATATTGGAAGCTGAAGCAATCCCGAAGTCAAACAAACTGCTGAAATTAAAAATTGATACAGGGATCGATCAAAGAACAGTAGTAAGTGGTATATCAAAGCATTACAAACCGGAAGAAATTATAGGTGAAAAAATTACCATGCTTGTGAACCTGGCTCCACGAAAGATCATGGGTATCGAGTCGCAGGGAATGATTTTGATGGGAGAAGACCATGATGGTAAACTGGCATTTTTAAGGCCTGATAAAGATATTATAAACGGAAGTTTGATTAGTTAAGAACAGATGGAAGAAAATCTCAAATTGGCGTTAAGCCTGATGATCATTGGAATGAGCACTGTATTTGCCATTCTGTTTTTAGTGGTTGCCGGAGCAAAAATTATGATCCGGTGGGTGAATAAATTCCATCCCGATCAAGCTGCCGATTTGGGTTTTCTGAAAGCTGATAATAAAAAGCTTGCAGCTATAGTTGCGGCGGTAAATATTGTTACCAGGGGAAAAGGAAAAATTGTCAGAATTAGCAAAATTGATTAGAAGTAAAATTATAGAATTATGGGCAAAGAAATAAAATTGTGTTTGTTGTACAGGGATATGTGGCAATCATCCGGTAAATATGTTCCCAGGGTTGATCAACTGAACAGGATTGCAGGTCCAATTGTTGACATGGGTTGTTTTTCAAGAGTAGAAACAAACGGAGGTGGATTTGAACAGATTAACCTTCTCTTTGGTGAAAATCCAAATAAATCAGTGAGGGAGTGGACGCAACCATTCAATGACGCAGGTATTCAGACTCAAATGCTGGAGCGTGGATTGAATGGAATCCGCATGCGCCCCGTAGGTAAAGATCTGCGAAAGCTGATGTTTAAGCTAAAAAAAATACAGGGAACTGATATCGCGCGTTCATTTGATGGACTTAATGATACCCGAAACCTCGAGCTTTCTATCGACTATGCGAAAGAAGGGGGAATGATTGCGCAAGCTGCCCTCAGTATTACTTACTCCAAAATACATTCTGTTGATTATTACATCAAAATGGCCAACACCCTTATCGATCATGGTGCGGAAGAAATATGCCTCAAGGACATGGCCGGTATCGGCCGCCCGGTTTCCCTGGGAAATATCGTGAAAGGGATACGGAAAAACCATCCGGACATTCCCATACAATACCATGGTCATTCAGGACCGGGATTCTCAGTGGCAAGCACCCTGGAAGTTGTCAGGGCAGGAGCCGATATTGTTGATGTTGCTATGGAACCCCTGTCGTGGGGGACGGTACATCCCGATCTTCTGACCATACATGAAATGCTGAAAGATGCCGGTTACTCAATGCCCGATATCAACATGAATGCCTACATGGAAGTACGAAGCCTGACCCAGGAATTTATAGATGATTTCCTTGGTGAGTATATAAATCCACGCAACAGGTTGATGAATTCATTGCTGATCGGTCCGGGTCTTCCGGGAGGTATGATGGGTAGTTTAATGGCCGACCTGGAAAATAACCTGACAAGTTTGAATAAGTGGATGACTAAAAATGGGAAACCACAGGTAAGCCAGGATGAATTGCTAATTAAGCTTTTCGATGAAGTGGAATACATCTGGCCAATTCTGGGCTATCCTCCTCTTGTGACCCCATTTAGCCAGTATGTCAAAAATGTGGCACTCATGAATGTTGTCCAGACGTATAAAGGTAAAAGCCGCTGGTCAATGATTGATGATAATACCTGGGATATGCTCCTTGGAAAATCCGGTCGAGTACCGGGTACTGTGGGCGATGAAATAAGGGAAATAGCTAAAACACAGGGAAGGGAGTTCTTCGAAGGAAATCCCCAGGATCTGTACCCGGATGAACTTGAGGCTGCCAAAAAAGAAATGAAAGAAAATGGTTGGGAAACGGGCCCCGATGATGAAGAGCTTTTCGAATTTGCAATGCATCCTGAGCAATACAAAGGATATAAGTCAGGGGATGCTAAAAAAACGTTTGATGCAGATTTAAAGAAAAGGAAGGATGCAAAAGCAGCTCCCGTTGCTGCTACCACGGCAGCACCTTCAGCAACACCTGTAGCTCCATCCTACCCAAGTGAAATGAATATTGAAATCAATGGAGAGAAATATGAGATAAAGGTTACGTACGATACTCAGGTGCCGGTGAGTGCCCTTGTGTCGAATACGCAGGAGGCCGGTTCACCTCCTCCACCTGCATCGTCTAACGGATCAATTGAAATTATTGCTCCTATTGAAGGGAACTTTATGTTGACCAAGAATTCCTCAGAGACACCGGTAAAAGTTGGAGACCAGGTGAAAGAAGGAGATATTATTGGATACATAGAAGCAATGAAAGTATATAATGCTATTCATTCTGATAAAACAGGAATAGTTTCAGAAATTGTTAGTCAGGATGGGGGACATGTGGATGAAGATGATCTCCTGATAAAGCTCTCCTAGATTTTTAAGAATATGGATTTATTTGAAAAGCTCTATGAGATGACCGCGTTTGGCAATATCGTTTCCTCTCCTGGAACGCTTATTATGGTTGTCGTGGGTTTGGTGCTGCTTTATCTTGGAATTAAAAAGGATTATGAACCATTGCTGCTTGTCCCCATTGGATTTGGGATTTTATTGGCAAATTCATTGGGAGGCAATATGGCCGTGGTTCAATCTACTGCCGAAATTGATCACATGACATTGCTTGAAATTGCCAAAGAACATGGCATAATGAGTTTCCTTTATTATTCACTAATTAAAACAGGATTATTGCCGCCACTTATATTTATGGGAGTAGGAGCTTTAACTGATTTCGGGCCCATGCTGCGAAACATGAGGCTCGCTTTTTTTGGGGCTGCAGCGCAAATTGGCATATTCACCGTGCTAATCAGCGCTATATTAGCTGGGTTTACACCCAAAGAAGCCGCCAGCCTGGGTATAATTGGAGGGGCAGACGGGCCTACGGCAATATACACAACAATAATCCTGGCACCACACTTACTGGGCCCGATTGCGGTAGCAGCATATTCATACATGGCGTTGGTACCTGTAATTATTCCACTCGTTGTGAAATTGACCATGAATGAAAAAGAGATTCGTATTAATATGAAACAACAGGAAAAATTATACCCCTCAAAGAATCCAATAAAAAATATAAAATTGGCCAAGATCTTATTTCCGTTGGTTATCGGTGGAGTAGTATCAATTATGGTACCTTCAGCAATACCATTAGTTGGGATGCTGGTATTTGGAAATCTTCTAAAGGAGGTGGGTTCATCTGTAAGCAGGCTGAATTCAGCGGCATCAGATACGATAATGAATGCAGCTACAATTTTTCTCGGACTTTGCATTGGTGCAACAATGACAGCAGCTACATTTTTAAACAAGCAGACACTTTTAATATTATTGGGAGGTTTTGTAGCGTTTGCTATATCCATTGCAGGAGGAATTTATGCAGTGAAAATTTATAACAAGTTTGCAAAAAAGAAGATAAATCCGCTTATAGGTGCAACGGGATTGAGTGCGGTGCCTATGGCATCACGTGTGGCTAATCAGATTAGTTTAAAGTATGATCCTCAAAATCACATTCTGCACTATGCCATGGCCAGTAATATTGCAGGTGTAATTGGTTCTGCTGTCGCGGCAGGTGTTTTGATCTCGATTTTAAGCTGATTTAATGAAATTGGTACAACTAGCACAAAAATAATTACAGACATTTTCCTGGCTCGCGAACGGCTTACGGCCCCTCAGGCGAAAGACCCAAAATATATTAAAAACGTCATCCTTGGGCTTGCTTGGCGTCAAGCAGGCTTGACCCGGGGATCCCTTCATTAAAATATTTCTAGTATTGAGATTACCGGGCTAAACCCGGTAAAGACGTTCAAAAAAGGGCGTCATCTTCTGGCCTTCCTGGTGGAAATCAGGCTTGATCCGGATATTTAAATATATCTTCTAACAATGGGATTACCCGATCAAGTCGGGCAATGACGAGTTTTTCTTTTTAGGTGATTTTTAAAAAAAAAAAAAATCAAAGTTCATTAGTTATACTGATTCATAGTCCGGGTAATTCCTACTGTTACAAATGCAAGGATCATTTCACAAGCTTTTGAAAGAATAGGGGGAAGGTCCTCAAACTCGGATTTACTAAAATTACTGAGCACATAATCAACCTGTTGTCCGCTTCGGAAATTATCTCCAATTCCAAACTTTAGCCTTGCATAATCGTTTCCATTGGTTAACAAATCAATATTTTTTAGCCCGTTGTGTCCGGCATCTGAGCCCTTTTTACGCAACCGTAATTTGCCAAATGGTAGTGCAAAGTCATCCGTAACAACCAATAGGTTTGTTTTTTCGATTTTTAATTCCTTCAACCAATAATTGACAGCCTTCCCACTCAAATTCATATAATTCGATGGTTTTATAAGATGAACCTGCCTGCCTTTATACTTAAGTAAGCAATAGTCAGCATGTCTTTTTAGTTCAAAATCAATTTCAAACTTGTCTGCAAGCTGGTCCAGGACCAAAAAACCGATATTGTGACGTGTTAATTCATATTCGTGTCCAATATTTCCAAGACCGGCAATCAGGTACTTCATGCTAATAATTGAATTTTGTTTGAAATGTAAATATTATGATTTTAAATTCAACATTGATTTCAATAAAAAATCCTGCCGTTTTTAAGGCAGGATTTTTTATCTATTGAACAAACGAATTTGCAGCTACTCTTTCTTTTCTTCTTTGCCGCCCTCAGTTGCAGGTGGTGCGGATCCTTCGCCCTTGGTTCCCTCACCAGCTCTTTCTTCTCCTTCAACTCCTTCAACTCCTTCTTCACCTTCTTCACCTTCCAGTTCCTCTTCAGCAAGTTCATCTTCAATTTTAAGAGCCCTTGGTATTTCTACCACGGCAATCGAAGCCTGTCCGGGATCTAAAATTGTAAAATCCTTTTCAACTACTTCTTCAATTTTTATTGATTTGTGAAAATCAAGTCCTGAAATGTCAACATCAATTTCATCGGGCATATTTTTCGGTAATGCCTCAACATGTATTGTTCTTCTTTTGTGTACCAGTACACCGCCATCTATTACTCCCGGTGAAGTTCCAACAAGATTTACCGGGATATCCATTTTCACCGATTTCCCTTCAAACAACTCTAGAAAATCTGCGTGAAGAATCATTTCACTTACCGGGTGAAATTGAATATCCTGTAAAATGCATTGAATCTCTTCGCCTTCAATATTCAGGTTTACAAAATAAATATTGGGAGAATATACCAACTCCCTGAATTGAATGGCCGGTGAATAGAAATGTATCTGATTTTCACCACCATAAATAACACAGGGTATATTTCCTTCGGCTCTCAGTGATTTAGATTCTGATTTGCCGAGATTTGCTCTTTTATACCCTATAATCTCAAGCTTTTTCATAAATAGATTTTAATTGTGATTATATAAAATGATTAAATGTATTCTATCTTAAAAATAAAGAACTGATTGATTCATTGTCATGAATTTTGCGAATGGCTTGTGCAAACAATGTAGCTACCGACAAAACTTTTATTTTAGGTGAATCATCTTTTAAAGGAATTGTATCAGTAACAACCAATTCTTTTAATTTGGAGTTGTTAATATTTTCGTGGGCATTCCCTGATAAAACGGGATGTGTACAAATAGCCCGAACTGAAATTGCGCCCTTTTTCATTAACAGTTCAGCTGCTCTGCAAATCGTACCCCCCGTGTCAATAAGATCGTCGACAAGGATAACATCCCGGCCTTTTACATTTCCAATCAATTGCATCGAAGCAACCTGGTTTGCCCGGACCCGATGTTTATCACACACAACCATATCCGCACTGAAATGATTGGCGAAGGCTCTTGCACGCCTCACACCCCCTACATCTGGTGAAGCAAATATGAAATTATCAAGATGAAGGGATTGCAGGTAGGGAACAAAAACCGCAGTTCCATCCATATGATCTACAGGAATATCAAAAAATCCCTGGATCTGGTCTGCATGTAAATCCATTGTTACGATACGGTCAGCTCCGGCAGCGGTAAAGAGGTTGGCAATCAGTTTGGAAGCAATTGATACACGTGGTTTATCCTTCCTGTCCTGTCTTGCATATCCAAAATACGGGACAACAATCGTTGCTGAATTTACACTGGCACGTTTGGCTGCGTCAACCATCAAAAGTAATTCCAGTAAGTTATCCGCTGGAGGAAAAGTGGATTGGATTAAGAATATATCTGAACCACGAACAGACTCGTTGAATTCAGGACATATTTCTCCATCACTAAACTTCTGTAATGTTGCTGCCCCAAGTTGCTTGCCATAAACACGGGATATTTTCTCTGCCAGATAGGTTGAATTTGCTCCCGAAAATAACTTTACAGACATAATTAATCTTTGGAAAAATCCCGATTATCAATCATAACCGGAATAGTAATTGTTGTCCCGTCAGGGCTCGAACCTGAACTCTTCTGGACCAAAACCAGACGTGTTGCCAGTTACACCACGGGACACTAAAACCACCCCATATTTTGGGACAGCAAAATTAGAACTTATTTTTAAATATTGGAATGATTAGAAAATAATTCTGACTTCAGGGAAGTAAATTATTCTTCGGACTGCTCTTGAATAACAAATTCTTTGTCACGAAGAAAATCTTCGGCAAGAAATTGGTACCTGTCGAGAATGGATCTGACGGCAACTTTCAGCTGACGCTCGTTGTCAAAATATATATTTCCATATACCCCTGTAGCATACCCCTGCCATATCGCTTTTTCCTGTTTTCGGTCAAATAACTGAATAAGCAAAGTTCCTTTTTTTAAATCGTATTTTCTGGCATCGTATTCTTCATCAATACGTTGTGATTTTACCCACTTTTCTATATCGGGTTGGTCGTAACCTCTGAAAATAAGGCTGTCAAAATATATCCTGTAGGAAACAAGTAAATTAGGTTTAACATCTTTTTGACGATAACCTTGTAATTCCAGTCTTTTTCGGATGGAATTCTCTATTATAGCATTTGACATTGACTCGTCTGCTCCCTGATTTACCATGAAAGCAAACGTTTTGTATTTTTTGAATTTACCATGATAACTATAATCGTACTCAACGGGGTATTCCCGGTAACTATAGCAACCGGAAATAATGAAAACAACCAATAAAAATCCGTAGATATTCTTCATAGGCCAACAGGTTTACATAGTCTTAATTATCAATTCATCAAACATAAAAATAGAAGATAAAGTTCAATATACGGATTTACTCTAAGATTTGACTGTTAAGAAGTTATTAATTGCATAATTAATTAATGAACAACAGGAATTATCATGGAATTTTTAAATATCAGTAGTTTTTTCAACCCATTTACGAGCATTTATAAATGCTTCTATCCAGGGGGAAATGTCGTCATTGCGACCTGCTTTGTAATAAGGCCATTGCCAGGGAAATATCGATCGTTCCAGATGTGGCATCATTGCCGTATGGCGTCCATTATCAGATGATAATATGGCAGCATCATAATCGGAACCATTGGGATTACCCGGGTATTGTGAATAGGAATATTTTCCTGTAATTTCATAATTTTCAGGATTTGGCAATTCAAATTTTCCTTCACCGTGGGCGACCCAAATCCCTAATTTACTACCTGATAGAGAGTGCATCATTACCGAGTTGTTTTCCTTAATGGATACTGTAATAAAAGCAGATTCAAATTTACCGGATGCATTGTCTTGCATTTTTGGATGTGATTCCAATTCCGGATAAAGCAAACCCAATTCCATCATGAGTTGACAACCATTACAAACTCCAAGGCTTAATGTATCTTCCCTTCTATAAAAATCATTCAATACCTTTCTTGCACGCTTATTATATAAAAATGCTCCGGCCCAGCCTTTGGCGGATCCGAGTACATCAGAATTCGAGAATCCACCAACGAACACAATAAAATGGATATCCTGTAAATTTTCACGACCGGAAATGAGGTCAGTCATATGTACATCTTTGACGTCAAATCCAGCCAGGTGCATTGCATAAGCCATTTCGCGGTCACCATTGACCCCTTTTTCCCTGACAATGGCAGCTTTAATACCTGATCGGTTTGTTCTTTGAGGATCGAGGCCTAAAGAACGATACGTGCCATCAAAATTGGCAGGAAACTCATAGGTAAGAGACAGGAACGCAAAATTATCATACCTGCTTTTGGCATGATTGCCGGTTGTTTGTTGGGTATCCAGCAGGAATGAACTTTTATACCAAAACCTTCTCAGGTGGTCAATATTTAATGTTATGGAGGTATCTCCATGTGCGATTGTTAGTTTACGGTCTTTCGTTACCTTACCTATCTTTTTTGCATGAATACCTTTTTTAGCCAGATTTTCAGCTATTTCATCGGAGCTTAGCTGAACTATCAAACCCGGGTTTTCGCTGAAAAGTATCTTTACCAGGTCTGTTTCTTCAAGCTCGTTCAGGTTCGCATCAATTCCTGCATTATTTGTAGAGAACGTCATTTCCAGCAGTGTAGTGATCAATCCACCGGATGAAATATCGTGACCTGAAAGAACCGATCCATTTTCAATTAATTGCTGAACAGCTTCAAATAACTCTGAAAAATATTCAGGATTAGTAATATCTGGTGGATCTTCACCCAGCGTACCCAACATTTGCGCAAAACTGCTGCCGCCCAATTCGAGATCGGCAGATGAAAACGGTAAATACCAAAGGCTGGCTTCAGGGACCTGGGAGATTGTTGGAGTAATTACCTTGTTAATATCAGAAACTTCTGCCATCGCAGAAATGATCACAGTACCTGGTGCATACACAGCCTCACCCCCTGGATATTTTTGCGTCATGGAGAGTGAATCTTTACCCGTTGGTACATTAATCCCAAGTTTTATTGCAAAATCACTTACCGCTTCAACAGCTTCATAAAGCCGTGCGTCTTCTCCCGGGTTTTTTGACGGCCACATCCAGTTGGCGCTAAGTGAAACACCCTTCATCCCATCCACTAGTGGAGCCCAGATTATGTTAGTGAGCGATTCCGAAATGGATAAACGCGATCCGGCAGCCGGATTTAGCAAGGCAGCCACAGGTGCATGGCCAATGGATGTTGCAATACCACTTTTTCCTTCGTAATCAATGGCCACTACTCCCAGGTTATTCAGCGGAAGTTGTAATGCACCGGTACACTGTTGCATAGCTACTTTTCCTGTTACCGACCGGTCAACCTTGTTTGTCAGCCAGTCTTTGCAGGCAACGGCTTCCATTTGAAGCAGGTTTTCGAGATATTCCTCTATTTTTTTTTGGTCATATTGTAGTTTCTCCTTTTTAAACGGATGCTTTTCGTCGATGATTATGGTCCTGGGAGAAGATCCGAAAAAATGAGAAAGCTGCAGATCAATAGGATTGGTATTGGTTCCGGACTGAAATTTGAATACCATATCGCCGGTAACTTCGCCAACAACATACATGGGAGCCCTTTCACGTTCTGCAATCGTGCGTAATAAGGGCAGGTCTTCTTCTTTTATTACCAAACCCATGCGTTCCTGACTTTCATTTCCAATTATTTCTTTTGCAGAAAGCGTTGGATCACCTACCGGAAGTTTTTCAAGCTGTATAGTTCCCCCACTGGTTTCGACTAATTCTGACAAACAATTCAGGTGCCCGCCGGCACCGTGGTCATGGATTGAAACTATTGGATTGATTGATGCTTCCGACATTGCCCGAATAGCGTTAAAAACACGTTTTTGCATTTCCGGGTTGGAGCGCTGAATAGCATTCAGTTCGATGGAATTTTTGAATTCACCTGTTGCTACGGAAGATACGGACCCTCCACCCATACCTATCCGATAGTTATCACCGCCTAATACCACAATCTTATCACCTTTTTGAGGATTATGCTTTTGGCTGTCTTCAATTTTGCCAAATCCAATTCCCCCCGCCAGCATAATTACTTTGTCATACCCATAAACTTTTGTTTCAGTTTTATGTTCAAATGTCAATAAACTTCCTGCGATAAGCGGTTGTCCGAATTTATTGCCAAAATCACTGGCTCCATTAGATGCCTTTATCAATATTTCAACAGGGGATTGGTACAGCCAATCTCTGGGTTCCTGGTGCGTTTCCCAGGGGCGGTTTTCATTGGTACGGGAATAAGAAGTCATATATACAGCGGTACCTGCAAGGGGAATACTTGCCGTGCCTCCGGCCATGCGGTCCCTGATTTCCCCACCTGATCCGGTTGCGGCTCCGTTAAAGGGTTCAACTGTCGTTGGGAAATTGTGGGTTTCAGCTTTTAAAGAGAGTACAGTATTAATGGATTTTGTTTCAAAGAAATCTGCAGTATCCTGTCGTTTCGGTGCAAATTGTAATGCTTTTGGCCCTTTGACAAAAGCTACATTGTCGTTATAGGCTGAAACAATCTTGTTTGGATTTGTAGCTGACGTTTTACGAATGAGTTTGAATAGCGAATCATCCTTTTCCTTTCCATCGATAATAAATTGTCCGTTGAAGATCTTATGACGACAGTGTTCTGAATTCACTTGCGAAAATCCAAATACTTCGCTATCAGTAAGACTTCGACCGATTTCTTCACTTACATTTTCCAGGTATTTAACTTCCTGTTCACTCAGTGCCAGGCCTTCGGATTGGTTATAGGATGTTATGTCCGTTACATAAAATACAGGTTCCGGTGGGTGTTTGATTGTAAATATTTCCTGGTCCAGTTTTAAATACTTGCCCTCAAGCATGGGATCAAAAGATGAGGATTCTGAGCATTCAAAAAACTTCTCAATTCTTGTAATTCCCTCTATTCCCATATTTAGGGTTATCTCCACCGCATTGGTACTCCAGGGGGTCAACATTTCTTTCCGCGGGCCAACGTGCCAGCCTTCAATATCCTTTTTATCGATCATTATTCCATTCAGCAACCAGGAAAGTTTATCACGGGTATCAACCTCTATCTCCGAATTTGATTCAAGAACATAGACGAGATTTTCGGATGACCGGAAAAAGTAAATCATAAATATGCAATGAGAGTGGACATTTGTCGCAAAATTAAATAAAATAACGGCATTTTATTAGTTGAAAAAAGCTATACATTAAAAACAAATATTTAGAAGTAAAGAATATTTTCATCTTGTAGTCGTCTCCCATGTATGGATGCGATAACAATTAGTCGTGAGATGTCGGAAAGCAGGTCAAATAAACTAAAATTGATTTTCCTCAAAAACAGGGATAAACTAGTAGGATTTATCCGTAAAAGAATCAACGATTTTGAAATTGCCGAGGACATTGCCCAGGATGTCTTTTATAAACTTTCAAATATGGTAGATGCTGTAGAGTCGGCAGATGCCTGGATATATACCGTTGCCAGGAACCAGATAAAAGACTATTATAAAAAGAAAAAAGAATATTCGATTGATAATTACCTGGATGAAAATGATAAACTTCAACTTTCGAGCCTGATAGCTGATGTATCCAATATTCCGGATTCACTTTATACACGGGAAGCCGTTTGGGAAGCATTGGAATCGGCACTTAATGATCTCCCAGAAAAACAAAAGGAAGTTTTTGTTCTTCACGAGTTTGAAAATTTTTCAATAAAGGAAATTGCCACATTACAAAATACAAAAGTAAATACTGTTCTTTCCAGAAAACGTTATGCCATAACATATCTAAGAGAACAACTAAATGAATTTTATAGGGAATTAAATATTTAAAATTATGAATACACATGCAATTAGGTATAGAAGAAAAGGAGGTTTTATTTTATTGGCCATATTATTCGGGGCTGTATTGGCACTGGTGGTCATGTTGTTATGGAATTGGCTGATGCCGGCACTTTTTGGCTTGATTAGCATAAGCTATCTGCAGGCGCTCGGCTTATTGATTCTTTCAAAGATTCTTTTCAGCGGATTTGGTAAGCGCGGTGGGCGTTATTCCCACCATCCATTCTGGAGGAAAAAATTCCTTGAAAAGTGGGAGAACCTCACAGAAGAGGAAAAAGAAAAGCTGAAGAGTTGTTTTCAAAAAGATAAATCATAGATAATCATAGATAATCCGACTGCAAAGGAACCAACCTTTGCAGTTTTTTTACGTACTAAATATTTGTGGACTGGAAACTTTAAATAATTATAAAGTTTCCATAGTTTTGTAAAAAATTTTAAAGTGTTGATATAGTGGATGTTAAAAAGAGAATAATTGAGGAGGCGGGTAATCTTTTTTTTAAATATGGTGTAAAAAGGATTACAATGGACGAAGTTTCTAACCGCCTGGGTATGTCGAAAAAGACTGTTTATCAGTATTTTAAAGATAAAAATGAACTGGTATCTGAAGCAACACGGCTGCATCTGGAAAAGGAAAAAGTAGAATTTGACGATATATATCAAAATTCTTCCAATTCGATTGATGAGCTTTATTCGGTATCAAAGTGTGTAAGAAAAAGCATCAATGACCTGAACCCTACAGTGTTGTTTGACCTAAAACGATTTTATCCCCGGTCATATTCTCACTGGTTGGAATTCAAGGAGGATCATGTTTTTCAGTCGATCATCAATAACCTTGAAAGAGGAATTAAGGATGGACATTTTCGAAAAGACCTCAATACGGAGGTACTGGCGAACCTGCGCTTGTGGGAAATCCAATCACTTTTTGATTCGGAATCATTTCCACGGGAGAAATTTGATTTCAGAGAAGTTCAAATGCAATTATTCAATCATTTTGTATTTGGCATCGTAACTGAAAAAGGAAGAAAATTATATACTGAATATATTGAAAAGGAAAAAAATGGAGTTTTTGTTTAGAATGAAAAAGAAGCTTGCAATCCTGGTTATATTATTTGTTGTGTCGTCTGGCGTACATGCCCAGGAAAAGTATGTATTCACTTTGGATGAATGTTTGATTTATGCAATGGAAAACAACCAGAATATTCTCAATGCCTCGCTTGAAATTGTGAAGCAGGAAAAAATAGTGGGTGAAACACTATCGCAGGGATTACCCCAGATTGAAGCATTTATCGATTTGAGAAACAATTTTGAAGTGCCAACCTCATTTATCCCGGCTAAATTTTTTGATGAAAATGCGCCGGCGGACGAATTTGTTCCTGTTCAGTTCTCCACTCAATACACCGGAAATGCATCGGTAACTTTAAAACAAATGGTGTTTTACGGATCTTATTTCGTAGGTGTTCAGGCAGCCCGGACCTTTACGGAATTATCTACCAAGGATCATATCAGAACTCAAATTGATGTTGCCGAAGCTGTTACCAAGGGCTTTTATGGGGTACTCATCAATGAAGCTGCCCTTGATTTGGTTAATAACAATTATAATCGGCTGGATAGTCTCCTTCGTGAGACGCGTATCATGTACGAAACTGGGTTTGTCGAGAAAATAGATGTTAACAGGATACAGGTTCAATTTAACAATATAAAAAATGCCCGGTTGAATGCTGGAAATATCCTTGAGATAAGTATGAAGATCCTCAAATTTCAGATGGGCATGGCCATTGATACGCCATTGGAACTTACCGGGGAGTTAAGTGATATGGGAGATAAAATAAATAATTTACATTATAATGAATTCAATTACGAGGACAGGATAGAATATTCAACGTTACAAACCCGGGAATCACTTGCGCATTACGATCTTAAAAATGTAAATGTGCAGTATTTACCCAGGATAGATTTCTACCTTACCGGTGGAGCAAATGCGGGTACGGGAAGTAATCCAGATTTGTTCAATACTGATAATTGGTACGGTCTTGGATTTTATGGCTTCCAGATGAGTATTCCGATTTTTGACGGGTTGAACAAAAGCTATCAAATTCAGCAAAGGAAGATCAAGATCGATCAGATTCAAAACTCTTATAGTTTGTTGGAAAATTCAATAAATCTGGAAATCCAAAGCGCTGAAATAAGATTAAATAATGCTATATATAACTTGAGGGAGCAGGAAAATAATATGGACCTCTCAAAAGAAGTATATGATGTAACCAAAATAAAATACCAGGAGGGTGTTGGCTCCAATATTGAGTTAATTGAAGCTGATGCCACCTATAAAGAAGCACAAACTAATTATTTCGATGCCCTTTATCAGGTTCTGATTTCCAAAGTTGACCTTGACAAATCAAGGGGGGTACTTTATAATAATTAACAATTGAAAAAATAATGAATATGTCAATTAGGAAAATTTTAATCACCACCACAATCCTTGGAATCGCCACGGCCTGCCAACAGGAGAGCCAGGAGATCGAAACGAAGAAAAATGAATTATATGCCCTTCGCGAGCAACAAAAGACGACAGATAAGAGAATCATAGAACTTGAAACTGAGATCAGAGCTGTAGATCCTTCTTTTGAAGTTCAATTCGATCATGCCACATTGGTATCCACCATTATTGTATCAAAGCAGGAATTCAAACATAAGATTGAAGTCAGGGGAAGGATTGCTTCCAGGCAGAATATAATGGTAAGCGCCGAAATCCCCGCCAGGGTAAAATCGGTAAATGTACGGGAGGGCCAGATTGTACGTAAAGGTGAGGTTTTGATGGTACTTGATGCGGAATCTATTCAAAGAAATGTAGATGAAATTAAAATCCAACTGGATCTGGCAATTATTCTGTTTGAGAGACAGGCCAGGCTATGGGAAAAGAAAGTAGGATCGGAAGTACAGTATCTTGAAGCAGAAAACAGGAAAGAATCACTGGAAAGAAGGTTGGCATCTGCATATACACAACTTGATAAAACAAAAGTGAGGGCTCCATTTTCTGGTAGTATTGATAATGTTGCTGTAAAACAAGGTGAATTTGTAATGACAGGAATGCCAATTGTGAGGGTTGTGAACCTGGATGATCTTTATATAAAGGCCGATGTTTCCGAGCGTTATGTTGGAAAATTCAAAAAAGGTGACCTCACGGAAGTGTATTTACCCTCCTATGAGGTTCGTTTACAGAGTGAAGTGGAGGCTGTTGGGGATGTGATTATTCTCGACAACAGAACATTTACAGTTGAAGTTTCTCTCAAGGGAATAAAAAATGAATTAAAACCTAATATGGTTGTTGTTCTTTCGCTTGTGGATTATTTAAATAAAGATGCTGTGGTAGTTCCTACCAACCTTATTCAAAATGATGACATTGGAGCTTACGTATATTCAATTAATGAAGTTGATAACAAACAAGTAGCCAATAAAGTACACATACAAACTGGCAAGTCGTATAAAAACATGACGGAAGTGAATGAAGGACTTAAAGTTGGTTCAATGATTGTTGAAAATGGATTCAGGGATCTATCAGAAGGCACTATTGTAAAAATTGTTGAAGATGAATCGCTGAGTCTGAATAATTAATTCGCTGCAATGAGTAAAAAACAACTAAAAAAGAAGGTTGAGAAAGAATTTTGGCTCACCTCCCTTGCCCTTAACAATCGAACTACGGTAAATTTTTTGACCATATTAATTGTGATTGTTGGTATTGGCAGCTATGTGTCTTTGCCAAAAGAATTATTTCCCGAAGTGGAACAGCCAATTGTATATATTGGAACTACTCACCCGGGTAACTCTCCGGTAGATGTGGAAAATCTGATCACCCGACAGATTGAGAAAGAACTTAATACGATATCAGAGGTAGATAATATCAAATCTACCTCCGTACAGGATCACTCTACAATAATTGTTGAATTTACATCCGAAACATCCATTGAGGATGCACTTACAAAAACTAAAGATGCGGTTGACAGGGCAAAACCAGAATTACCATCCGATCTCAGAACCGACCCCAATGTTTTCGAAATGAATTTCGCAGAATTTCCCATAATGAATATTAATCTGTCAGGAAATTATAGCCTGGAAGAACTCAAGAAATATGGAGAGTACCTGGAAGATGAAATTGAGAAATTCCCTGAAATATCAAAAGTTGAGATCCGGGGGGTTGATGAAAAAGAAGTAAGGATTAATGTAAATCCTTATGCGATGGAGGCTCGAAACGTAAATTTTGAGGATATTGAAAATGCGATTACTTCCGAAAATGTTACTATGTCAGGGGGGAGTATTCTTAGTAACGGTGTTCGCAGATCCATCAGGGTACTGGGTGAGTTTGATGATCCGCTTCAGTTAAATGACGTCGTGGTGAAATATGAGAACAACAACATTGTTTATCTGAAAGATATTGGATACGTAGAATTTGACTACAAAGAGAGGCAGAGCTATGCACGACTTGAAGGCAAACCGGTAGTAATGGTTGATGTTATTAAACGAAGCGGGGAAAATTTATTGATCATTACCGAAAAAATAGATAAGGTACTGATAAAGGCCAGGGAAAGTGTTTTCCCTGACGACTTGCACATGGTGATTACCAATGACCAATCAAAAAGAACTCTGAGAATGGTTAATAACCTGGAAAACAGTATTATTTTCGGAGTAATATTGGTAGTGATCACTTTACTTTTTTTCCTTGGCACAAGAAATGCCATGTTTGTTGGTGTTGCTATCCCCCTTTCGATGTTTATGTCGTTTATGATACTTGGCGTCTTTGGTATTACAATAAATATGATGGTCCTTTTTTCCCTGATAATGGCCCTTGGGATGCTTGTGGATAATGGAATAGTAGTGGTGGAGAATGTATATCGATTACGAGAAAAAGGTATGGGAGCTATGGAAGCAACAAAAAAAGGTGTTGGAGAAGTAGCTTTGCCCATCATTGCTTCTACTGCTACAACACTCGCGGCATTTTTACCGCTGGCTTTCTGGCCGGGAATGATGGGGCAGTTTATGAAATACCTTCCCATTACCTTAATCATTACACTTGGATCTTCCCTTTTTGTAGCACTTGTCATTAATCCTGTATTTATATCAGCATTGATGAGTGTGAATAGTAAAAGGGGAAGCAGTAAAAAGATACTCATTTGGACTGCTGTCCTACTGGTTTCGGGGTTATTATTGGTATTCGTGGGTAGGACTTTTCATAAAGATTTGGTTGTCATATTGGGTAACCTGTCGTTGCTGGTAGGTGTTTTAATTCCCCTTAACACTTTTTTGCTGGAACCTCTTTCTAAAAAATTCCAGGCGAAATTTTTGCCGTTTCTTGAAGGAGTATATACTAAAACCATTCGTACAGCTCTTCGCGGATTCAATCCTTTCTTCTTTTTCTGGGGCACGATTTTGCTTTTATTTTTTTCAATAGCATTAATG
>SDBV01003106.1_pt1 | contig 24711 bp, 16 predicted proteins | sample 2277081 | NCBI WGS metagenome assembly SDBV01 (sample SAMN10402039, study PRJNA504765) | marine sediment metagenome | isolation source: marine sediment core GS10_PC15, 223 cmbsf | place: Arctic Ocean: Southern Knipovich Ridge | collected 2010 | reverse complement strand
CGCGCGCGCGGTCACGCGGCAGTGGCTCTCGGTCGCGGGCGTTGAGACGGACGGGGTGATCGGGGCAGAAGCGAGCGGGGTGCGGGTGCTCTCGGCCGCGCGCCACGGGAACAAGCTCCGCATGGGCCACCACCGGGGCAACCGTTTCCGCGTCCGCCTGCGGGAGGTGAAAGACGGCGCGAGAGAGAACGCAACGGCGGCGCTCGAACTGCTCGCCGCTCGGGGCGTGCCGAACCGCTTCGGGCCGCAGCGCTTCGGCGAGCGCCGGGACGGTCACCTCGTCGGCAAGGCGCTTCTGGGGGGCGAGCACAAGGAGGCTCTTGCGTTCCTTCTCGGGAGGCCCTGCGAACTCGACCCGCCCGCCGTGCGCCGCTCGCGCGAGGCGTTCGACGGGGGCGACCTCCACGACGCGCTCAAGATACTGCCCGCCGCCCGCCGCGACGAGCGCGCGTGCCTGGCAAGGCTCGCGAGGGGCGAGAAGCCCGCGCGGGCGCTCCGGGCGTACCCGAAGCGCATGCGGCTCTTCTTCGTCTCGGCGCTTCAGTCGCATCTTTTCAACCTCGTCCTCGACGCGCGGATGCCGGACATTGACCTCGTAGAGGCCGGCGACCTCGCCTGGAAGCACGGTTCGGGCGCGGTCTTCCGCGTCGAGGACGAATCGACCGACCGAGCTCGCGCCGAGAGCTTCGAGATAAGCCCCTCGGGTCCGATGTTCGGATTCAAGATGATCGAACCCGGTGGGCGGCCCGGCGAGGTCGAGCAGCGCGTCCTTGCCGAGGCGGGCCTGACGCTACAGAGCTTCAAGGCGCCCGCGGGTCTCAAGTCAAAGGGCGCGCGGCGTCCGCTTCGGGTCCCGCTCGGGGGGAACTCCGTCACCGAGGCCGATGGCGACCTTTGGCTCTCTTTCGCCCTCCCGCCCGGGAGCTATGCTACGGTGGTGCTGGACGAGATCATGAAGGTCGGCGACACGTCCGCCTCGGCCTGAGTCCGCTCGGGATCGTACGATAAGGGATGACACAAATGCTGGAATGGAAGTTGACCGGGCTGCAGATGGGTCGGCGATTCATTACACAGCTTGGATGCATTGAGGGTTGCCTTGCGTACCTTGGACGTGAGGTCCCGGCTCCCTGGATCTTCGGGGGTTCCGGACATGCGTTCGTGCTGAACGTGTCCCGACGCGGCATGCACAGTCTGCACAGCTGGGGGCACGGGCGCGAAATGGAATTGGTCCGTAATGTGGGCTGTGTGGTGAAGCGCTACGTGCTGGCAAGCGCCGAGGATCCTCACCAGCGTGAAATCGTGTTCTCACGCATCCGTGCGGCAATTGACGAGGAGTGTCCCTGCTTCGCCTGGGGGCTGGGACACCCGGACTACTTCATTGTTTACGGCTATGACAGGGATGGCCTGCACTGGCGGATGATCGAGGACGATAGATCCCTGCAAGCGGTCCAGATCCGGAACTCCACCCAGTCCCTCCCCCTGCCCGGGCCGCTGTCCCCTCAGACCTGGTGGACACAAGTCGCACCAGCCGACACGGTTCTTGACGCTGCTCCAGCGTTGTAGCAGGATTCGTTGGGACAGGTCAGCAACGATGGGGGGAGCCATGCGCGACGAAAAGGCGAAGCTGTCCAGGAGGGAGTTCCTCGGTACTGCGGCGGCCGCGACGGCCGCTTCGATTGTGCCCGTGCGCGCCCTGGCCGCCGGCGACCGGCCCAACTCGAGATTTGGCGGCGTCCAGATCGGCGTTATCACCTACAGCTATCGCTCGATGCGCGGTTCGGCGGAGGATACCCTCAGGCATGTCACGGCGTCCGGCATCAGCTCGATCGAGCTTATGGGTAACATCGTCGAGAGGTTCGCCAAGGACTGGGCGAAGAAGAGCGGCGCCGGGGGCCGGTCGGATCCCATGGCCGGGTTCAAGGCGCTCCGCAAGATGTACAACGACGCGGGCGTCGGCATCCACATCGTCAAGTTCGGCAACATCGGAAGCGGCAAGATGTCGGACGAGCAGATCGATCGCTACTTCGAGATCGCCAAGGCCCTCGGCGCTAGAGGCATCACGCGGGAGATCAACGGCGGCGCCGCCAAACGGCTCGGGTCCTTCGCCGACAAGCACCGGATCATGATCGGCTTCCACAATCACACGCAGCTCAGGCCGACGACGTACGACGGCGACATCCTCTCTCACGGGAAGTACCTGGGGATCAATCTCGACATCGGTCACTACATGGCCGGCACCGGCCGGTCCGCCATTCCGCTGATCGAGAAGCACCACAAGCGGATCCTGAGCCTCCACCTCAAGGACCGCTGCAGGAACAACGGTCCGAACAAGCCCTTTGGCCAGGGCGATACACCCGTCGCGGAAGTCCTGCAGCTCATGAAGAAGAACAAGCTGACCTTCCCCGGCGACGTCGAACTTGAGTACAGGATTCCCAAGGGCTCCAACGCCGTGAAGGAAGTCGCCAAGTGTGTCGCGTTCTGCCGGGACGCCCTGGCGTAGCGTAGAGGGGGCCCGCCACCTCATGCGGATGGTGAGGCGGGCCGGGCGGACGTGTACAGGCCATGTGCACGGCGCTTGTCCGTCGCCGCAGGGCACGGCAAGGGAGGAATGCGAAGTGAAAAGTTGTTCCGACATCGGCAGCACCAACACCCGGCGCGATTTCCTGAAGGCCGTGTGGATCGGTGCCGCGGCGGCGGCCATCCCGGGGAGGGTGCGCGCGGCCGGGAAACCCAACATCATCTACATCCTGGTCGATGATCTGGGCTATGGCGATCTGGGCTGCTACGGCCAGAAGATAATCAGAACGCCGAATCTCGACAGGATGGCGGCCCAGGGCATGCGTTTCACGGACCACTATTCGGGCTCTACCGTCTGCGCGCCGTCGCGCTGCGTCCTCATGACAGGGAAGCACACCGGTCATTCCACCGTGGTCAACAATGCCGAGATCGATCGCCGCACCGTCGAGATGGGCGACAAGGGCGCGGCGGGACAGGCACCACTAAAGAAGGGCGAAGCGACCCTCGCGCGGCTGGCCAGGACGGCGGGTTACAACACGGCATGCATCGGCAAATGGGGAATGGGAAGCCGCAACAGCACGGGCGATCCGAACAAGGTCGGCTTCGATCACTTCTTCGGGTACTACGACCAGCGCGATTCTCACTACTTCTATATTGACTGGCTCTGGAGAAACGGCGATCCGGTGGAATTGAAGGACAATCCCAGGAAGAAGAACCAGTACAGCCACGACCTGCTCTTCGCCGAGTCGGTGAAATGGATCAGGCAACAGAAAGACAAGCCGTTCTTTCTCTACCTGAGCTTCAATATTCCCCACGCCGAACTGGCGGTCCCGGAAGATTCCATGAAGCAATACGAAGGGATCGAAGAGACGAAGCCCTGGGGAAACATCAAAGCCGCCTACAGGATCGAACGCAGGCAGTGGGGGCTCTACAATGCCTGCGAGAGACCTCACCAGACATTCGCCGCAATGGTGAGCCGCCTGGACAGGGACGTCGGGCGGCTTGTGGATCTGCTCGGAGAGCTTGGGATCGACAGGAACACGATCGTCATGTTCAGCAGCGACAACGGTCCCCACCACGAGGGCGGAGCGGACCCGCGATTCTTCAAGAGCGCGGGGCCGCTCAAGGGCATGAAACGAAGCCTGCATGAAGGCGGCATCCGCGTGCCGTTCATCGCCCGGCAACCGGGAAGAATCAAGGCGGGCACGGTCTCCGGTCATCCGTCAGCGTTCTGGGACGTGATGCCGACCCTGTGCGACTTGATGAAGGTTGATGCCCCCGAAGACACCGACGGGATCAGCTTCCTGCCCACGCTATACCGGCAGGGGACACAGAAGAAGCATGACTATCTGTACTGGCAGTACGCAGGCGGACAGGCGATCCGACGCGGAAAATGGAAGCTGGTCGGGAACAAGAAGCTGTATAATCTTGAAACGGATATCGGGGAAAAGAAGAACCTCGCGAAGGTGCATCCGGAACTGGTCAAGGAACTGAAGCTACTATATCTGGATGCGAAGAGGCCCCGGTAATCCCGAGCACTCATCCCGAAAGAACGCACTGCCATTGTTCTCGCCTGCCAGATTCTAGTCCTGGCAACAATGGCGTGGGCGTCGGGTGAAGGGCGGGTCGACGCCGGTTGACGGTCAAGTCGGGCGGCCCTATGCTCCTGGCGGGTTGGGCGGACGAGTAGGCGCATCACGGGGAAGGAGAAGACACGGTGCCCAGGATCGGCTTCCAGATGATCATGTTGAATGACCACGGCGATCTCGCAGGAGCACTGCGAGTCGCTGCGGATATCGGGTACGACATTGCCGAGCCCTGGGGCTGGAAGCCGCCCGTGCCCTGCGCCGAGCAGCATCGTCTGGCGGAGGCCGCGGGCCTGAGCGTGTGCTCCGGGCACTACCAGCCCGCTCTCGAATGGGTGGCACCGTTCGTCGACGAGCTGGCGGACCAGCTCGCCGCCGCGGGGGCGCGGGCGTGGGTCATGCCGGGAGGCTATGGCGGCCGGACCGTCGACGAGATGGTCGCCAGCGCCGGTCGGCTGCGAGGGTTCTACCGGGAGGCGTTGGCGCCGCGCGGGCTCCGCGTGGAGTATCACAACCACGCGGGCGACATCGTGCCCATGTTCGACGGCAGGACACAGGTGGACCTGCTGCTCGAGCACGTGCCCGAACTCACGTTCCAGCCGGACATCGGCAACGCCTTCATCGGCGGACAGACGGACACGGTCGCGTTCCTTGAACACTACGGCAGCCGGATCACGTGCCTCCACGTGAAGGACGTGAGGAAGGACCACGGGCAACTCGAACGGGGGAAGGCCTCGTGCGCCACCGGCGATGGCCTGGTCGATGTGGCGGGGGCGGTCGAGCTAGCCCGCAGCCTCGGCGTCGAGGACTTCATCATCGAGCAGGAAGGCGTTGCCGGTGACGCTGAGATCGAGGCCGTCCTGCGTCGTTCGTTCGAGTTCCTGAGCGCGTTGCTGTGACAGCGGCACCGACTCTCCTTCTCCCGGCATCAAACACCACGAGATGTGGTCGGGCGTATGTCATGTTCCCGTCTACATCTTTACCGCAAGAAGCCGCTTCTGCGTCGGCAGGTACAACACACCATCATGTGCCATCAGCGTAATGGCCGGCGACTTGAACCTCGACTTACACAGGACCTGCTTCTCCTTGCCGGCCTTGAGAATCCAGAGGATCCTTCTTTCGGTGCTGATATACACTTTCCCGCCCGCCACGACCGGCGAAGCAAACCATACCCCGCCTTCCAGCTCATGCTGCCAGTACTGCTCACCGGTATCGGCATCCAGGCAATGAAGCCTTCCTGTGTAATCTGAGATATACACCAGACCGTTGTCGACCGCCGGTTGCGCCGTCGTCCGATCCACCTTCGCCGATTCCCAGATCTTCCTGCCCGTCGCCGCGTCGATGCACGTCAGCACCCCCTGCCCGCGACCGTGCATGGGGCTCTGTCCGATCGCAGCATAGATACGACCTCCTGCAACCGCCGGGATGGAGATGATTTCACTGGGGCCATCGGGAGTTCGATTGTTGTATTGCGAGTAGCGCTTCTCCTTCCCGTTGAGATACCGATACTCCTTCGGATTGCAGTCGTACTGCCAGAGCTTCTCCAACGGCCGGGCCCCGTCCATGGAACGGACGACCGGCTTGAATGCATAGAGAATGCCGTCGCCGCCGCCAAACAGAATAATCGGTTTGCCACGCACCGTTGCCGCGACGGGGGACGACCAGTTGCAGTGATAGCTCCGCTTGCTGATCTCCTCGGCCTCCACCGCCACCAGCTTGCCCGTCTCCTTGTCCAGCACGATGAGCGCCGGGGCCTCCGGCTTGACGATACGACTATGGCGGTTGTCCTGGCCGTTGGACGTGCATGCATACAGGTACCTACCCACCAAGAGCGGCGAACTTCCGCAAACATCATGCGGCACCACGCCGGCTTTATGCACCAAGTTGTATTCCCAGATGATGTCGCCGTCCGTCTTCTGGAGTTGGTAGTCCGCCGGGGCCTCCATGTATTCGGCTTCCTTCATGTACGGCCCGTCGTTGCCGTCGGTCTGCCCGTTTCGATCCAGGCACAACACATCTCCTCTGGGTCCGACGATATAGAGACGCTTACCTTCGATCGCCGGCCGTGAACAAACTCCGCATCGCCAGATGTTGAAATGCGAGGGCCTTATGTTCCCCTCTTCATAGCGCGGGATGACCATCTGCCAGACCATTCTCCCGGTCTTCGGTTCCAGCCGAATCAGTGCGCCGCCGCCGCTCCGTCTGAGTGTTGGATGCTTCAGATTCGCATCGTTGACCCCGATAAAGAGCTGTCCATCATCGACAATCGGTATCGTGTATTGATGCGTCCCCAGCTCGATGGCCCACAACAGGTCTTCCGCCCGGAACGCGTCCGGAAGCGCCGAGGGTGAGGCTTCCCGCGCGGAACTGGAACTCCCTGCCAGTACCAGCAGAACGAGCACAACGCTCGGCGGCGTACGGAGGAGGTTCTTCCCCGCCGGGCCCTGCCCTTCTGAAGACGTCGGGATCCTCATGAAGATGCCCTCCCTGCTCACCGTGATTCTCGCACAGGGCCGCGGCCACGGCAATAAGCATCCTGCATGGCAACGGTGACAGATTCCGCACGGACAGTGCATGTGCCCGGTCGGCAATCCTATCAAGCGCTATGATAGACGAGCGAAGCGGAGCGGCAAACACCGGGCAGATGTGCCTGCACCATCACTTTGTCTGAACCAGCCAGATCGATCGCTCAATAGGCCTGCTTCACCCTTGATATTCTTCCGCTATATCCATAGCATTTGTGCGTCACGCATGTCTATTGGCTATCTGGAGGTCGTGCGCGTGATCAGCAGAAGAGCAAATCCCGATCAGTGTGCCATACAACTGGAAGGGGAGACAACATGAGGAACAACATTTCAAGAACACGGATTGCTCCAGGGCTAGTGACACTGTTTGCAGGCATACTGATCGCCATCAACGCGTATGGCGCACCCGAACAAGTCTCATCCGAGGACGTGGGTGCCGAGGAGATCGTTTTCGTAAAGCGCAAACCCTATTCGTCGGACCATTACTACACGGACATAAACAACGGTACGAGTGGCGACCGGTTCCTTCCTGAAAACGGTATCTATATATACAACCTTGAGAAACGCCAGGAACGAGCGGTCATCACCGCCGCGAACCTGCCGGGCGGCAAGGGATTCATCGGATATATGAGCCTTTCCTTTGACGCCAGGAAGGTGCTTTTCGATTTTCGAGAGACCCCTCGCTCCGGTTTTCGCATCTGGGAAGTCAGGCTGGACGGGAAGGGCGCGCGCCAGGTCTCTTTCCCCCCCAAGGACGAAGCCGAAAAGGTGGCCCGATGGAGGAAGGGCTGGCACACGGATGACATTCACCCATGCTATCTCCCCGACGGAAAGATCATCTTCTCATCCACTCGCTGTGAACGCACGGTGCTCTGCGGCGGTTCGTCACACCTCGTCGTCCCGGTTCTGCATCGTATGGATCCTGACGGAAAGAACGTCGAACAGCTCAACCATAGCCCCGTAAGTGAATTCTGCCCGGTGGTCCTGGATAGCGGTCGCGTCTTGTATCACCGCTGGGAATACGTCGACAAGGGCGCCCGGGTCGGCAAGACCCTATGGTCAATGAACGCCGACGGGAGCAGGCCGCAGGAAGTCTACGGTGTCGCCGATGACACTACGACCGTCTACATGTACCCCAGGCCGGTCCCGGGCACCGGTCACATAGTATGTGTTGGCACGTGCCACTTCCCGCAGGGAGGCTGCCTGGGAGCGATCATGTTGATCGATATCAGGAAGGGCGTCCGGGCGCGTGGTCCGGATCCCGATGAACGAGGCTATGTGCAGGGCGACGAGCGCTATGCCGTCGTGAACATCACACCACACGTCTTCATAGAGCGCCGGACTGAACCCGGTTGGTTCTTTCGAACGGGAAAGGGGAGGTATACTCATAACAGGAACGGCCAGGGCGGACATCTCTACACCCACCCCTATCCTGTCAGTGATCATCAGTTCCTCGTTTCTTACAAGGACAAGCCCTCAGACCACTACAAGAACGTTCCCAATGCCTACTCGATGCGTCTTATCGATGTGAAGGGGAGCAATCGGATGGTACACAATGATGACAAACTCTCCCTATGGCATCCTTTGCCCATCGTCCCCAGAAAGGTCCCGCCGCTTCTGCAGATTGCACGCGGCCCGTCGCGTAAGAGCGGCGATCATGCTCTGTGCATCTTGGCCAACATCTACCAGGGCATGGAAGGCGTCAAGCGAGGTGAAGTCAAATGGCTGAGAATCAATGAAGCGATTCCTCGTTACTGGAGTACCGGCAGAAGATGGGGCCCCGCCAACAGCAGCTCTTCCTGGAAAGGATCGCTCTGGCCCAGAGTGCAATGGGGTGTGGTGCCGGTGGAAGCGGACGGGTCCGCCTATTTCAAGGTGCCGGCCAACCGCAACATCTTCTACCAGGCGTTGGACAAGGACTTCAGGGAGATCCAGAGAGAGAGAACGTACGTGAATTACAAGCCGGGCGAGGTCCGTTCCTGTAACGGATGTCATGGGCAGGCCACGCGGGCTGTAGCGGTTGTAGATCGCGGGACCCCGCTCGCCCTGAAGCGCGCGCCGAGCGAACCCGGGCCCCAGCCCTGCGACCTGGCCAAGAACGGGGGCAACGGGAAAGCGGGACAGGTTATCCACTACCCCACGGATATCCAGCCGATCTTCGACGCCAAGTGCGTCAAGTGCCACGGCAACAAGAAAGCTGATGGAGGGCTGAAGCTCACCGGTGAAGTAACCCGGTTCTACAACACCTCCTATGAAGCGCTCGCAAGGAAGCAGCTGGCCGGGCCCATCATCTCCGAGTTCACATCATTTCGCCAAGGCGATCGGGGCAACTATAATGGCGCCTTTCTTCCACCGAAACAGCTCGGCAGTTACAGGAGTCCGTTGATCCATATCCTGACCGATCCGAGACACGCCAAGAACAAGAAGGACGACCATTCCAAGATGCTCACTGCAATGGAAATCATGCGCGTGAGCCGCTGGGTGGACGCCAACTACCAGTTCTACGGATCCTATTACGGTCGACAGCATTCGAATTGGCGGAAGGCGGATTCAAGGAAGCCCGCATACAAGCCTGAAGACTTCCGGCGCGAGGCTTCGTTCGAGGAGGCAATCAGCATGGTTGCCCCCGACTGGCACCGGTAAGTATCACAGCCGTCCCGGAGGGAGTCCAGGTCGCGGGCCACTGTGCGGCGTGAAAACCCAGTTCTCGTCCGAAATCAGAGCTGTTTGTCAGTTATCCGTCTTGTGTCCCTTCCCGAGCCATCTCCAGTGCGCGCCTGATTCGGCAATACTGCGACCGCGATTTTGCTTTCATTACTCGTCCACCTGTGCCGTTACCGGAGATGGGGGCATGTCAGTCGGAAAGCTGTCACCAATGTGCGCAACTTGACGGACACCAACACCTGTGTTCGACTATGGGCCGGATGCGAGGCGGCAGGTGGTGGCGGCTTCCACACAGAGTCGCCGAAGTCTGCTGACCATAATGACCGACACCCGGTCTTTTCTGGGTACGGTCGCGCGAGCATCACAAGCGGCAAGGCGGAAGGCTGCTCCGGATGTGCGTAACTCGACAGACACCAACTATGCCCTGGGGGAGGATAGCATGAAGAAGAGATCAGTGATCTGGGTCGAGTATCTATGTTTCGTCTTGAGTGCCGCTTGTCTCTGTATCTCCGCCCATGCCGCGGACGACGGCGGCTACTACACTGAAGAGCAGATCTATGCATCGCGACCGCGCGTGGACCGTGAGATGCCCTTCGGTCATGTCGGCGTTACTGGCTTGCAGGTGCGGATCTACAAGGGCGTTGCCGTTACCGTCGAGAAGATCACGCCCGATTCGCCGGCGGCGGGCAGGTTCAAGAAGGGCGACGTCATCACGGGGGTCAACGGGGTCGCCCTCAAGGGCAAGAACCCCTTCGTCGCGCTCGGCAATGCGCTCACGAAGGCGGAGGCTACCAACGGCAGGATGGTCTTCGATGTACGCTCCGCCAAGGGAAGTGCGGCAAGAAGGGCGACCGTCACCATTCCCGTGCTGGGAGCGTATAGCAGGACGTGGCCGTTGAACTGTGAGAAGTCCAGGAAGATCGTCAGGCGGGCGGCCGAGTACTACTCCGACAAGAGGAAGTTCAACAAGGGCGGCATGCCCGGCGCTCTGGCGTCCCTGTTCCTGCTTTCGACGGGCGACGACAAGTACGTGCCGCGCGTCAAGGAATACTTCGCGGGCTTCCCCAAGAACGTAGCCGGGATAGGCGATCATACCTGGAACAACGGGTACAACGGCATCGCCTGCGCGGAGTACTACCTGCGCACCGGCGACAGCTCGGTGCTGCCGATCCTTCAGTACTACTGTGACGATGCCAAGAGCCGACAGAAGTTCGGTTGCGGCTGGGTGCACTGGGGCAGGGGTATCAGTCCCGGCTACGTGGCCAGCGGCCTGATGAATCCGGCCGGAGCGCAGGTATTGACGACGCTGCTCCTGGGCAAGGAGTGTGGTGTAAACGTCGACGAGGCCACGTTGCTGGGGGCGCTGCGGTTCTTCTATCATTTCGCCGGTCATGGCACGGTACCGTACGGCGACCATCGCTCCGAAGGCGGACTTGGCTCGAACGGCAAGGACGGCATGGTGGCGGCCGCGATGCTGATCGCCTCGGGGGCCCAGGGAGACGTTGCCATCTACGACATGGCCCGACGGCACCTGAGCATGTCCATGATCACCAGCTATCCGGTAATGGTACGAGGGCACGGTGACGACGGTCGCGGTGACGGTATCTGGCGCAGCATTACCACGTGCTATCTCATGACGGAGAAGCCCGCCTTGTATCGTCAGGCCATGGATCGTCTCACCTGGTGGCACGATCTCAGCCGTCAGCACGGCGGCAGCATCGCGATCGGCACGCTGGCGTGGGGCGTCAACGAGATCGGCTCGTCGGGGCCGGGCGTGGGTCTGTCCTACACGGCTCCGCGGAAGACCTTGCGCATCACCGGCGCCCCGCGCTCGAAGTACGCCAAGGACTTCACGCTGCCGGAACGGTTGTGGGGTACCCAGGCGGACCTGGCGTTCCTCTCGATCGAGCACAATCCGAACTACGCGAAGTACGGCAAGGACGAGCCCACCCATATACCATTCTGGCTTCTCGGCGGCGCCTACCACAGGCCGAAGGACGATCTCAAGACCGTCCCTCGCAGAGAGATACTCAAGAATGTCTATCACAGGCGCTACATGATACGCGCACAGGCGGCCAAGGCACTGCGCACAGTCGGCGCGCTGGATGAACTGGAGAAGCTCCTCGTGGACCCGGACCCGCGCGTAAGGCGGGCAGCGCTCGACGGTATGGTAGACTACCGCTACTGGTTCGGGATAGGCCGGGATCCCATAAAGACGGAGCAGTTCTCGGACAGGATGCTCGCGGCCATAAAGAAGATGCTGACCGATCCCGACGAGTCGTGGTGGGTGGTCGATGGCGCCTTGACGGCGCTCAAGTTCGCGCCGGCCGGGGAGATCGACGGGTGCATGTCACTCATCATGCCCTGGACCAAGCATTCGGACTGGTGGTTGCGAGAGTCGGGCTTCACGGCCCTGTCGGGACTGGCGAAGGACGATGCCCTGTATCTGAAGATCGTGCCGAAGTTGCTGACCATGATGACAGAAGAGTATCACACCCAGCCGCGCGCCAGGATGGTGGAGCATCTCAAGGGCGTCCTGAGGAAGAAGAAGCAGACGAGCCCAGAGGGCAAGCTCATCATGACGGGCTTGGTGGAGGCCGTCAGAGTGAGCGAGATCAAGCGCGGCGTGCGCTCGCCTGAGGGCGCGCACAATGTCGCGGTGGCTGCGAACGTGTGCCTGCAGAGCAATCCCGAAACGGCGGTGCAGATCGCCAAGACCATGCGAGCGCGTTTCGGCGTGCTGGGCACGAAGCAGATCGTGAGCCTCGTGGCGACGCCCAACTCAAACCGTGAGGGCCGACCCTATGGACTCTACACCACGCTTGAGAAGCAGTCGCCCGCGCAACGAGAGGCACTGACGGACATCCTCTACAACGACTACCGTCGAGAGCTCATCGCCCGTATGAAGGCGGAGAAGGGCGAGAACCGGGCACTGGTTGACACGATAATCGATCTGACGAAGCTGCGGAGGACCGTGGCCGGTTGGCAACCGCTCGGCAAGATCAAACCTGCAGATCGCATCTGGCGCTTTACCTCGTTCGATCCGCAGACGGAGAAGAACAAGAAGCACCCGCGTGAGAAGAAGCGCTTCCGCGACATAGCGCTGCCCGAAGGCTTCGAGGGGTGGTACAAAGCCGGCTTCGATGACAGCAGTTGGCGGCGAGGCAAAGCACCCATAGGTATCGGCGTCTGCAAGAGGGGCCGCGTCTCATTCAAGAACAACTCCGAATGGGGCAAAGGTGAGTTCCTGGCAATGCGCGCGACTTTCGAGCTTGACGACGTGGATTGCGACTCATACCGTCTGAGCATCCTGGCCAAGCAGGGCTTCCACGTCTACCTGAACGGCCACAAGATACATACATACATCTGGTGGAAGGACATGCCGCATTACCGCTTGATAGTGCTGGGCGGCAGTGCGAGGAAGCGCCTGAAGAAGGGCACCAACGTTCTGGCTGCCTATGGCAATGTCGAGTATGACAAGAAGACCAGGGAGCCGCGTGGGCAGATGGATCTCTATATCGAAGGCTTGAGGATGGCTGACCTGGAATAGGCGCCTGGCCGCGACCGGCCAAAGTGCACCTGACCCGCCCCCGGCTCATCCCGCCCCGAGAGCGTCTGCGAGCCCTTCGGCGAGATCGTCCTCGCCAAGCTCGAAGCCGGCCGCGTTCCGGCCTTGCGGGATGCCGCAGGTTCCAGACAATGCGGCTCCGTGGGCCCAGGAGGGCCGAACTTGAATCTGTTGGGGGCTGCGCATGATGCCGATGCGCGCGACCGGCGGGGCGACCGAAACGGAAGGAACTGTGTCATGCGATCCCACGGCTCGACTGAGCTCGCCGAAGTCCGCAGGCGACGTGCGATGAAGGAGCCTGGTGCCTGGATTGCCGGAGCCCTCCTTCTCGCGACCGCGGTCGGCTGCCAGAGCCGGCCGTCGGGGAAGGCCGTGAAGCGCGGGCCACCCGATGCCGTGGCGGGCAAGGTTCCCGAGGACAAGCCGACGTCCGAGCGCGCGTCGCCTCCTGACGTGGTGGCCGAGAAGCCGCTTCCCAAGCGCGACTCGGGCGACATATACATCATCACGACGCCCGAGGGCGCGGGCCTCCCCGCCTCGGCCCTGGCGCGAGACTTCCCGCTGCTCGTCCGCCTGCACCGGGACTTCTTCGATTTCAGCCGGGCCGGCGCGGATGGCAGGAACATTCGTCTTGCCTCGAGCGACGGCACCCTGCTGCGCCACGAGATTGAGGAATGGGACCCCGCCGGCGGAACCGCCAGCATCTGGGTGCGCCTTCCGGTCATCCGCGGCAACGCGCGTCAGAGGATCACTCTTCACTGGGGCAAGAGTGATGCCGCGGCCGGCTCCGACGGCGGGGCGGTCTTCGACGAGTCCAACGGGTACCTCAGCGTCTGGCACATGAACGGGCCGGTGAAGGACGCGGTCGGCACCCTCGAATCGAAGGACAAGGGCACGACCCCGGCAGCGGGGATCATCGGGCCTGCGCGGCGCTTCGCCCGCGGCAAGGGCATATTCTGCGGCGACAAGATCGAGGGTTATCCCACCGGCGCCGCGGTGCATACCTCGGGGGCATGGATCCGGCCCGATGTCCCGAACACCACGGTCCTGGGGTGGGGCAAGGAGCAGGCGCAAGGGAAGGTGGTCATGCAGTACCGCAGTCCTCCGCACGTCTACATGGACTGCTACTTCTCGAACGCCAACGTCCGCTGCAAGAGCAGACTCGCCACGTCCGAGTGGACGCACGTGGTCCACACCTACACGAGCGGAGATGCACGCATCTACGTGAATGGCGTCCTCGACGACGTCAACAAGTCCAGAGGCGGCAAGCTCCGTATCGAGGCTCCGGCGAGGCTCTGGATCGGCGGCTGGTACAACAACTACAGCTTCGTCGGCGACATCGACGAGGTCCGGATCTCGAAGGTGGTCCGCTCCCCCGACTGGATCCGGTTGCAGTACGAGAACCAGAAACGCCTGCAGACCCTCGTGGGCCCCCTCGTGCAGGAAGGCGGCGACTTCTCCGTCGCGCGGGCCGCGGTTACCGTCAGGGAGGGCGAGAGCGTGACGGTCACCGGCTCCGCCGGCGGGGCGCAGAAGGTCTATTGGATACTCCGGGACGGCGGCAGGGAGGAAGTGGTCGCAGTGGACCGGCTGGCATACTCCTTCAACGCCGGCCGTGTGACGAAGGACAAGGAAGTGGTCCTGCGGTTCAGAGGCATCTATGAAGACGAGATGAAGACAAAGGACATCAACATCCGCATCCGGGAGGACATCCCCGAGCCCGTCTTCACCTTTAGCTTGCCGGCGCGGTGGGACGGGCGCGAGACGGTCTTTGCATCGCCGAAGATATCGAACCTCGCCCAGATGCGGGCCAAAGGCGCCGGCGACATCAACTGCAGCTGGCGCGTGTCGGGCCTGGCCGTTGTCAAGAAGGTCGCTCCGGGCAAGCTCACGCTGATACGGGCACAGAACAGCGGCCGACTGAACGTCACTCTGAGCATCGACAACGGCGGCGCGGCGACGACCCGCACGGCGACCGTCGAGGTCACGGAACCCGCCGAAGACGCCTGGGTGTACCGGACGCCCGCGCCGGATGAGAAGCCTACGGACAACCAGTTCTATGCCCGCGACGACAAGAACGAGGGCACGCTGCACTGCAACGGGACGCTCAAGCGGCCCGTAGACTCTCTGTTCCTCAAGCTCTACGCAGACGGCAAACTCATCAGGACACTGAAGCAGAAGCCAACAGCTGACAATGAATACGCGTTCGCGGCCAAGCTCAAGCCGGGGCTGTTCAAGTACAGGGCGGAGTTCGGAAGCAGGACCGGCGGCATCGAGACGATCCTGCACGCGGCCGGCAATATCGTCTGCGGAGACGCCTACATCATCGACGGCCAGTCCAACGCATTGGCGACAGATACCCGTGAGGAGTCCCCCCGCGAGACGAGCGAGTGGATTCGCAGCTATGCCCGCCCGAGGCACTACCGCAAAGGCACGACGCAGAACCTGTGGTGCTACCCGGTCTGGAAGGCGCAGAGGGAACACAAGGCCGAGCTCGGCTGGTGGGGCATGGAGCTCGCGAAGCGACTGGTGGCGAGCCAGAAGGTCCCGATCTTCATCGTCAACGCCGCCGTCGGCGGGACTCGGATCGACCAGCACCAGAGGAACGAGGCCGATCCCGCCGACCTGAAGACGATCTACGGCCGGATGCTGTGGCGCGTGCGCGAGGCAAGACTGACGCACGGCATCCGCGCGATCCTCTGGCACCAGGGAGAGAACGACCAGGGAGCGGCCGGCCCGGACGGCGGGTACGGGTGGGAAACCTACCAGCGATACTTCATCGAGATGTCCTCCGCCTGGAAGCGGGACTTCCCGAACGTTCGACGCTACTACGTCTTCCAGATCTGGCCCAACTCCTGCAGCATGGGGAACGGTAATGGCGACATGTTGCGGGAGGTACAGCGGACCTTGCCGCGCCTCTACTCGAACATGGACATCATGTCGACGCTCGGGATCAAGCCGCCCGGGCCGGCCCACTACCCGCTGGCCGGCTGGGGGGAATTCGCACGATTGGTCCAGCCTCTTATCGAGCGGGACTTCTACGGCAGGACGATCACGGGCCCCATCTCCGCGCCGAATCTCGAGCGGGCCCGCTACACGGGCAATGCGAAGGATGTGATTGCTCTGGAATTCGACCAACCCGTTGTCTGGACGGATTCGCTGGTCAACGAGTTCTATCTGGATAGGGCCAGGGGGAAGGTCGCCTCGGGCGTCGTGTCCGGGAACTTGCTGACTCTCAAGCTGAAGGAGCCGTCCGCGGCCCGGAAGATAACCTATCTCAAGGAGATGTCCTGGAGTCAGGAGCGGCTCCTCATCGGCGGGAACGGGATCGCGGCGCTCACCTTCTGCGATGTCCAGATCGAGGAGGGCAGCCGGCCCCGATAGCGGAAGACGGGGCGCGATGACTAGCGGGTGACGGGCCCCGAGGAGACCGCCCCATGGGCACGCGGGACGTGACGACGGTCCTGCTACTGGCGTTCCTGGGCTGCACGGCGGCCGAAGACGCCGTGGACGTCGAGGTTCCATCGCGGCCGGTGATCTCCAGGGCCGCGTCGACGGACGTCCTGCTCGCCGACTTCGAGGGGAACGACTACGGCGAATGGGCGGTCGAAGGCGAGGCGTTCGGCAGGGCGCCGACGAAGAGACCTCGGATGCTCGGGCACAACGGGAACGGCGTGGCGAGCTCTCTCCTGGCCAGCAACGTGCACGTGGGAAAGCTGACCTCGCCGGAGTTCGCCATCGGGCGCGACTACGTCAAGTTCCTGGCGCTCGCCAGGGCCGACCCGCAGAAGACGGGGGTGCGCCTGCTCGTGGACGGCGAGACGGTCCGCTCCGCGGAAGGAGCGCGGAAGGGGGCCCTCGAGTGGAGGAGCTGGGACGTGAGCTCGCTCGAGGGGCGGAGAGCGACGATCGAGATCTTCGACGAGTCGAAGCGCGGATGGGGCGGCATCGCGGTGGACCACGTCATGCAGTCGGACTCCGGCCTCGAGCCGATCGAAGTGCAGGTGGCAATAGAGAAGCGGTACCTCCTCTTCCCGTCGGCGCGCGTGGTACGGAAGAACGGACGCCCCCTCAAGATAGTCCTCGACGGCAAGGTCATGCGGGGCGGGACCGTCCCTTACAAGCCGGTGGACCCGGACTTCTGGACCTTCTGCGACGTCTCGGAGCTGGTCGGCAAGACCGTCGCCGTCAACCGCGAAGCCGCCGAATGCATGAGACAGTCCGACGAGGTGCCCGGCGCGAGGGAGATGTACCGGGAGAAGCTTCGCCCGCAGTTTCATTTCACCACGCGACGCGGGTGGCTCAACGATCCGAACGGCCTCGTCTTCCACGACGGTGAATGGCACCTCTACTACCAGCACGACCCGTACTCGGTCCACAGCGCGAACGCCCACTGGGGCCACGCGGTCAGCGCCGACCTCCTCCGCTGGAAGGAGCTGCCCATAGTCCTCTACCCCGACACACACAAGTGCGTGAGGTCGCCCTGGTCGGGAAGCGGAGTCGTGGACGAGGACAACGACGCCGGGTTCCAGGAGGGAAGCGAGAAGACCATCGTCATATTCTTCACGGACATCGGCGCCGGCGAATCAATGGCCTACAGCACCGACCGCGGCCGGACGTTCGCCGCGTACGAGAAGAACCCGGTCGTTCCCTGGGACGGCAGGGGCGGGAACTGGAAGACGGGGCATTGGGGACGCGACCCGAAGGTCTTCAGGTACGGCGACCACTGGGTGATGTCGCTCTACGACTACGCGCGCAGGAGGGAGAACGGCCGTCCCTACAAGGACACGGTCTACTACACTTCGACCGACCTCAAGAGATGGACGTTCGCGTCGCGCTACAACTCGAAGTTCAGCGAGTGCCCGGAGATGCTGGAGCTTCCCGTCGACGGAGACGCCGGCAACACGCGCTGGGTGCTCTACGGCGGGTCGGCCCGCTATCGCGTGGGCCGCTTCGACGGGAAGACGTACACGCCCGACGACGACGGAATCCACAGGCTCCACTACGGACGCTTCGGCATAGAGATCGGCGGAGTGAAGGTCGAGTACAACGTGGCGGACAGGAGGATCGAGCACGAGATCGAGACGCCAAGGGAGAACGCGGTTCCGCTCGAACCGAAAGACGGCGCTATCACTCTGAGACTGCTGGTCGACCGCGCGTCAATCGAGATCTACGGGAACAACGGAACCGTGGTGGACACCGAGGCGTTCCGGAAGACAAGACCCACCGACAGCATAAGGGCCTACGCGCTGGGCGGGGACGCGCGACTGGCGGACCTGCGAGTGCACGAGCTCGCCCCCGTCTGGTAGAGCGTCGGTCGCATCGATGACCCGCTCGCGCGAAGATCTAGGGCCAGCGCTTCGCCTGCCGGGCGGAACCGGTCGAATACCGGACACAGCTCTGCCCCCCATCGCCCCTCGGGGTCGGGACCTCGGGCAACGCGTCGGACCAACCGGGAGGCGTGTCCGGGCCGCCCATGGCTGTCGCCCTACCACAGATCCGGCGAACTGGAAGGTGGAGTGGTCGGACGCTTGCGGCGCGGATGAGACCCGCGTAGCATATCCGCAAGGAACCCGGGGCTGCGGGCGTCCTTTTTTCGTGTTCCGGCTGCGGGGTTGGTGGCACAGGACGGCATCGCTGGAAGGCGTATCTGGAATGACTGAGGCCCCCGGCCTGCAGCGGGACCCCGGAACTCTAACTGCGGCGCTACAGCCTGCATGCATCGTCCTCCTGGCCACTGCCTGCGCGGGATGGACCGTGGCCGCCGAGTCTCCGCGTCCCATCGCCCGCATCACCTATGGCCCCGGGCGGGAACTCGCGAAGCTCGCCTGCAAGGAAATCAATGAGAGCAGCGGGCTGGCCGCAGGACGTGCCAACAAGGGCGTGTTCTGGACTCACAACGACTCGGGCTCCGCGGCGAAGCTCTACGCGTTCGGCGCGAAGGGCGAGCACCTCGCCACCCTCAGAGTAACCGGAGCCACGGCCCGAGACTGGGAGGACATGGCATCCTTCTCTCTCGGGCGACGTCACTTCCTTCTGATCGGCGACGTCGGTGACAACAACGCGGCCCGGGATCGCTGCTGCCTCTACATAGTGCCCGAGCCCAGACTGCAACCGGGCAAAAGGGGTCAGGAGAGGAGCGTCAAGCCACTGCAGACGATCCATTTCCGCTACGAGGACGGTCCACACAACTGCGAGTCGGTAGCGATCGACCCGGGCTCGCGTACCATTTACCTCGTCTCGAAGAAATCGGGGAGGGCGTGCAAACTATACGCGCTTGATTGGCCGGCACGACTCGGTAGATCGGAGCTGGTTGCTAAGCCCGTTGCGTCACTCACGATCCCGACGACCACGGCGATGGACATCTCTCCCGATGGCCTGCGCATGGTGGTGCTGACCTACGGCAATGCCTGGGAGTGTGTCAGACGGCCGAAAGAAGGCTGGGTCGATGCACTCGCACGTGCCCCGCGCCAGATCCGCATGCCACGGCGCGTCCAGGGGGAATCCATCTGCTATGGCATCGACGGGAAGACTCTCTATCTCACCAGTGAGTGCAAGGGGAAGAACTCCGCCAGTCCTTCGCCACTGCTCGAAGTACCGGTTGCTGGGTCGACCGGCACACTGTCCAAGTGAGATCGATACTGAAGCTGATCGCCAGCAGGCACGGGCTGCTGCGGCACCCATACGCCCCTGGCGAGGCCGGAACCCGGGGATCAAGCGGACCTCCTCGCGCCCTTGCCGTGCGGCATCGGTCGTGTATGCTGTAGATGAGAAGCGGGGAAGGCGACCCGGTGTGGGACCGGACGCCGCTTATCCCAGTTCCGTTCGGCCGAAAGGGCCTCGCGGTGTCACCACGATGAGAGGCAACGTCGAGGGAATATGAGAACTCGCCGCGACTTCTTCAAGGACTTGGCGAAGGGGGCCGTTGCGGCCGTCGGCCTGTCCGCCGGCTATGCCAAGACCGTCGTCGGCCGGGGGCGAAGGCCCAACGTCATACTCTGTATGAGCGATGATCAGGGCTGGGGCGATACCGGCTACAACGGGCACCCCCACCTCAAAACGCCGCACGTCGATCGGATGAGCCGCGAAGGGGTGACGTTCTCGCGATTCTATTCGGCCGCCGCAATGTGTTAGCCGACCCGCGGAAGCTGCTACACCGGACGCAATCCCTATCGCTTCGGCATCACCTTCGCCATGAAGGGACGGCTTGAGTCGACTGAGATCCCGATCACCTCAGTCCTCAAGAAGCAAGGCTACACCACCGGGCATTTCGGCAAATGGCATCTTGGGACCTTGTCAAAGAAGAGGGGCGACCAGAAACGCTGGGGCGCATTCGCCAAGAAACCCGAACGGTATTACTGTCCGCCGTGGGATCGCGATGTAGACGTCTCCTTCGTGACCGAGTCGAAAGTGCCGACGTGGGATCCGCTCATCGATCCCGGCCCGGTCAAGGGCAGGAAGGCACCCGCCGGTACGCCTCCCAAGCCGTATGGCAACGACTACTTCGTCGGCCCCGGGAAGACCGTGACGGAGAACATGCGCGGCGATGATTCGCGGGTGATCATGGATCGCGCGCTGCCCTTCATCCAGGGCGCCGTCAAGGCGAGACGGCCGTTTCTGGCGGTGATCTGGTTTCACACACCGCACTCCCCCGTGGTCGGCGGCCCGAAATACCGGGAGATGTACGCCGGCCAGCCTGAGAATGCGCAGCACTACTACGCATGCATCACCGCCAAGGACGAGCAGATCGGACGCCTGCGCGCCGAGCTCGCGCGACTGGGCGTCGACGGGAATACCATGCTCTGGTTCTGTTCGGATAACGGGCCGGCACGGCAGGGCTCGCCGCGGCATGTCGGCTCGAATGGCGGCCTGTCGGGATACAAGCTCTCAATCCGTGAAGGTGGCATTCGCGTCCCCGGCTTGCTCGTCTGGCCTGATGAGGTCAAGAAGCCGCGCACCGTCTCTGCGCCCTGTGTGACTTCCGACTACTTCCCGACGATTCTCGACACGCTCGGCATTCCACTCCCGGTCGGCCGCGTCTATGACGGCATCAGCCTGCTTCCGCTGATTCGGGGGGAACGCGAGTCCCGCGGCACGCCCATCGGTTTTCTCAATGCCGGCGGCAGTGAAGCCGTCTGGATGGAAGATCGATACAAGCTGATCGCGACCCGGAAGAGGGTGCGGCTCTACGACATTCCGGCCGATGCGGCGGAAAAGCGGGATCTTGCCGGGAGACTCCCCAAGGTCAAGGCACGGATGGCGATTGCGCTTGCGGCCTGGAAGGCCGGGGTCATGAAGGAGCTGAAGGCTGTTGGCCGGTAAGGACCTGACCCGCTACCGATCACCGGGGAAGACGGTCAGTGCACCGGGTATGCTATTGCGCGTTGCGTGGTGCGGCGCGTGACTGACGCCGCTCACGCCGAGGACGTTGGAAGTCATGCGCGCAATGCAGCACATATGCACAGAACGAAAACGACTGGTTGGCGCTACTGGATTTCGCGGACCGGCAGTTCTTCAACAAGCAACACGGACGGAGCTTTTCGACGCTGGCATATCCTGATGCCAAGTTGCCCATCAAGTGGCATGCGCCGCATGCGAGTCAAACACAGGCGATCACAGAGTAGCACTGAAGGCCAACAAGAGCATGGAGGATATTGCCGCATGGCGCGGCGAACCCTCATGCCAAGCGTTGTCCATGAAGGGCTGCCCGCCCGTCAACCTATCGTTGCGGCCAGGTCGGGGCGGCGTGGACATGGATGAGGTATTCGTGCCGCGGGCCCTTCGGCGCCACGCTTTCGGGATCGCGCGGCGCCCTATCCCGGCAGGAGCGAACCCAGCCATGTATTGTAGAGGAAGTGCATACGCTCGAGGAAGTACGCCATCCGTGTCATCACGGTGGCCCCGAACATCGCGCCCAGGGCGACCATTATCATGAGCCGGCCCGTCTGCATGGGGCGCTTGAGCAGACGGTTGTCGGGCTTCACCGAAAAGAAGAAGTAGAGAAGCGACGTAAGGAACGCCACGAGAAAGACGAGGCCGTTCACGCTCGCGGAGAAGCTCGACCACGTCAGTCCGGCCGGCCCGGCGAAGGGGTTCAGGGGCTTGAGCGACCTGCCGATCTGCGGCATGACCAGGAGCATCCAGTTCTTGAAGGCGTACCCCGCCGCGACGCCCACGAACAGGCCGCTCACGAGCGTGCTCAGCCAGAACCACCTCTTCGAGAGCTGGAAGTACCAGAGGGACCCGGGCACGAGAGCGAGGAGCCAGAAGGCGCCCACCCACGGCCCGTCCCCGCTGAATGCGCTCGACACGGGCGACCACCACATCGGGCTCAGCACGCGCTGCCACGCCAGGACGACCCCGAGCCCGACGAAGATGCCCAGCGCCGCCTGCTGGACGAGGCGGTAGAAGATGTTCTCCTTGGCCAGGTAGCTGAAGACCGCCAGCGTGACGATCGCGCCCAGCCAGATTGAGAGGGGATGGTTCATCTTACGCCTTGCCTTTCTTCCCTGCGCGATCGAAGCCGTGCCCAGAGCCCGATGTTGCCCAGGAGCGCCGCGAGTATTATCACCGCGTTCCCGAAGGAGGCCGCCGTGACCAGCCTCGTCCCCAGGCCTTGGCGTCCGAGCAGGCCCTCGTACTCGGCTGCGCCGCGATTCCCGATTACGGCGCCGCACAGCTGTTTGCTGTCGATGAAAGTGTGGTACCAGGGGCCCATGATCGACATGCAGCCGAACGCGACCGGCGTCCCGTACTGTCCCCTGGCGAAGCTGATCCACGGCTGCGGGGGGTCGTAGTTCACGGCGTAGACCATGTGGACGTCCTCGATGCTCCGGACTCGCTGCATGAGGGGAAGCTCGCCCACCGGCGTGCCGTTCACGTCCTTCGGATGGAGGCCGTGGATGTTCTTGCAGAACTTGTCGATGACAACGGCCGCATCACGCGTCGGCACCCAGCCGAGGTTGACCCAGTCGCGGCCGTAGTCGTACCCCGCCTCGGCAGCGATGGGCTTGATGACGCCGTCGGCGAACTCCGGCGAGAAGGGCGTCGGCCCGAGGCAGGTCACGACGAACTTGGTGCGCCTCCTGCAGAGGTGGCGGATCACGCAGTCGAGCGCCGCGCGGCACTCCGCCTGCGAACTCATGTCCCAGCCGGAGTTCACCACCACCACGCCGTCCGGCGGGCAGGATTCGATCTTCTCGTAGACGCCCCTGGTAGCGTCCGAGACACCTACCGGCGGGGAAGGTATCCGCACGGCGAGCGGGATGATGCACAGGACCACCATCGCGCCGTATAGCCACCTCCGGTCGAGCTTCTCGAGCCTCGCCAGGCGTCTGATCGTTCCGCGGCCCATCACCACTCCCTACTTGGTCTTCGTGCCCAGGCTGAGCCACAGCCGCAGGCCCGCGGCGAAGGCGCCGCCGCACGCGCCCATGAAGACGGCGCGCTGTACCCCGACGTTCGGGACGGTCATTATCCATTCCGTGATCGAACGGAGCTGGAGCGGCTCGCTGAGGCCCGAGGTGAGCCAGTCCCCGAGCGGGACCTGCCCGAGCATGACGATCAGGGCCGAGACCATCATGACGCCGGCGCCCAGCGTGTTCACCCGGAAGGACCGGTGCGCCGCTGAGACGAGGTAGAATGCAAGAAGCCCCATGCTCGACGCGAAGAAGGCCGTGCCGACGCCGTGCAGGAGCGCGTCGTAAACACCGTTGAACGCGTTCCTCGTCGTCTCCGATTCGTCCGGCCCCCTCAGGAACCCCGCCAGGACGGCTATCACCAGACAGCCCAGGAACACGGCGCTCTCGACGAGGCCCTTGCGCTTGCGCAGGATGATCCCCGCGTGCCGCCGCACCAGGTTGATGGGCCCGAGGAGAAACGCCATCGTGCCCACGATGATGACGAAGTTCGTGGCGACATCCCTGGCCGGCGTGAGCGGATTGGAGAATCCCCCGAGCCACCACGGGGCCTTCGCCGGCAGCAGGAACTCGAGCAGGAAGAAGAGCCCGCCGATGAACGTGATCACCTTGACCGCGGTGCGCCTCATGATCGTCGTCTCTCCGTGGCTGATCCCGCTACTTGTAATGCCTAAGGAACTCGACGATCCATTCAGCGGGCCCGAGCGGGACGAGCGCGAGGATGATCCCGAGGACGATGAGGCCCGCAAAGATGACCTTGATAATATCCTGCGCGAAGAGGCTCGCCTTCATGGTCGGGTCGGGGCTCACGTAGGCCCCGGCGGCGAAGAACTCCTCGCCCATGATCGTGTGCGCGCACGTGCAGACGAAGAACGGCACCTGCCAGAGGCTGGGCTCGGCCGCGATCTGGTAGACGCCCGTGCGCGCGCCCGGCTCGGCCATGAGAAGGCTCGTGAAGTCGAACGGGCCGTAGAAGATCGCGCAGCCGGCCCGCATATCTTCGATCGCGCGCGCCACTCCCATCGCGAAGACCTCCGAGCGGTCCGAGAGGAAGCGGAGCTGCTCCTCCGGCCTGAACCGGTGCGACTTCCCCTCTTCCATGTAGGCCTGGCGGACGACCTCCTCGGCGACGGGATAGACGTTAGCCTGATGGATGAAAACTATGAGCTCCGTCTGCATCCGCGCGGCCAGACGCGCGACGTGCGCGAGGACCGCGAGCGACACGTGCGTCTCGATCGCCCTGATGTCGGGCCAGCCCATGGCGTAGACGATCGGGCGGCCCATCTCCGTCGCGCGTCCTACCGCTTCCTCGATAGCCGTGACGCCGGCTATCCGGCGGACGTAGGGGACCCGACCCCTCTTCGCCCGCCAGAGGGTGATAAGGATCGCGGCGCCCATGACGCCCATGAGACAAGCCGTGAAGAGGTCTGCGT
>SDBV01003105.1_pt1 | contig 24712 bp, 17 predicted proteins | sample 2277081 | NCBI WGS metagenome assembly SDBV01 (sample SAMN10402039, study PRJNA504765) | marine sediment metagenome | isolation source: marine sediment core GS10_PC15, 223 cmbsf | place: Arctic Ocean: Southern Knipovich Ridge | collected 2010 | reverse complement strand
TCTATGCCGACCAAGCAGCAGTTCTGCCCTCCGCTGAGTCGTCGCTGCCCCCGACTTTAGTGAACCTGAAAAACAATCCCCACAACTTTAGACTTCTCTGCCTGAACAGTGAATACACCACAGGCTGCAGGATTATCCAGATTGCGGCACGTTTTCCCGACAAGAAATCCGAGTTTTCGAAGGGCCGGCACTCATTGTTGACGGTGGAAATCGATCCCACAATCTCGATTTCAAAGATGCAAGAACTCCTAAAGTCTAAGCGTACCTTACGTAAGGATGAAATATCGGCAAGGTTCGAGCAGGGAATTGTAAGAATCTCGTGCGACGACATTGAACTTTCCTCTTTCACGCACTTGTACTCTTCCCTTCTGATCGCCCACCTTTGGAACGACAGTAGCAGTTTACAGTGGGGTCAAGTGGAATGCGACGGCACAATTCTCAAAGCCGTCGGCGAATCTCGCCGATTCCCGTATCGGCAGCATTGGGTAATTGAAGTAGTGGACGAAGGCTTTGCGCTTCAAATATGGATGGAGGCGCTCGAGGCATTGGACGTGCAGGAATATCACGCCGCTATTTCCGTTCGTCCCGAATACGACAGATGGGAAACCGACCATGAAACGGGCATCTTTCCGCCCTTTACGCCTGGAGACAGTACCTGGCGGCATTTCAATAAAAGTTACGAGGTCGGTTCGTTCGCAAAAGCCTTGAGTTTGGACCTGCCAAGTGTTAGGATCGCTGTCGCTGGCAACGAAATACCCTTCCGAATGACCGTTATAAACTCCGGTTACGAACATAATGCAAGGGTCCTTCAGGCATTGCGTGTGCCGGACCACGGCGTGCTTCATTTTGAAAAAGGCCGGCATCTGTTGTTTTCGGGTGTCGTGTCCGTGGAAAAAACTGGCGATGACGGTGATTCAGCAGCGCATCAAGGAAAAGTATGACTGTACAAGCTGAAATAGTGGCCGAAGAGGTCAAAACTTCACAAAGAAACTGGGTGAAAACTAAACGGCGCGAAATAACGCGGCGGGGCGTGGTGTGGCTTGGCCAGACCTGCAACCTGCGATGCTATTTCTGCTATTTCGTGGAAAGAATCGCAGACACGTCCCACCCGGAACATCCGTTTATGTCCCTGGACAAGGCCAAGAAGATTTGCCTCACGCTCAGGTATTTTTACGGCAATACCTCGGTGGATATTCAGGGCGGCGAACCGACAATATATCCCGAAATCTTCGAACTGGCCGGCTATTGCCGGGAGATAGGGCTGCATCCAACTCTAATCACAAACGGCCTTGTTTTGGCCAAACCAGGGGACTTGGAAAAGTATCGCGATGCCGGCGTTCGCGATTTTCTGGTAAGTTTGCACGGTTTGGGCGGCATACACGACGAGGTCGTCGGACGCAAAGGCGCGGCCGAAAAGATCATAACTGCGATTGAACGCATGCACGAGTTGGATATTCCCTTCAGGTTCAACTGTACGATGTCTAAACCCGTGATACCTTTGTTGCCGCAAATTGCGCAGAAAGCTGTTGAACACGGCGCATACGGCGTAAATTATATAGCCTTTAATCCTTTCGGCGACCAGGAGGTCGGCCAGCGCACAAGACAAAATGTGGCCAAGTATTCGGACATAAAACCCCTGCTGGCCCAATCCATAGACAAACTTGAAGACGCAGGCATTGAGACCAACGTGCGTTATTTGCCACTTTGCATGGCCGAAGAACGCCACAGGAAGAACTTCTACAACTTCCAGCAACTGTCGTACGACTCACACGAGTGGGATTTCAACAGTTGGCAGTGGACTATGATGAAGCCTCAGGTGACAAAGGAAGGCGAAATCATGCCGCCATTCCGGCTCGGACCAATGTCGAGGTCAATCTATGAAAGTGGTGGGATCGTTCTGCGCGACCATTGCATTGAAAAACCGTTGAAATACAAGTTAAAGTTTGCGGCGCAGCGAAGCATAGCGCTGCTCGAACAAGCCTCTATTGGAAAAGATGAGCAGTACCGTAAAGACGCGCGGGCACGCGCTGTCCACGATTGCAGATACGGATATCACGAAGCATGCCAGACTTGTTCAGCTCGCAAGATTTGCGACGGTTTTCACGGCGACTATGCCGAGCTTTTCGGGACAGATGAAGCCGAACCGATAAAGGGCGGCGCAGTGATCGAAGACCCGCTGCACTTTATTAGCCAGCAGGAAAAAGTTGTGGAGCCCGAAGACATGGAGTGGGCGCAGTAGGGTGTTTTCAGAACTGCTTGAACATTTCCCATATTTAAGAGAGGAAACATAAAACGTGGGCGCAACGAACAGCAAATCGTGCGATGTGAGCATCATCATGTCGCCCAAGTGGGATCATCGCGAACCTTGGACGGCCCCGGCCTACGTTTGCCAGTACTTGCGCCATCTGGGCCTGAGTGTTGAGTTTCACGATTTCAATATACAGCTTTTTAACATCTGTAAGGAGATTGGCTTTGAGCATATTTGGAAGAATAGTGCGTATCACCAAGCGTGGCTCAAGGGAGATCTGAACTTTCTGTCGGGGTTCCTGGATCTGAAACAGATTAGGGGAGACGTCGTAGGATTCTCCTGTGTCGGAACAAATCGAAGTTTTTCGCTTCATCTTGCCAATGAGATTAGACTTCGCCACCCAAAAAAGAAAATCATTATGGGAGGGCATGACCTCTATTTCGAGAGCGACGTCGGCACTATTAACAACCGCCTTGCAGACGCAATCTGCAAAGGCGAGGGAGAACACACACTTCGCGACGTCATGGAACGCGGCTGCGATAATCTTGAGAGTGTTCCGGGACTCTATATTCCAAATGGAAATGGATGGAAACTGACCGAAGACCGGCCGCTTATCAAGGACCTGAACGAGATCCCTTGGCCTACCTTCGAAGAAATAGACGACCTCGGCGTTTACGAGGTGCAAGACCTTCCGCTTACCGCAAGCCGGGGTTGTATTGCGAAGTGTATTTTCTGTAACGACAGGATCCGAACGCCCAATTACCGCACACGTTCGGCCATTAGCCAGGTCGATGAGCTTCAGTATCTGAAGGAACGCTATGACACGGAGTTCTTCATCTACAACGATCCTCTCATGAACGGCAATCTCAAGATCATGCGCGACAAGGCGGAGGAGATCATCCGGCGCGGCCTCAAACTGGAATATGGCGGAAACATCATGGTGCATCCTCGAATGACGGACGACATGTTCCCCTTGTTGGGTAAGTCAGGCCTAACGGTCTCAATACTAGGCATAGAAAGCGGCAGTCCGACAACGCTTAAGAACATGCGAAAGTATCATGACCGTGACATGGCGAGCGCATTTATCCGAAAATGCAAGAACGCTGGAATGCGTGTCGAACTTAATTTAATAGTGGGTTTCCCTACGGAAACCGAGGAGCATTTCCAGGAGACCTTGAGTTTTCTTAGCGAGAACAGCGATTACATTGATTGCATTGTGAGTGCCGCGACATTCAATGTAGCGTATTCAGACTTGTGGCATTGTCTCGACGAATTTGAAATAGTCACCCATCCTGAGAGCATTCATAACTCTTGGCATACCAAAGATATGAGCAACACTCTGGATGTCAGGCTAGATCGCCTCAGTCGCCTGATCGATCATGCCGCCAACCTTGACATCATGAATGTTCGAACCGATTACGAGATAGAGGAAGGTACGCCCGTGAATGCCTCTAAGTTCCTGAAACAATACATGTCGTACTGGAACGACGATGCAGCCGGTACCGATGAGCAACGCGATGAGGCGTTGTCCACAGGACGAATAGTGCGGAAACAGATGCAACGGCAGAGGCTTAAACACAAGGCGTTGGAAGCGTGTGACAAGATTGGAATGCGGCGACACGCGCTTTGGCTGCGTCATCAACTGCGAAAGATAGGAGTCCGGTAAAGTCCCGCCGCTGAAAAGTGCAAACATGCAACCGAGTTCCTCCCCTGATTCAACATATACGAGAAAGTGGCCTCGTGGGTTGCAGCCAGCGCAATAAGTGCTGGATGGAGTTAAATGTGATACGTCAATGAGTCTTGACCAATTTGACAGAACCTCGGCGCAGACGGATCTTGACCCTGATTGCAGCTACGCCAATACAACCAAACGCACGCTCACGCGCAGAGGCGTCGTTTGGCTTGGGCAGACGTGTAATTTGCGGTGTTACTTCTGTTACTTCCTCAACCGAATTGAGTCTGCCGAGCACCCCGAGCATGAGTTCATGTCGCTGGACAAAGCCAAGGACATTTGCCGCACCCTGCGCGAATTCTATGGCAACAATTCGGTTGATATTCAGGGTGGTGAGCCGACAATTTACCCGCAAATCCTGGAGCTTATCGGTTTTTGCCGTGAGGTCGGACTTTTGCCTACGCTCATCACAAATGGCTTGGTTTTGTCAAAGCCGGGTGAACTTCAAAAATACAAGGATGCGGGCATTCGCGATTTTCTTGTGAGTCTGCATGGTCTTGGCGAAGTACACGACAAGGTAGTGGGGCGTGACGGCGCCGCGGAGAAGATTATCGCGGCCATTGAGGGTATGCGCGAATTGGGGATCCCTTTTAGATTCAATTGCACCATGTCCAAACCGGTTATTTCTATGTTGCCGGAAATTGCACAGAAGGCTGTCGAATACGGAGCACGGGTCGTAAATTTCATCACCTTTAATTGTTTCGAGGAGGAGCGGGGGGGAACGCGATCAGAGGAGAACGAGGCGCTTTTCAGCAATATCAGGCCTCATCTTGCCCGCGCCATAGACATACTCGAGGACGCGGGAATTGAAGCCAATGTTCGATATATGCCCCTGTGTTTCGCCGAAGAACGGCACAGGAAAAACTTCTACAATTGCCAGCAGCTTTCCTACGATGCGCATGAATGGGATTATGAAAGCTGGAACTGGACGGGGATGCAGCCCCAGCGGATGAAGGACGGCCCGCTCGTGCCGCCGATTCGCTTAGGTTTCTCCAACCGCAGGTTGATGGCGAGGCACAAGAAGCTGACTTTGTTTTACGAAAGATACCCTTTGTTAGGCAGGGCACTGTTTGGAACGCAGCATGTTTTGGCCAGGATTGAACAGGCCATTCGCGGCAAAGAAGAACTGTGCAGGCAAACCGCCCACATCTACGCCAGCAACGATGGCCGGTTCCCAGAATCCCTACGCTACGACAAGAAATGCTCGACATGCCGTGCGCGAAACATATGCGACGGTTTCCATGGCGATTATGCCACTCTTTACGGTACAGGCGAGGCTACACCGATCAAGGGCGGTCAGCAGATCGACGATCCCCTGGCCTACGTTCGAGAACAGAAAAAAGTAGTCGAAGAGGAAGACCTCCACGGAACGACTTGACCCGGCCTAGCGAGTTCTCGTAACAACGTGTTAGAATAGAGGTAGGTCGTTCAAACACAGAAAAGGCGCCATTCCATGAGGGAGCGTGGATTTACACTGATCGAGCTTCTTGTCGTTATCGCCATCATTGGCGTGCTGGCTGCTATTCTGTTGCCCGCGCTTGCGAGGGCACGCGAATCTGCCCGGCGCGCGACGTGCAAGAACAATCTGCGCCAGTTGGGATTGAGTCTCAAGATGTACGCAGCAGAAGCGCCGGGTGGGATGTATCCGGCCTACTACAACGTTTCGCCGGGCTTCAAACAGGAGCAGGTGTGTCCCGACATGCGCTCTCTTTATCCCGACTATTTGAGCGATCCGAATGTCACAGTCTGTCCTTCCGACAGCGGGGCCGACGCGAGTGTCTACAGCGGACAGATTCTGCCGTTGGCCGATGGAATGGAAGAGATTAACAGACTCATCGCGCAAGGGCAAGCCAACGCCGACTGTGTTATCGCCCATTTGAGCGTTGCCAGGTCCTACGCCTATATCGCAAATGCCACATCCACGCCCACGCAGGGGGCGCTGGTGTTCCGGGCAAACGAATTGGCCTTCGAAAAGGCGCGCGATTTCTATGAAGAGGACGCGCGGCTCGACCTCGGCCCGGCTTGCCCATATGAATACGTTACCTTCACGGATGACGGTGTCAGGACAGGCACTTACGAACTGCCGCCAGGTGAGCGAATTAGGTTCGGTGTAATGCACGGACATTTTGTCGGCGAAGGAGATGTCCTTACAACTGGATTCAGAAGACGAATCAGAATGGAAGACGACGGAAGCTATGCGCCAGACATTCTCTACCGTTTGCGCGAAGGGATCGAGAGGTTCATGATAACCGACGTCTACAACCCCGCAGGTTCCGCGAAGGCGCAGAGTGCAATTCCCGTCATGCTCGACGCCTGGAGCCAGACTGGTAAGGTGCAGGACGACATGCCTGCCGCGCCAAGAGTAGACGTGTTCAACCACGTGCCAGGCGGCTCCAACGTTCTATACATGGACGGGCACGTGGAATTCTTGCGCTATCCAGCGCAATACCCGTTGCGAAACGGCACGCTGGGCGAAGGCGTAAAATTCTCCGAACGCATGGCCGACGGGATGTGGGATTAGAGCCTGCAGGCGGCCATTTACAGCACCGGAATAATACTTTTTCCGAGCACTTTGTAGAGGTGTGTCAGGATTTGTTTGGAGGACAGGCCGTCTGTTTCGGGGAAACCGCCTACGTCTTTGTAGTTTTCGTAGAAATCTTCATGGCCAACCAGAACGGGTTTCTTCCCTTCGCGCAACTCGAAGCTGGATGTGTTGCGTATAGGCCATATGTCAATCGGGGAAAGCCCTGAGATGCCCTCGACAAGCTGATTGAGATCGTTCAGCGGCATTTCTTTTTTGGCAATCACCCAACTGTTTCTTGGATGAATGTGCTCCAGTATCTCCGCCTTTAACTCTGCGGCGATACGTTCGTCGTCTATCAGCAGCCCGACTTCCGTGTTGAGGTTGTCCGACCTTGGGTCGAGGTTCCACGTACCAATGTATGAAATCCGATCATCCAATACGAACGACTTCGCATGAACGCAAAGAAACGGTTCGCGGTCTTCTTCGCCCCGTTCCATTTTCTCCCGCCCTCTCTGTTTGAGTTTATCATGGTTGGGCAGATGGACAAGCAGGTCCTCCGGGTGCGGTTTTAATTCGTGTACGTTGAATTTGAGCCCTTCAATATAAGCTGGTCTTAACCTGTAATTGGCCGAATACGCCAAAATGTTGTCCGTGGCGGCAAAACTGTTTGTCGAAATGGTAACCTCCAGTTCCGGGTTGCGCTTTTTCATGCCGTAAAACATCAACCGGTTTCTTCTGCCGAGTATAAGGTAAGGGCTTTGCATTATCATGGTGTTTTCGGTCTGTTTGATAGCAGCTTTAAGCCTCTTTGTGAATGCGCCGCCACCCCAAAGCCCCAGGACGGTTTTCATCTTGTTCTTGCCGGGTTTGTCCGCAAGAAATTCGACTTTGTTTACCTTTGCCAATGGGTTAACGAATACTTCTTTAATGAGGCCGTAGTCGTCGGCATTACGATTCAATTCACCGAATTGCTCGTCGAATGGGAAATCCTCCGAGATAGTGAATTGCTCGTAATCCCCCCGCTTGATGACTCGCGAAACGTCTCGCAACTCGTCAAGAGACACCGAATGGCGGTACTTCCAATACTTCTCGAAGGACTCGACAATCCGCGGAATCAGGGGACCGGTAATAAGTGCGTCGCGGTCGATGAAATTCATATTCGTCGATTGGGAGTAGTAGTGATTGTCGAAATTCCGGCCCCCCGTTATAGCTATCGCGTCGTCAAACAGCATAATTTTGTTGTGCATTCGCTGGTTTGTGCTTCGGAAAAACACTAGGGCCATTGGCAAGGTGCGCAGTTTTGACGCGTCACTGGATTTTGCTGGCGGACGGTAATACTTGACGTGCAGGTTCGGGTGGATTGTTGCAACGGCGGCGAGTAATTGCGGGTCATTTTCAGACATCAACTGGTCTACGATAACCTCCACATTCACGCCGCGCATGGCGGCCCTGACAAGCTCGTACAAAACAAGTTGCCCGCACTCGTCATTTTTCCAAATGAAGGTTTGGATTTTTATCGACCGGCAGGAATTCCTGATCAGATGAATTCTCAACAGCAGCGCGTCGTTTCCGCTGTTGATAATAGACACATAGTTATTGAACATGGGATCCACACCGTTTTGCATGTGGGCTACGGATTCAGTGGCGACGTCGCGGAATGGAGAGTTTGGAAAGATTGCATCGTTGTCGCTGTGCGCGGCCATTGCGGCGCTCAGCATGCAGACAATATAAACGACCTGCTTGATCATCAGGAACGCTTCCCTCAGTCGAAATGCAAAACAACTATGTGCGTTCCATACAGTCTAGCAGAATCTAGCTGTAGTGTGCATCAGGATGAAAACTCACCGCCGCACCGGTCGTGCCCGTGGGTTTGAACTCCCCTGGACCCGTGATCTCCACTCCGATCAAACCCGTCGCATCAAGCAAATCGACGAGGATGCAATTGTCGGCCAGGTCGGGCATTACGGGGTAGCCGGGCGACCATCTTGCGCCGTTTGTGCCTGCGTCCATTTTTTCGCGGAGTGAATTGTGAATCAGGCCCGCCATGTCCTCGGCCACCCGGTCGGCAAGTCCTTGCAGGAAAAGGGCCGATACGGAGTCGCCTTCATCCTCGAAGCGCTTAACGTGGCGTTGAACGTTTAGTCCGCCTGTGCCGATTTGCAAGCCTATTGTGTCGACAACGCCCGAATCGACGGAGTAGAAATACTGTGCCGGACTGATCACGTCCTTCTTGCCTACGCCGACGACGAATGTGAAATGCAGGCGGGCAATTTCGCGGTTTATGTCTTCGGGATTGTATACGACGATTTCGTCACCATCCGCCTGGCATGGGTACAAACCGTATACACCTTTCGGTTCGACCCAGCCTCCGGCCGAAGCGGATTCGATCCATTTTAGGAAAAGTTCTTCAAGCTCCGCGGCGTCCGTGCCTTGGCGTTGTTGTTTAGCTGAGCCTCCGTAGCGCCAGTTGAGCGAAAAGAGGGCCTTCTTGTCGATCTTCGACGCGAAGTCCTTGATGTCAATCTCGATTTTCTCGCGGGCAAACCACGCGCCCTGCGCGGGCGAGTAATTGTCAAAAGAAACCTCGCGTCTTGGCAAGCTTGTAAGCAATTCTTCGCGCTTGCTGTCTCTTTTTTCCATGGCTTCAAGGCATTCCGCCAGCTTAACGCGGTTCTTCTTCAGGACGGCATCGCGTTCTGAGTCGGAAGCCAGCGTATTCATGACATTTACCCCGTCCATTGCCGTGCGGCAATAGAATACGTTATCGCGAATAACGGAGTGGTCGTCCTGTCCGGCCATTGCAACATATGCGGCGTGGCGTTCATTTACCGGCGCGCCGCCTACAAGCACGTGGACGTCTTTCATGCCCTGCTCAAGCATCATTTTCGACACGGTTATCATGTGATTCGAGGTCTGTACAAGCAGGGCGGACATGCCGATGGCATCGGCGTTGTGTTCCTTGGCAGAGTCTATGAAACTTTGCAGCGGTGTCATTACGCCGAGGTCAATTACACGGTAGCCGTAGTTTTCGAGCAAAGTCTTCGCAAGATCTTTTCCTATCGAGTGGACGTCCTGATAAACCGTGCCCAGGACAATCGTCCCTTTGTGCTCAATAGCGTCGCCTCCATCGCCCGCCCCCTTTTTCATGAACGATTCGATGAAGCGCATGGCCTGTTGCATTACGTCGGCCGACTTCAGCAGGCGTGGCAAAGACACTTCGCCACGCGCAAAACCGTCGCCAAGTTCCTGCATGGCTTTCATCAGATAGTCGTTTATGAAAACCAGCGGTTCATGTTTTTTGAGCGCCTGGGCCACCTGGAGCACTATCCTGTCCGAATACTCGAACTCGATACCGTCGATCTCGATGCTTCCCGCCTCGCGGTCTTTATAGCCGTCCTTGATTTTTTCGCAGATGGAGGTTTCAAGATCGAAGTCGTCGTAGTTTTTCTTTGCTACTTTGGCCGTACCCTTTTTCTGTTCGGCAATTTCCTCGAGTTCCGCGAAAGCGTCCATGTCATGATCGAAGATTATGCTCAAGGCAAGTTTATGGTCGGCCGCATCGAGATCGTTTACAAACACAAAATGACTCGGGTTGACCAATGCAGCGTCCAGGCCCCGCTTCGAGGCCTCGTCGAGAAAGGTCGATGTGACCACTCTGCGCATATACGGCTTCTTGGCCAATCCGGTGGTCAAGTTGCCAACGCCAAGACTTGTCTTTATGCCAGGAAACAGTTTTTTCACCTTTTTGATCGCATCAAGTGTTTCCCGCGCGAAATTCATGCTATCGTCCGATTCCGAACCTATGGGGAAAGCGTTCACGTCCATCAAAATCCTATCGGCCGGCACACCGTATTTTTCGCGGGCGGTCTCCACCACCTGCCGCGTCAACTCTATTTTCTCGTCCGCGGTCATTGCGGGCCCTTTCGGACCCGTCGCGAGCGCTATGTAGACGGGGCAGTGCTGCTCGACGGCCGACATAACCGCATCGAGCTTTGTAAGGCCTGGGGAGACTTCTTCCATTGATACCGAGTTGATGATTGGACGTCCCGGATAGACCTTGATTGCTTCAGTCAATGCTTCCACGTCGAAAGAATCAATGCACATCGCGCCAGGGAAATCCGCCGTGTGCTGATGAATGACTTCTTTTAGTGTATTTATCGTATCGACTTCGTTCGAGTCCATGCACACGTCAATTATCTTCGTGCCCAGGTCGCGCACTTGTTCGTTAACGACTTCCTCCAGCGCGTCGTGGTCGATGTCGCCGTCCCGTTCGACCGCCAGCCGGACTTTTTTCGAGCCGCGCACATTGAGCCGCTCGCCAATTCGGACCAGGGCGGAGTCCGCATCCGGCCTGTCCAACAGAACGGTTTCCTGGGGACCGGACACGTATAAGCTGCAATCCGGATTTCGTTGCGCCGGTTTCAGACCTTTGACGGCTTCCGCTATCTCACGAATGTGGTCCGGTGTCGTGCCGCAACATCCACCCACGATGTTTACGCCGAATTCCTCTACGAAACGCCGCACGTGTTCGGCCATCTCGGTTGGTCCCAGCTTGAAAACTGTTTTGCCGTTTTCCGAGACGGGCAGGCCTGCGTTCGGCATCACGGAAATTGGCAGTGAACAAAAGCGCGAAAGCTTTTCCAGCGTCGTTTCCATCTGGCCAGGCCCGACGCTGCAATTGATGCCGAATGCGTCGATACCGATACCTTCCACAGCGACCAAGGCGGCATGGATGCCGGTGTTGAAGATTTGCATCTTCGAGTGCTCGTTGGCCGTCACCTGCGCGATTATGGGCAGCTCAACGCCGTTCTTCTTCATGGCGCGTTGACTACCCATTACCGCGGCTTTAAGTTCCAGAATGTCCTGCTGCGTTTCATGCAGCAAGACGTCCACGCCGCCGTCGATAAGACCTTCCACCTGGCTCTCGAAGTTGTCCATCACTGCTTCAAACGTGGACTCCCTAAGGTCTGCAGGGGTACTCGATAGAACATAGTTCGACGGGCCAATGGAGCCGAACACGAACAGAGGACGTCCGTTGTACCCGGCGCTCTCGCGGAATTCTTCGCGTGCCCGGCATGCGATTTCGGCGGCGCGGCGGTTGAGATTATATGCAAATTCCCGGTGGCCGATAACGCGCAAATCCAGAGCGTCTGGCAATTCCACAAACGAGGACGTATCGAGCCCTGAAAAGTCGTATTCGGACAAACGCATAGGCGACGCGCCGAATGTATTTGTTTCTACCGCGTTTGCACCGGCTCGAAAATAGCGCAGATGTATGTCGCGCAACGCATCGGGCTTTGAAAACACCAACAAGTCCGACAACATGCGATAGTGTTTTCCGCCGAAGTCTGCATCGGTGAGATCGAGCGCCTGGATCATCGTTCCCATCGCGCCGTCAACAACTATCACTTGGCTTTGTAGTGCTTCAAGAAATGTCATGTTGCCCGCTATTCCTTTTCACTATCAGGGGTGCGCGGCGACAAGGTCAGCGCGTTAAGAAGTTGCGCGGTCGCGCGCGACTTATTCAATACGTAAAAGTGCACACCCGGTACGCCCTCCTCGATCAGTTGCTCGACCTGTCTCGTTGCCCAGTATACGCCAACGTCGAACTGTCCTTTCCGGTCGTCGCCCTGCCCTTCGAGGCGGGTCAACAATTCCGGGCTGAGGGTCGCGCCGCAAAGCTTTGTAAACCGTTCAATTTGGGCAAGATTTGTCACGGGAAGAATTCCGGGCACTATCGGCACGTTCATTCCGGCCGATGTGCATTTATCGCGAAATTTCAAAAACACGCTGTTATTAAAAAAGAATTGCGTCACAATCACGCCGGCGCCAGCGTCAACCTTACGCTTAAGATTGTCTACATCTATGTTGAAGCTCGACGCTTCCGGGTGGGTTTCAGGATGCCCGCCTACAATAATCGCAAATCCCGGAAACTCTTCATGGATAAGTTCAACCAATTCGTTCGCGTAGCGCAAGCCGCCCTCGGGTTGGACGAAATCCGTTTCTCCCTGCGGCGGATCCCCGCGAAGTGCAACAACCGCGCCGATTTCGAGCGCCCCGGCCTTGCGCAAGTAGTCACGCAATTCGTCAACCGTCGAACCCACGCAGGTCAGGTGAGAGGCAACCGGCAATCCGAAGTCTTTTCTGATACGCTCAAGTATATTGAGGGTCTTGTCGCGGGTAGAACCTCCGGCCCCATACGTGCATGTAATATAATCGGGCCTGAATTCGACCAACTCCGCCAGGTGCTCGAATAGGTGTACCTCGCCTGCGGCCGTTTTCGGAGGAAACAGCTCGAAGGAGATGCCAAGCCTTGACGGCTCGTATATTTCGTCAATGCGCATTCAAAGACCCTCACGAGAAAAATGCCCCCGATCAAAAAGGAGCACTCTATTAAATCTAGTCTAAAAGGGCTGGCAAGTCAATGACGGAGTCGTTGAATGGCCTGACGCGCCAGTTGACAAATTGTTTATAAGACCGCCAAAGCTTCGCTTAACAAAAGGGCGCTGCTCCTTACTCTGCTCCGTCATCCCCGTCGTTTGGCATTGAAAAATCTACTGGCGGCGGTTTTGGCGCGTCTTTGCCTCCCAGATACTCCTCGACTATTTTGCCGGCCTCTTCTCTTCCCAGTTTGAAGGCCTCGTTTTGGTTTTCCGGGGATGTTATTGACTGGCTCGACTGGCTTTCCTGTTCTTTTTGCATGTATAGGGTTTGAGTTGGGAACGCGAACTCGACCTGCAACGATTTTGCGAGCCGAACAATGTCCAAATACAGCCTGTGCCGCTCTCTCAGCTCGGTTGACCAGTCGGGCACTTCGTGGAAGCAGTAGAGCATAATATCGAGCGACGACGTGGCGAAGGCGTTGAAATACACGTGGAAATAGTCTTTGCGGGTATATGGGTGGGTGCGTATAAGTTCGCGGATTCCTTCGCAAAACGCTTCGATCTTCTCAGGGGGTGTGTCGTATGTTATCGAGAGCATTGTCTTTGCTCGACGATAGCGTCTTGAGCCCATATTATCCACGGTCGCTGAAATCAGTTTTGAATTCGGCACGGTTATCAGCGAGTTGTAGAAGGTCCGGATGCGCGTGCTGCGAATCCCCACTGACTCGACATTGCCGTCCACGTCGCCTATGGTCACCCAGTCGCCAATCTGAAACGGCCTATCCAGAAGTACAGTCAAAGAACCGAATATGTTTTCGACCGTGTCTTTGGCCGCCAATGCGAATGCCAAGCCGCCCAGCCCTAAACCTGCCAGCAGACTTGTAAGCGGCAGATTCAATGTCTCGGCCATAAACACCAGACCGAAGGCGCCTATGAAAATCTTGAGACTCCGGGTAAGCAGAGGAACAAGCAAATCGTCAAACTTGGTTTGCGTGCGTGCGGCTTTTGTTCCCAGGTATTGGCCCAGAACGTCGACGAGCCGGTACAGCGCCCAAACCGCGCCAGCGGCCGTGATCGATTTGGCCACCACACGCAGAATGTCGAACACGTTGTCCGGCAGGCCTAGGGTGCTCAGACCCAGCAGCCACACCCATGCCATGATTGATATGCGAATAGGCCTGATGAAGTCCTTTTCGACATTTTTATCAATCGTGACGCCTTGGCCTTTGAACCATTTGTTCAGTGCGGCTATGAGAGCGAAGCCTATTATGCGGCTGATGATGCCGCCTGCGAGGATGATTGCAAGAAGGCCTATCCACTGCCAGTTTTCGAGAAACAAAGGGCTGCTCAGCAAAAACGGGAATTTCCCGCCAATCCATAATCTCGCTCGGATAGACATGGGAGCGGCCTGTTTCCCGGGTTCGCCAAGCTCCATGTAAAGCTCTTGCAGTCCCTCCAAGGTCTCCGCGGTAAATTTCCATTCGTTGTTCTGGCCAACCGACTCTATGATCAGGCTGGCGTCGCTGTTGGGGATCTTGTAAAGATATGGCAGTCCGTCCGGTTTGTCAGGGAGATTTAGTATGGAATAGCGCAGCAGTATTTGGCGCAGCATGAACACAATGTCGGTCCCGCTGGCTGATTCGGGTAGTTCGAGCGCCTCGAGAGCGTCTTCCATTCCCTTGGCGTCCCCTTGGCCTGATGCGCGCAGAAAAGTGCGAACTGTCGCTCGTGGGGAAAGAAGGTCGCGGTTGGTTCCAAACCTTGGAACACCGGAGTCCTGTCCAACAAGCCCAGCGTGAAGGCGAGGCAGAGAAAATATTGTCGCGCTGTTAAAACGCCACAGGTCGTCATCGTATCTGTATAGAACGACAGTTCCCAATTCTGACGCGCCCCATTCATACCTCTTTTCTTCGAGTTCGCTAGGGATCTTAGTCAGATCGTTACCAGGATCCTCGAGCAAAGCTTCTATAACCTCATGCAATTGCTGAGCGAGGGTCGAACTCTGCACTTCCTGCTCTTCTTCAGACAGACCCGCAAGATAAAGGCACCCCACCGCCACTTCGATCTGTTCAGGTTCACCTGCATTGGCTGCGTTCATGGCCTTGAGGAAAGTGGTCATAGTTGCAGCAGGCGAACTTTGATCCGGGCCCTCACCCTGACCGCCGAAAAGAGGCGGGGCAGTTAACGGAATCTGAGCGAATGCCGCGCCTGACATAAACACCGCAACCAGCAGGCACAAAGACGCGCCAATAAGTTTGGTTCTGGATAGATTAAACATATCGTCCTTCCACATCACGACTTCCATTGTCCCTCGTTCATGTCTATTCTATGGAAATGTCGCCCAATGCGCAAACAAAAACGTTGACGAAGGCGTTTTCGTATAGAAAACCTTCCTCCGCCAACGCGTCAATACTGGCTGTTTTGGCAAGTCTACGTGTGTTTACAGCGCTTTGCTGCCGGATGCACTCGAAAAAGCTACAAATGGAACAATCGGATAGCTGCCTGGGTACTTTACAAACTCTACATGGCCGTCCATATACAGCACGTTGCTACCGCCGGGCACGTGATTGAACCTTTCGCCAATGTATGCTGTTCTGTTGTCCTTTTCGCTGAAATCCAATGTGTTTGCAATTGTGTCAAAATATACCGGGATTGAACTCTGTGACTTGGCCGAGCCTGCCGGATTGTTGATATCGGTTATAAAGAACCGTTCGATACCATCTCGGACACGATACAATGTCCTTCCCCCGCCTGTGCCACGCTGTACAGGCACCGGGTCGATTCCAAACCTTCCCGCCTTCCCGGTGTTAAACGGACCTTCGTAATTAGGAACGTCAAAGTCCTGGTCGAAACACATCGGGTTGGGGTTGGGCGGGTTGTTCCTGTCATATCCACACGGACCGTTCTTTTCCGCAGAATATACCTGTTGAAGGCCATAGAAACTGTCGTTGTCGGACGTGGCCCAAGCCAGATAGGCGTAAGAATATGAATTGGACAGTACTTTTTCGCGAGCCCATCTTTTCTCAACTGGCGTCATACTTGTGTTGGCTTCCAAGTCATCCAGGCCGTCCTGCAAATCCTCAACACTTGTGCCACCGTCTGACGGACAGACCACAATTCTCAAGTCCGACAAATATTCGGGGTAGATTCCCGAACCGTGGATGCTGAAGGCCCGGCCCGTATCCAAAAACCTGCTGCTTATTGGTGGGAACTTGCCGCCTGCCTCATCAGCGTACATCTTGCAGACTAATCCCATCTGTTTGAGGTTGTTGGCGCAGCTAGCCCGCCTTGCGGCTTCCCGCGCTCTGGCCAATGCCGGCAATAGAATGGCCGCCAGTATACCTATGATGGCAATGACGACCAACAGCTCGATAAGCGTAAACCCTCGTTTCGTTTTCATCCTCAGTGTCTCCTTATTTATCAGAAGAACAATTGCTTCCCAAGCATATTTTACCTAACTCTATTATACACGACCGTGAAACGTCTTTTTGGACACTTGGAGGCGATTTTTCGCCTCCGAGTCTATTTCTTTTTGTGAAGCGCCCCAACGTCCTCGCTCCATTTGGCCCAAATCTTATCCATGGCCTCTATTAATTCGGGGTGATTGGCGGCAATATTATTTGTTTCGCTGCGGTCTTTGCCGAGATCATAGAGTTGCCATGGGTCAACAGGCTTGTCACCTCTTGGCATTTGGCGCAGGGCCTTCCACGAACCCATCCGGACGCTACGGTGTCTTTCGTAACTCAAGCATATGGTTCTGTCCACTTCTTTATCGTCGCGGATTAAGGGCCACAGGCTTATGCCGTCGAGGGACTTTATTGACCTGGAATCATAGGTCGTTGGATAATCAATGCCCGCTATCTCCAGCACCGTCGGAAAGATATCGTAAACATGTCCAACTTGCCGGGAAATCCTGCCGGGTTTTCCAATACCTTTTGGCCAGTGGAATATCATTGGCGTGGAGCAACCGCCCTCGTTCAAGGTTGACTTGTATTTTCTGAGGGGAGTGTTGCAGACAGATGCGCCGACGTCGTTTAGGCGTGAATGGGTTCCTCGGTCGCCCATTTCGCGTCCAGGCGGTATTATAGTTTTGCTGCCTTCAGCGCTGGCGCCGTTATCGCTCATGAAGAAGATTGCTGTGTTGTCGAATAGGTTGTTTTTCTTCAGATAGTCGAATAGCCGGCCGATCTCAAGGTCCATGCGATAAACCATGGCCGTATGAATCGCCAGCGCCTTCTGGTAGTAGACCTTCTCCTCATCGCTTAGTTCGTCCCAGGAAGGTGTCCCCTCCTCCAATCCGGGCAATTTGCAGGTTTTGGGATCGATGATGCCCATCCTCACCATGCGGTCATATCGCCTCTTGCGCGCCACGTCCGTACCGTCCAGGAATGTCTTTTCGTAGCGTTTGGTGTCTTCTCTAAGCGCTTGAAGCGGCCAGTGTGGATTATGCGAAGCGTAATACATGAAGAACGGCTTATTCCTGCCCTTGTCCACCACCTCTTCCTGCAAAAACTTAATAGCGTGATTCGTATCCTCAACCGAAAGATACCAATCCTCAAGCGGGACGCTCATATCCTTCTCGGTGTAAGGAGCATCGTCGAGTTTCATCTTTCCCGCGTCCTTCTCATCAGTCGGCCAGAAGAAGATCGCGCTGAGCGGACTCCCGAAATAGCGCTCGAAGCCAAGTTCCAGCGCCTCCGGTTTAATGTGCCACTTATCGACCATCAGTGTCGTGTATTGGCTCCGCAGCGCCTCTGCTATGGTCATGCCGCCATGTTTTTTAACGTCCCCCGCTCCATGATAGGCCCCCGTACGCTGATTCGACATACCCGTCATAAGACTCGCCCGGGTTGGCGCGCACTTGGCGTTGTTATAGAAATCCGGAAAAAGGATGCCGTCTCTTGCCAAAGCATCCAGATTCGGAGTTTCCGCATCCCCTCCCATACAACCCAAATCTGAATATCCCATGTCATCCGCCATGATGACGATGATATTGGGACTGTCCTGGACAACTTCCTCTCCATAGCCCGGCATACAGACCAGGATAATTGCAGCCATCAGTATTGCGAACAGCCTCCTCATAGAAAAGAGCTTCTGTGAAGCCACACTGCAATTCATAAGTTTTCTCCCATTCTTATTCAAACTGGATTCCGCCGACTGCCAGCGCGCATTAATCACGCAAACACACATGCCCCTCCTGGATTATACACACTCAAGGAGGAAGATTTTGGACGTGCGCATCAACTTCTTCCTCAAGGTCCTACAATGCAGTAAGCTCTTCCGTGTGATGTGGCACGCTCTAAATTCCGATTTAGGGCGTGTCCTCGCGTGCATGTCCAGCTTCTCTTTGAGGGCTGAAGACACGCCCTAAATCGGAATTTAGAGCGTGCCACATTGCGGAATTTGAGTTTGCCTTTTCCACGAAGGGAACCTATTAACATCGCGTGTCCAAAAACCTACTCCTGGAGCGTGTATAATGAGAACGGGCAAATCTTTGTCTTCTGAGTTCAGTATTATGAGAGGTAAAACATGAATCGTCGTACATTTCTTTCCAACGCATCAAAGATGGGAGCGTCGTTTACAATTCTCCCAAGTTCCGTATTGGGTCGTGCCGGGGAAACCGCTCCCAGCGACCGATTGAACCTTGCCATTGTAGGCATAGCGGGTCGCGGATCCAGGCATTGTGCCGCTCTGAAGGACGCAGACGTGAACATCGTTGCTTTATGCGATGTGGACTGGAGCGAGAGGGTGGCCGAATCGTTCAAAACTTTCCCGAAAGCCAAACGTTATCGAGATTTCCGCGTAATGTTCGACAAACAGAAGGACATCGATGCCGTTCTTGTGTCCACGCCGGATCACACACATGCAGTCATAAGTTTGGCGGCGATGAAGGCTGGAAAACACGTGTATTGCGAAAAACCTCTTGCGCATTCGCTTCATGAAGTGCGTGTAATGACCGAGGCCGCGCGCAAGTATGGCGTTCAGACCCAAATGGGCAACCAGGGACATTCAGCGGAGCATATACGGTTGCTTCATGAGTGGCTTGATGACGGCGCCATCGGTTCCGTGCGCGAAGTTCACGCTTGGACCAACCGCTTGAGTATCGGAAGGTTTTCCACGGGTGGTGGACGTCCGCAAGACACCCCGCCCGTGCCCGAGGACCTGGACTGGGACATTTGGCTTGGGCCCACACAGTATAGGGAATACCATCCGGATTACCTTCCGGGCAAATGGCGCGGATGGGTGGATTTTGGCACCGGCGCTCTCGGCGACATGGGTTGCCACATCCTCGATCCCGCGTTTTGGGCTCTCGACCTGGGCAGTCCCTCAAGTGTCACGGCAAGCACAAGCCATATGCCTAAAGACGCCATCGGCGAAACTTATCCCGCCGCGTCAATAGTCCGCTACGAGTTCCCTGCCCGGGGGGACAAGCCGCCCGTTTCTCTTACATGGTTCGACGGAGGCCTGATGCCGCCCCATCCGAAAGCACTTGAGCCCGAACGGCAACTCGCAACCAATGGGGCCCTTCTTTTCGGAGATGAAGGAGCCATCATGCATGGCTCTCACGGCGCTCGCTCGATGCGGATTATTCCCGAGAGCCAAATGAAAACTTATGAACTTCCCGAAAAGACCCTGCCGCGCGTGCCCGGCCATCATGAAGACTGGATCAAAGCCTGCAAGAGTGGAAAACCGGCATCGAGCAACTTCGACTATTCAGGCCCGCTCACAGAGATGATTCTGCTAGGCGTAATCGCGACCAGGTTCAGAAACCGGAAACTCTTGTGGGACGCAAAAAAGATGCGCATCACAAACGACGAAGAAGCCAACGCATGCGTCAATCCACAATACCGTGAAGGCTGGGAGCTATGACAAGCCTGTTTGTCGCTCAGTTTTTCTCCGTTAGGGTTCGTGAACGCAAATGGCGGAAAACGATGGCTATTATCTGTATAATATAGTTGATACTCCAGATGAACGGCATGAGTAGAGCAAGCAGCAATCGGCTATGTCAGTCAGTAACATTAATTAAGGATTGTATAAGAAAATGGATACGTCAAGAATAATGCAACGTCAGTTTCCATGCGTGAAAATCAACGGAAAACTCAAGCAAATCAAGATCGTTGTTCTCGCTCTGTCTCTCATGATCGCCTGCGTTTGCAGCGCGTCTGAAAAGCCAAACATCGTGCTTGTCATGACCGACGACCAGGGATGGGGGCAGACTGGCTATTACAATCATCCTGTTCTCAAAACGCCAAACCTTGACAAAATGGCGAAAAACGGTTTGCGCTTCGACCGGTTTTACGCTGGCGCACCCAACTGCTCGCCGACGCGCGCTACGGTAATGACTGGACGCAGCAACGACAGGTGCGGTGTCAATAATCACGGTTATCCATTGCGAAAGCAGGAGACTACGCTGCCCCAGGCGATGAAGAAGGCCGGATATACCACGGGACATTTCGGCAAATGGCATTTGAACGGCTTCAGAGGACCCGGAGTTCCTGTTCTCAAAGACGATCCGCTCAGTCCAGGCCAATTCGGATTCGACGAGTGGCTTTCCGTAACGAATTTTTTTGACCGCAATCCCCTGATGAGCCGCAAGGGAGAATTCGTAGATTTCAAAGGCGATTCCTCGGAGGTGACAGTTGCCGAAGCGCTCAAGTTTATTGAGGGCCAGGCCAAACAGAAGAAACCTTTTTTCGCAGTCGTCTGGTTTGGCACACCACACAGTCCCTTTATTGCCAGCGATGAAGACAAGGAGGCCTTTGCCGATTTGGACGAGTCGTCCCAGAACCACTATGGCGAATTGGTGGCAATGGACCGCAGCATAGGCACATTGCGTAAAGGACTGCGCGATCTGGATATTGCCGAGAATACACTGCTCTGGTTTTGCAGCGACAACGGCGGATTGAGAGGAATCGAACCCGAAACCGTAGGCGGTCTTCGCGGCAATAAAAGCACCATCTTCGAAGGTGGCTTACGCGTACCGGGGATTGTAGAATGGCCCGCGGTCATAACCAAAGCGCGCATCACCAATCATCCCACAGTGACAATGGACATCTTTCCCACCTTAGCCGAAATCGTCGGACTGCCCGAATCGGTTTTGCTGAAACCATACGATGGAACAAGCATCCGCGCACTCTTCGATGGCGAAATCGGCGCGAGAACAAAGCCTATTCCTTTCCGTCACACAAACCGGGCCGCGCTGATCGATAACGACTACAAATTATTGACCGAAGACCTGAAGAAGGGCAAGTTTCAGCTATACGATCTCGTCAGGGACACGAAAGAAACCACAGACATATATGCCGAGCGTCCGGAAATTGCAAAACGTATGCTGAAAGCATTCCAAGCCTGGAATCAGGAAGTTGAAGCCAGCATTGAAGGTAAGGACTATCCCGAAGGGCGCCTCACAGGCGGTGGTGTCACACCGCAGAGGAGATGGTCCAGCTCAGAAGAATACAAACCCTACTTCGAGCAACTCAAGAAGCGCCCTGAATACGCCAAAGAACTCGCGAAAAAGTAAAAGGGAAATCCGTTACTGCAGAGAGGCAAGGAAACTCTGAGGCAAGTCTGATAGAAACCCAGTTTTTCATTGGCCAGCTCAGCCTGCGGAGAACATCTGGCGAGTTTCTTCCACTTCACTAAGTACGGTACACATTACAGCATCGAGGACTTCTTGGCTCAGCCCCAATTCCTCCGTAGCCGCCGAATCGAAACAGTAGTTGAGACCGTCTACCCCTATCCCTATTCCGCATTGCATCGCTAGCATATCGGCGGTGTGTGCTAAGTACGCGCCTTTCACTTCCTTAGTCGCCTTCCCGGGCTGATGATGAAACTTGACGACTTCCACAATTGAAGCCGGAAGGCCCCATATCTCCAGTAGCGAGGCGCCCAACTCAGCGTGGTCAATCCCAAATTTTTCCCGCTCAGCTTCCTCAAACGAGATTTCTTCTTCATATGCCATGTCAATTACAGGTTTGGCATCAAAACCCAGGAACGTGCCAAGAACTGACTTGCCGATGTCGTGCAACAATGCAGCCGTGTATATGAAAGAAACCTTGGGCATGCCTAATTCCGCCACCAGGCTTTGAGCCGCAACCGCAACCGCAACGGAATGCTCTAACAGCTCTCCTGCCCCCAAGTCATATCCCTTGATTGCAGGGCGCGTAGTGGGCCCAACGGCATCTATCATTACCAGTTCCAAGGTGCGGCGCGCCCCCAAACGCACCACTGCGTCGCTTACGGAATCTACTTCCATACGCCCCTTGAATGCAGCCGAATTACACATGCGCAACAAGTTAGCCGAAAGCGCTGGGTCCCGCCCAATGATCTTCGACAGTTCGTCAGTTTCCATGTTCTCATCCTGCAAAAGCTGGACGGCCTCGGTCGCCGCGGATGATATTACAGGTACCATATTGAGCTTGGCCAGGATCATATTCTTCATACTCATAATGTGGTCTCAATTCCGTTGAACTTGACTGTTGTTACACCCGAACTCAGACGGAGCTTCATAGTTCTTGGTTTAGTGCCGCCAACATCTTCCCCTCGTATGGCTATGCGGTTCTTCTGAAGAATCGCCCTCAACACCATCACGTTCCGCTCGCCAATGTTGAACATCTGCGCGCCCCTAAGCGGAGAAGCTCCACCGGCTATTTTGGCGACCAGATTCTTGCTGTCGGTACCCAAGGCTTGAAGTTTCTTAAGAAGTCTCAGAACTCCGGTATCGGTAAACATGCACGGGTTGTCCAAAGCTTTCTGTGGATTGGCTTTTGACATAGGCAGCAGGCAGTGAACGAGACCTCCTACCCCTTTGTCTGGATCGAAAAGCGACAAACCGATGCATGACCCAAGTGAGTACGTGATTATTTCATCATCCCGCTGCCTGGCGACTTTCATGTCGCTGACACCAACCGTATGGGTCATCCATGAATCTCCTCAATCTCACCGGCTCTTAGATCACTACCCAGATTAGTCTTTTCGTTTAATGCCCAGAACGCGCCAAGTCGGAGTTGCGCTCGATAACTAACCCCAACGATAGCGGATGTAATTATACTTATCACAGCGCTTTATGGCAAGGGAGATGCCGTGAAGATGCGCGCTTGCCGCAGAAAACAGGCCTGATATCCGGGCTGGCGGCTCCCCGGTCAAGAGATGCAAGAAAGGTCGCGTCACAAGAAATTCACCTGTCATCCAACAGGTTCATACGCTCCTCGGACCCTTTGATTTGCACGTTGAGCGTCGAGAAGGTCCAAGCGCCCCCTGACTTTGTTGCGACAGCGTAAATAGTGCCCGATCCCTTGGGCCCGGAGATGGGAATTGCGATGTCAGCATCGCCGGACGAACCGCTGATGTTAATGCTGCCTGTCACAAGAAAGCCCGCTTCAATTGGGCTTCCCAGCGCCTCGGACACGGACTCGTTTGCCTGGGCTTGTGTGAGAGCGTCTTTATACACGTCCGAGGACTTGATAAGTCCAAAAACCAGCGCGACGATTAGTCCGACAAAAACAACCATTACCAGGACGATGCTGAAACAGCCAGCCGGAACGCACCATTTCCAGTTCCGGCTCCACCAGTTTCCCTCATTCTGATTCATAACTCTCCTTCCAATTGTGCCCTGTCGGCGATCTCATGTGGCCACGGCTTAGGCACGGAGCAGCACAGTCTAACCTCAAGCGTAATGCTCACTCGTTCAGATGCATCCTGCACATAACGCACTTAACTCTTGGGGGAAAACTTCCCTATCGTAGGACTCACGAGTCTTGCGAAGTCATCATAAGACAATCGAATCAGCTCGGTGTGAGAGCCGGCGTTGAAGCAGATCTCCTTATCCTCACTAAGACTCTCATCAACATAGACGGGCATTTCGTACAGGTTTCCAAAGGGCGGCATCGCACCCGCCTCGCACTCCGGAAACTTGTCCTTAAACTCGGCTTCATCGGCCAGTTCAGCGTTTTCGACCGATGCAGCCTCCTTCAGCAGCCCGAAGTCCACACGGTGCGTGGCCGGAAGAACAACCATCGCCATTGTGCCGTCAATTTTAACCATCACCGTTTTGGCAAGCTCCTTACCAGGAACATGTGCGATACCGGCTATTTCCTGGGCTGTGAACGCCTTGGAATGCGATATGCTCAGGTACTTCACACCCTCGCTGTCCAGAAACTCTTTCAGTTTACGTATTGGCATTGTGGAACTCCTTTCTTTAAATCCACAGACCGCTCACCGTGGAAACTTCCAAAACAAAGAAGACTTCTTCGCTCCTAACCAATTACATATCAAAGAATTTCAGCCGCCATCCCCCCGATCTTTACAGTGCCATTTTCTATGAGCAACAACACAAACAGGCCATATCGCGAGACAAGAGAGCCAGAACAGAATCTCCATTGCCAAATACATATCCGGAAACAGACCAGAGACAAAAAAGAGAATGGCCAGCGGCAGGACATAAATGAAAACCGCCACGAGATCCGAGCGGCCAAGTCTGTCTGACCTGAATGCGCGCACGGCTTCGACGGTACCGCAAATCACGAATGAGCCGACCAATCCCGCCAATGTGCAAGCAAGGACAAATATGACCAGAAAAGTAAGGTCATCGGCAATGAGTGCACCAACAACAGAGAACTTGTACGGGAAAAAGAAGCATAGGAAAAAGAGCAAGACAGAGTACAACAGGTAAGGCTTGGCTTTGATATGTAGCTTAGTCTCACACATCGCAGTTCTCCCAAGGCACAAGCGCCTGAGGCAAGCCCATCACCTCAGCGCAAAACCCTAAATATAGTCTATGCCTGTTTGCCGCTGCTGTCAAGAACCATCGACGGAAGATCGAGCGA
>SDBV01003104.1_pt1 | contig 24714 bp, 26 predicted proteins | sample 2277081 | NCBI WGS metagenome assembly SDBV01 (sample SAMN10402039, study PRJNA504765) | marine sediment metagenome | isolation source: marine sediment core GS10_PC15, 223 cmbsf | place: Arctic Ocean: Southern Knipovich Ridge | collected 2010 | reverse complement strand
GCTCGAAACGAAGGCCCTCCGCGACGGCGACGACTACGTGATCAACGGCCGCAAGATCTGGACCAGCGGCGCGGAATCCAGCGACTACTGCTGGCTCGCCGCTCGCACCGACCCCGAAAGCTCCCGCCACGCCGGCATCTCGATGTTCGTCGTCCCCATGAAGCAGCCCGGCATCGAAATCCGCCCAATCGTCAACCTGCTGGACAAGCACTGGTTCAACGAGGTCGTGTTCGAGGATGTCCGCGTGTCAGTCACCGAGCGCATCGGTGGCGAGGGCGAAGGGTGGGGCCTGCTGGCGTCAGCTCTCGGCGTCGAGCGCATCACGATCTACCGGGCGTACGTACACTGGCGCACGCTGGTCGGCGCCGTCCGGCGGGCGAAGGCGAACGGCGGCGAAGGCTGGTCACGTCGCGTCCGCCAGCAGGTCGGCGGCCTGCGCGTCGAGTACGAGATCGCGGAACTGCTGCTGGAGCGCGCCGTCCAGATGCACACGGGGGAGCGCGATTACCGAGGCCAGGCGGCGATGGTCAAGCTCTTCAACACGGAGTTCGCCCAGCGCCTCTACGAGACAAGCCTCAACCTGCTCGGCCTCTATGGCCCCCTGACGGAGAATGACCCGCGCGCCCCCTACGAGGGCGCAACGTCGCACAACTTCCTCTCGGCGGTGCAGGACACGATCGGCGCCGGCACGTCAGAAGTGCAGCGCGACCTGATCGCGATCCGGGCGCTGGGACTACCGCGCGGCTAGAGCTCGAAGGCTTCGGCTCTAGACCCAACCGTTGTTAGCTACAGCATTTTCTATTCCCTCTCTTGCTGACCTCAGCATGTGGTAGTAAACTGAATGCCCAACTCTATCGAGTCTCATGATCGACTCACCAAGTAGGAGGGCATGCCAAGTGGCGAAGCCAACGTACAAGCCGGGCGAAAAAGGTGGAGAATCAGGACAGTACAAGACCATCGGCCCGAGAGGTGGTGAGAGAGAACCCTACGAAACGACCCATACGAAGGGCACGCCCTTTCCGCCAACCAAGCAGCCGGGTGAGGAGTACGTGCAGGTGGATCCCACGAAGCACAAGAAGTGAATTGCGTCCTCTGCTCTCACCCGAAGACTCACGTCAAGGACTCTCGGCCAGACGGCGATGGGATTCGTCGTCGCCGCGAATGCGGTGGATGTGGTCGTCGCTTCTCGACGGTTGAGAGAGCCGACTTTGGCGGAATCAAGGTTCTAAAGAAGGATGGTCGTCTCCAAGAATTCGACGGTGAGAAGATATTGGACGGAGCACGCAAAGCGTGCGCTAAGCGCCCTATACCATCAGGAGAAATTGAAGCTATCGCCAAGGACATCGCCAAGGAGCTTTCTGCGCTCAACAAGCCACAGGTACCGTCTTCCCTCTTAGGCGATATGGTCATGGAGAGGCTTCGAACGCTCGATGGAGTTGCGTACATTCGATTCGCTTCAGTGTATCTCCCACTCTCAGACGTAGGCGAGATCGAACGGGAGATCGAATCCTGGCGGGCTGGCAGATGGCGAGGCGGGGTTCCGGTCGGGCAGCTGCCACTACTGCCGGAAGAGAGTCCGACTCAATCCACTCCCCGTCGCAAACGTCGGCATCGACGCTCAGTAGCACCTCGACCGGAGCCGACGACTCTACCGCAGCACGTCATCCAGCCAAAATCCAGGACGGGCTCATGAACTGGCGTGACGATGGCCGTCGTCCTGCGCGTGGTAGCCGCATGGCTTCAGATCCGCCCAATCATGCTGGGCGCGGCTAGAGTTCGAGTTCGCGCTTCAGCGTCTCGAGCGACGATTCCATGTTGTTGAGCACGACTCGGGACGTCAAAAGCAGCGCGCCGATCTTGCCGATGACGCCGAACGGCGGCGTGTAGTTGTACGTCCATTCGAGGCGCGTACCGCCGTCCACTTCCGCCAGGCTGATGCGCTCTTCGCCCTTCAGGTAGCCCGTGAAGGTGCGCGCCCACGCCTCGCCGGGGCGATATTCCGTCCATTCGCTCTCAAGCGTGTTCTCGCGCGGAGTGACTTTGATGATCGTGCGGTCCCTCGTGCCAACCGTCTTGCCGTCGCCCTCGGTCACGGTCACCTCGGAGACGTGAACCGTCCATTCGGGCATCTTTAGTGGCTCCGCCGCCGCGAACACGTGCTCGCGTGGGGCGTCGATGTCGATTACGGCCTTGAGACGGGGCATGAGATTACCTCCATAGAGTCGCTAAACCGCAGGCTAAAGCGCCGAACAGCGAGCGTCAAGATCGCTTGCGGGGTGATGGGGCGAGCGTATAATAGAGATCGCGAGCGGAAGTGGCTCAGTGGTAGAGCACCTCCTTGCCAAGGAGGGGGTCGCGGGTTCGAATCCCGTCTTCCGCTCCATTTCTATTTTCAGATACAACTTCCACACGGTAACTGGATACCTGTCAACAAACGAGTGCCGCACAGTGCTTGGAGACACGGTAACTGGACACTTAAAATGACCTCAGTTTCAAGGAGGTCAAGCATGGTTACCGACGTCAAAACGGCCACTGAGGGGCTATTTCTCGACCAGTTTGTACGGGCTATCCGCGCCGAGAATCTGTCCGAGCGAACGGTCGAAAAGTATTACGAGGCCGTCAAGATATTCGCGCGGTTCCTTGGGGCGGCCGGGATGCCAACGGCGCCCGACTCCATCAGTCGAGAGCACGTCGAGTCGTTCATCGGGGATCAACTGAAGCGGCACAAGCCGGCCACGGCCGCGACTAGGTATCGAGCGCTTCAGCGCTACTTCCGTTGGCTCGTGGAAGAGGGCGAAGTCAAGCAGAGCCCGATGGCCAACATGCATCCGCCCCGAGTGCCCGAAACGCCGCCGGAGATCCTGTCCGATGAGAACGTCGCCAAGCTGCTGAAGTCCTGCCAGGGCACCGCGTTCGAGGACAGGCGCGACACGGCCATCATCCGGCTACTGATAGACACCGGCCTGCGCCGCGGTGAACTCGCTGGACTTCATCTTGACGATATTGACCTCGATCACCAGCTCGTCCACGTAACAGGCAAGGGCGACCGTCCGCGCGTCGTGCCCTACGGTCGGAAGGCCGCGAGAGACATAGACCGCTACCTGCGCGTCCGGACACAGCACCGCGACGCGGATCTGCCCAACGTCTGGCTCGGCAGAGGCGGCGCCACGACGGGGTCGGGGATCTATCAAATCGTGAGGGACCGCGCGATCGAGGCCGGCATCGGCAAGGTCTACACGCACTTGTTTCGGCACACTTTCGCGCATTTGTGGCTGCAAGCTCAGGGAGCGGAGGGCGATTTGATGCAGTTGGCCGGCTGGCGTAGCAGGACGATGCTGACACGGTACGCCGCCTCTCGGGCAAACGAACGGGCACGCGCAGCACACCGGCGGCTGTCGCCGGGCGACCGGTTCTAAGATGGCGGTCCGGCTGTGACGGACGTTTACGCCCGCCTGGACAAGCGCGGGCGGTTCGTTCTCTGTGGCGCGCTAGACAAGCGAACCGGCGCTGGGTGTGGCGCAATGCTCGGACTGATCATTGAAGACGTGGGGAAAAGGCTCGTATGGCTGCCTCCGTCATGGAAGGTTGAGTATCAGCCACAGGCTGCACCTGGAGAGCAGGTGTGGTCGATCTCATCACGGGCTATGAAGCAGCACCGGTTCGGCTTCCCCCCGGTCGTGCGCAGCATTATGGGCGACGGGATAGATAGCGCCGGAAGCGTGATCGGTTGGCTTCCGTTTCTCCCAGCCCGTATTCATTGTCGCTGCACGTACACACAATGGCTTGCCCGCGATCGTCTGGACGCACACAACACCCCTTGGGATAAGCGGGTCCCGTCAGCCTGCGCTGACCCGTCCTGCCCGAGACCGGCTGGCCGCTCTGGCTACTGCGCCGTCCACGCGAAGGAAGGCCAGGCCTCGCCTGAAGCTGCGCGATCCAGCCCGCTCCCTGCCGTGGCCGGCATCCTGCGTGCACCCGGCGACCTAAAGAGGTGGAAGCGGTTTGTGCAGGCCCTCGGTTGACGGTGCCGGGAGCGCCATGCTATAAATGCGTAAAGATATAAGCACCTGAGCCAGACGAGCGGCTGTTCACTACTCACGGGGCGCTTCCGAGAGAAGCGTAATCGAGGTAAGCGAGGAGTCGCTTTTTGCTTACCTCAACCGAGCGAACACTAAGAGCCAGGATCGGCGCCCATGCTCTGCACAGCCGTTACGATTCACATGAATTGACGGCGCCTGGGCGGGCCGCGGCTGCGACCGCGCTTGATCTCAGGCTTCTCACGGAGATCGACCCGCAGAACGTGCTGGCCGAAGCCGAGCGCCAGCGGCGCCTCGCGCACGCCAGGAAAGCTCATTTCTCGAAGCTTGCGCTAAAGTCGGCGCGGGCTCGCCAGAAGAGCGGCCCAAAGTGAAGAACGCCAGGGCCGAAACCCCAGCGCTCACTACCTGCAGAATATCACAGTGGCAGCACTCCTTGGGGTGCCGCTGTCCGGATGACGCGCCTCCAGCCGGAGACAAGCTGACCGCCGACACGGTACGAGCTGGCGCCGCGAAGGCGCTCGCCGCTCACGCTCGCCGCCATCGCTCGACCTATCGCCGAGGCCAGGATGTCCCCTGGTGGGCAAAGTGAACACCACGACGACGCTCCGCACCGAGAACATCCCAGGCGAACTCGACCCCCTGTGCCAGTGGGTCATGTGGAAGCTGGAGACGGTCAAGGGCAAGCTGACAAAGCCACCGTACTCGGTTCATACAGGAGAGAAGGCGTCGTCCATCGACCCGAAAACCTGGGCAACGTTCACCGACGCGATGAAACGGTACGAGCACGGGGGTTACGCCGGGATCGGCTTCGTCTTGACCACTGACGACCCTTACGTCGGCATCGACCTCGACCACTGCCGCGACCCCGAGACGGAGATCACCGACGACTACGCGATGTCGATCGTGGAGAAGATGGACTCCTACACCGAGGTATCCCCCAGCGGCACCGGACTACATATCTTCGTCCGCGGCGCCCTGCCCGATCGGGGACGGAAAAAGGGCCCGATCGAGATGTACGACTCGGAGCGCTATCTGACCGTCACGGGGGACCACCTAGCGGGGACACCCATGACGATTGAGGAGCGGGGCGCCGAGTTGGCGGATCTGCACCGTGAGGTGTTCGCCACTTCGGCAACTGTTGCCGAAGTGCCTGATGAGCAACCGAAGCCGAACCTCGATATCACAGACGAGGAGCTGATCGCGAAGGCGACCGGGGCGAAGGACGGCGCCAAATTCTCGCGGTTGTGGGCCGGCGACACGACCGGCTACGCCAGCGCGTCCGAGGCTGACATGGCCCTCTGCTCGTTACTGGCGTTCTGGACTGGCCGCGATCGTGATCGCATCGACGGACTGTTCCGGGCGTCGGGCCTCTACCGGGACAAGTGGGACTCGCCCAGGGGCGCCGGCACCTACGGCGCCAACACCATTGAGTATGTGCTGTCGAAGCCGGGCGAGACGTACAGCACGAACGGATCGCGGCCGACTGATCAGCGTGCTGATGATCGCGGTCGAGAGGAAGACGACGATCGCGATCATCGCGATGAGCACCTGACCGATTGGGGGAATGCCCAGCGTCTTGTTCGTCTCCACGGTGACGAACTCCGGTTCTGCCATGCCTGGGGCAACTGGCTGATCTGGGATAAGCAGCGATGGCGAACAGACGACACCGGGCGCATCTACCGGCTCGCGAAGAGCGCCGTCAAGACGATCTACACCGAGGCGAAGGCCGCCACGGACGCCGACGTTCGCAAGGCGATCGCGTCCTGGGCGATGAAGTCGGAGGCGCAGGCCCGGTTGGAGGCGATGACCGTCTCCGCGCAGTCCGAGCCGGGGATCCCCGTCCGCCCCGAGGACCTCGACGCCGATCCCTGGCTCTTCAACGTCCAGAACGGTACGATCGACCTCCGCACGGGTGAGATGCGCCCCCACAACCCCGACGACCTCATCACGAAGGAGGGGGGTGTGGAGTATGACGCCGAAGCCGAATGCCCCGTCTTCGTCGGCTTCCTCAGGAAGATCATGGGCCGCGACGAGGAGCTGATCGAGTACCTGCAGCGCACCCTCGGTCGGGCCCTCACGGGTGACGTATCCGAGCACCGGCTGGAGCTATGGCACGGCCCAGGCGCGAACGGGAAATCCACTCTGACCACCGCCGTGCTCGGCGTGACGGGCGACTACGGCCTGATGGCGGCGCCCGGACTCCTGCTCAAGCGACGTCAGGACGCGCATCCGACTGAAGTTGCCGATCTGAAGGGTGCGCGTTTCGTCTCCTCGGTCGAAGTCGGCGAGTCCCGCAAGCTGAACGAGGAGCACGTGAAGCAACTCACCGGAGGCGACAGGCTCAAAGCGAGATACATGAGGCAGGACTTCTGGGAGTTCGACCCTACGCATAAGCTCTTCGTCGCCTGCAATCACCGGCCGACGATCGTCGGTTCGGACCATGCGATCTGGCGGCGGGTGCGGTTGGTGCCGTTCTCCGTCGTCATCCCCGACGACGAGCAGGACAAGCAACTCGGCGAGAAACTCAAGGGTGAACGCAGCGGCATCCTCAACTGGCTTATCGCGGGCTGTCTGGCCTGCCATGCCGAGGGAATTGACGAACCCGAGGCCGTCAGCGCCGCCACTGCTGACTACCGCGCTGAGCAAGACCTCGTGGCCGCCTTCGTCGCCGAGTGCTGCACCATCAGCCCGACCGCTAAAGCACTCAGCGCCGGGCTCTACATCGCTTACACGGAATGGTGCAAGAACAGCCACGAGGAGGCCTTGAGTAAGCGTGCCTTCGGCCTGCGCCTGGGAGACCAGGGATTCACCTCAGACCGCAAAGGACACGGCGGGAAAAGGGCGTGGATTGGCATCGGGCTCGCCGCGGCACCAACCTTTGATTCAGATACGAAACAGGCACAAGGGTGACGCATGGTGACGCAACTTCCGGTTAACCCTAGAAAACACATACGCGGAGGTTATACAGAACATGCGTCACCATACGTCACCACCACCACCGCTTACCGCGGTAATGGCGCCGACACAGCCAGAGACCCCCGCCTTAACCCCATGAGCCCCCCCCCCATGAAGGGCCAGATAAGTGCGTTTAACGGACGGTCTGGTGCGTCTACTTGGAAGATTCGGTGCGTGTACGGCTCGGGTTGTTTGCCGCTGTATCGCCATAGGGGGGAGACCGGACGCCCGTTCAATAGCTGCATTCTGTCGTTTTTCGGAACCGTTGTGCAGTAGCGCTCGCGTCGCCGCGAATTGGGAAAATCATAGATGTCTGAGAAAATCACGGCCTGCGTCCAGTGCGGCGCGGCTATAGAACGACCCCGCCGAGGCCGGCCGAAGGCCTACTGTGACGCTGGCTGCCGCAGAGCTGCGGCCTACGAAAAAAGGCGACTACAACGCCGTCTGGAAGGGTTAGAGAGCCGTTGTGCGGATCTCCGGACGTACGAAGACCATGATTTCCACCACCGAGATTACGCCGGGCGCGACGTTGCGGGCCAGCTCGCGGCTATCGAGGCGCAGATCGGCGAGGCGCAAGACCGACTGAGGGCGCTATTGTCCGTTGCTCCGAGAACACCGGCGGGAAAGGATGAAGCCCCATGAGCAGCTCACTGATGACGACGGACACCCCCTTTTACCTACGGCCTGCTGTCGGCTCTATCGCGCTTCTGCGCACCGGTCGTGGCCGAGAGGCATCGAGAGACTGCCCGAGCCGGCCCAGCAACTCGCGGCCATCGACGCGCGGGCCGAAGAGGCTGAGATGCGGCTGCTCTTGGCGGATGCACCCAACGTGAGGTGTGAATGGGGCCGTTGTGGGTCTTGAGGCACGGGACGTGGCTTATGGGATGGCCTTGGGAGAGCCCGCCACGCGCGCAGAGAGGGCACTGAGGCAACTGAACGCTGGGTGTCACTAAGACCTGTTGTTGTCAGCGCATTGTGACGCCAGTTTCCCCTGCGCCCCAGGGCATTGCGGCATCCACGGGTCGAAGGATGAGCCGAATGCCGTGCAACTATTCAACCAAAGTCCAAGTGTTAGTGGGCTGAGGCAGAAAATGAGCCCGCTATAATCATGGGGCGCTAGCTGATAAAAGCACGGAGGTAGCGCTTGTGCAGTCGATTCATTCGGGAGGCCAATCTGATGCCCAGGAGAAAGCGTGACCGCGCAATGCCCGCCTTAGGGTCGGTTCGTGAGAGATCTTTCAAGGGCAGGGTTTACCACATGACAGTGGTCGCCGGGGCCGACGGCGTAGCCTATCGTGTCGGGAAACGAGATTTTAGGACACCGTCTGGCGCCGCCAAGAGTGTCACGGGGAATGAAGTGAACGGCTGGCAGTTCTGGGGACTAGAGTAGCTTTGGTAAAGCTGAGTCCTCGCCCGGCACCGTCGCGGCGCCAGACGCAGAGCGAATTGGACTCGTTTCTCGACAAGGCCGCGGATATTCTTCGGGGCAACGTTGATCATTCCGAGTTCCGAGGCTATGTCTTCGCACTTCTTTTCTTCAAGCGAATCAGTGATGTCTATGAAGAAGAGGTGCGCAGTCTCACGCGGAAGCTAGGAGACGAGTCGCTCGCGAAGGATCCGAAAATGCACAACTTTGTGGTCCCTGAAGAATGTCTCTGGGAAAAGGTGGCGCGAAAGTCGCGGAACGAGCTCGGGCCAGCGCTGAACGATGCCATGATCGCGATCGAGAGAGCTAATCAGCCGAAGTTTGACGGCATCCTGACAAACAAGATCGACTTTAACAGGAGCGATGAGTTGCCGCGCGAGAAGCTGATCAATCTCATCAACCACTTCGCGAGCCAGATATTCGACCACACGCACGTGTCAGACGACGTCTTTGGCAATGCGTACGAGCACCTCATTCGGAGCTTCGCGAGCAAGGCAGGGAAGTCGAGCGGCGAGTTCTATACTCCAGCGGAGGTCGCGTATCTCATGGCCGAGATCGTGGAGCCTCAGCCCGGCCATTCCATAGCTGACTGGGCAAGTGGCTCGGGTGGATTGCTCCTCCAATGCCGCAACTACGTGACGCGGCAAGGTGGTGATCCTGATCACCTGATGCTCTCAGCACAGGAGAGCACTGTGACAACCTACAACATCTCCCGCATCAACATGATCCTCCACGGCGTCAAGAGTTGGAATCACCATCGTGAGGACAGCATCCGGGTGCCTCTCTTGTTGGATGAAGGCAATGAGCTCCTGAGGTTCGATCGGGTGGTGATGAATCCGCCATTTTCGCTCGAGGATTGGGGACACGATGAATTTTCTTCTAAGGATCCATATCAACGATTCCAGTTCGGCCTCCCTCCGCGCGATAACGGTGACTACGCCTGGCTGCAGCAGGTCGTTAAGTCACTCAAGGACGATGGCAAGGCCATCGTCGTGATGTCCCAGGGGGTCCTCTTCCGTGGCCAACCGGAGCAGAAGGAAGAGGAGGATGGCCGCAATCGGAAGGCGGACGCAGAGTATCTGATTCGCAGGGCCTTCGTGGACGCTGACCTGATCGAATGTGTCATTGTCTTGCCGTCCAAGCTCTTCTATGGGAACAACGTTCCAGCATGCTTAATTGTCCTCAACAAGAAAAAGCAGCCGGAGCGAGAAGGCAAGATCTTGATGATTTGGGCGTGTCGAGACTTCAGGAAGGAGAATCCCCAGAACATCCTAGAGGCGGCGGATTCGATGCGGATTCTGCTTCCTTGGCGCGGGTTCGGTGACATGGGCAGCGCGAGAAGCCTGATCGGTGAACACGCGGAGGGGCTCGTCGCCGAAGAGCAGGCCCAGAAAGATCGTCGCATGCAGGACCTGGAAGACTCATATGCGCCGCTCACAGAATCGCTCCCGACAGCTAGCGACGAATTGCGAGACCTCGAGAGTGCGGACTTCGGGACTTGGAAGGAAACTCGGGCCCCGGATCATCCTTTCTTCGGGCGTCTTGTCACGATGGAAGATGGCGACAAGGGTGCTTTGCGGAAGGCGACCGCTGAAGCCAAGAAGGAATATAAAGCTAGGATAGGGACGCTGAAGGCGGCGTTGAAAGTCATGAACAAGCTCTGCGCAGAGCGAGGTGAACAGGAAGCCGAGGTCAACAGTGCGTTCGACCGCGCGATCAACGACATTCATGATGCCGCTGCGGATCTTGAAAAGGTCTTCTCTGATCCATGCTCGTCAGCGCGCTATTTCGCTGTCGTGACGAGAGAGGAGATCGTGCAGAACGAGTACAACTTGAACGTCCCCCGGTACGTGGATACTTGGGAGGCTCAGGCCGAGACTTCCGTATCCGAAGCCCTGAAGTCAGTTACGAATGAGGAGGCGACCCTACACGGGATCGCCAGTTCGCTGATCAGCGCATTACGGGAGTTGGAAGAAGGCCCTTTGTGTTGACCCATCATGATCCGACGATCCTAGGGAATATTCCGGGGGATTGGGAGATCCGTGCTCTTTGGGATCTAGTAGAAAGAGACCAATCCAGAAGTGGGGATTGGGGAGACAACTTCGGTGAGAAAGGACTAGGCGTTCTACGGTCGACGAATTTTACGAACGATGGCCATACTGACCTATCCGACGTTGAGAAGCGGTATTTCGCCAAAAGCAAGGTCGAACTGCTGAGCTTGCGATCGGGAGACATTCTGCTTGAGCGGTCTGGTGGGGGACCGGATCAGCCCGTCGGTCGGGTTGTCCTCATTGAGAACGACATGCCTGGATTCGGGTTCGGAAACTTCGTCTACCGGCTGCGGCCGCAGACGAGCCTCGTTTCGCCGAGCTTCCTCCGTTGGGTTCTGCACGAATTGCACCGATCTGGAGTTATTGAACGGGTCCAGTACCAGACGACTCAGATGAGGAATCTCGATTGGAGAGACTATCGGCGATTGCTGCTTCCGTATCCGGATCTTCAGGAACAAAAAAGGATCGCAAGTCTAATCGATACGGCAGATAAGCTCATCCACGCATCGAAGAAACTGCTTGGGATTCGCGGGTCACTCCATCGGGATGACATGCGCGGGCCATTGAACATCTTGAAGACATCACTCCTTCAACAACTTCTCACGGGGCGGCGCCGAGTGCCGAAATCCGCTACATGAGCTTCACCGAGTACAAAACCGTGGAAAAGGAAATCTTGGACAGTCTCCAGGACGACGTACTCGGCTGGCGATACGAGCCAGGTGATGCCGTGACCGCGAAGTATCGAGCCGGGGACGAGCAAGAAATGCTGCTTATACCTCTTCTGCGGGCCAAGTTACGCGAGCTGAACCCAGATGTGATCACAGATGATGGTCGCGCTGACGTAGTAATAACAAGGCTAAGGATGCTGCGTGACAACCGTGAGTGGCTCTCTTGGCTCCGCGGCGAGCAGACTGTCACATTCGGCCCCGAAGAGAACGCCGTGACCATCCGGCTGATTGAGTTCGACGACGTCGACAAGAACGACTTCCTTTGCTCAAACCAGGTTTGGATTCAAGGAATCGAGCGCCGCCGGCCCGATATCCTGATCTACGTCAACGGCATCCCGATCGTAGATATTGAGGCGAAGACGGCGTCCCGTGGTCATCTCGACTGGGCTGCCGGTGCCAAGCAGTGCTCCAGATATGATCGGGAGATTGGCCAGTTATACGCCTCGAACGCCTTCTGCGTAGGAGTGAACGAGCTACGAATGAAGTATGGGGTGCCAAACGCTCCGCTTCAGTATTGGCAGCAATGGCGCGATCCACATCCACACACCCACATCCCTGCATTCGATGAGATGAAGTGCACTCTGTACGGACTATTTGACCGAGGCAACCTGCTCGACGTCGTTCGTAACTTCATCGTGTTTGAAACAGAAAAGGGCAAGCTGATTAAGAAGGTTGCGCGCTATCAGCAGTTTCGAGCGACGAACAAGATCGTCGACAGGGCGCTGGGCGTCGATCAGCCGTCACAGCAGCGGCGCGGTATCGTTTGGCACACGCAGGGCAGCGGGAAGTCGCTAACAATGATCTTCGCGGCCCAAAAGCTGTGGAATCATGCTGCGCTCCGGCAGCCAACCATCATCATCGTGGTAGATCGGGAGCAACTACAGGAGCAAATGGCGGGCAACCTCTATGCCACGAACACCGAAAATGTGGTGGTCGCGGAACGAATCTCACACCTTCGGCAGCTGATTAGGGATGACTACAGAGGTGTGATTCTAACTATCGTCAACAAGTTCGACGAGATGGAGGCGGAGCTCTCTTCAAGACCAGACATCGTAATGCTGGTGGATGAAGCACACCGTTCTCAGTACGGTGATCTTGGCGTCTTCATGCGGAGTGCAATGCCAAACGCGGCAATGTTTGGGCTAACCGGAACGCCGATCGAGTTGTCAGATCGACATACGCCTAGGGCCTTCGGCAAGGAGGTGGCTCCGGACACGTTCGAGCGTTACATGGATCGGTACAGCATCGCCGACTCGATTGAAGATGGAGCCACGAAGCCCATCCACTACGAGGTTCGTCTGACTGACTGGACAGTTGCTAATGCTGACCTCGATCGGAAGTTTGAACAGCTCTTCGCTGACAGGAGTTCGGAGGAAAGACATCTGCTGTTACAGGAGGCTAAGCTCGACGCAATCCTGAAGCACCCCCGCCGAATCGCCCAAGTGAGCGCGGACATAGCTCAGCATTTCGCGGAGCACGTTAGGCCTAACGGGTACAAGGCAATGGTCGTCTGTCGGGATAAGGAAATGTGTGCCTTGTATAAGGTTGCCCTCGACGTCGAACTCCAGCGAACCCTCGAGTCTGACGGATTGCCGGAGCTTACGAGGATTGTCATTTCGGAGGATCCGGCTGGCGATCTTGAGAGTGTTAAGCAGCATTACCTCGGCGCCGACAAAAGGGATGCGATCGAACACTTCAAGGAGCCGGCGCCCAAGAACGAGAGCGAGAGAGAGCAGCCTGAGAACCGCTTTAGGCGCACAGAGATTTTGATCGTTTGCGACATGCTATTGACCGGGTTCGACGCACCGATTCTTCAAACGATGTACCTGGACAAAGGGATGCGGGACCACACGCTTCTACAAGCGATCGCGCGAGTCAATCGTCCGTACGACGACCTCAAGGATCACGGCCTCATACTCGACTACTTCGGGGTGTTTGAGAATCTCAACGAGGCGCTCAACTTCGATAAGAACGAGCTCGGTGAGGTAGCGTTTCCGTTTGGCAAGTTCCGAGATATGTTCAGCGATGAGATCGGCGAAGCCCTTGCGTTGTTCCCAGACATTTCGCGCGATGGCTCGCATTCTTCGCTGATGAAGTGCTTGGTTCTGCTGAATGATGACGAGGAACGCCGTGAGAAGTTCGAAAGGATGTTTCGGAACGTCCGAGTTCTCTTTGAAGCCATTCAGCCGGACGCTTTCCTACGAGATTTTCTGGCCGATTACTCGTGGCTCGTGAAACTCTACATGCTCTACCGGAAGAAGTTCTATCCGCACGAGCATTTCGAACTGACGGACGAAGACGGTGCCAACACGCGAGCATTAATTCGTGAGCATGTCGATGTTATGGAGCTTGAGGATGAATTCCCAAGCTATAAGCTCGACGAGAACTACCTGACGAAGATCGAAGATCAATCACCCGACGCGAAGGCTCTCGACATCGAGGCCATGCTCGACGCCGAGATTCGCCTGCGGCTGGACGACGACGACATGCTACCCCTAAGCGAGAGACTCCAGCGGATAATAGAACAGAAGCGCGCCGGGACCGTGGCTGGAATCGCTCTGTTGAACGAGCTAGAAGACCTCGCCGGCCAAGTGATCGAGATCATCCAGGAGGCGGAGCGACCTGTCGTGAACTCGATCGCGAAGGAAGTTTCCACTCGAGTGAAGGGGATCTCGGATGAGCAAGCGTTGGCTGTTGCCGGGGACCTTGTTGAGCGCGCGGGACAGCTGTGCTTTCCAAACTGGTTCATGCAGAGCCATATGGACACTGAGCTCTACCGAGAGTTCACGATTCTCCTCGCCGAGAAATTTGACGACCTAGAGCTTCACGGCGCCGGAAAGAACTTTGTGGAACGCTGCATCCGATTGCTCAAGAAGGTTCGTTTCCAGAAGGACGCAGGCGCGGAGTGAGCTCCAAGTACTCGGTTCGGGTCAGCAAGCGGGCGAAACACCCGCGTCTCAGACTCTCCGCGCGCGATGGCCTCGTAGTGATCGTACCGGCGCAGTTCGAATTGGCGCGGATCCCAAGGATCATCGAGAGTAAACGGGACTGGATACGAAGGGCGCAAGAGAGACTCGACGATCAGCGTAAGTTCCTCGTTCTACAGCCCCCAGGCGCGTTGCCCGATTGGATAAGCCTCAACGTCGTGGGAGAAGACTGGAAAGTCGATTACCGTCGGACCGGAGCCGACTGTGTCGCTGCGTCGGAAAGGCCAGGAAGACGGCTGCTCGTGTTTGGGGACATAGAGAATCATCATGCAGCCAGAGATGCTCTTCGGCGCTGGATGGCCCGCAAGACGCATAGGCACGTATCTCCTTGGCTCCAAGCACAAGCGTCAGATTTAGGATTCAGCGTGTCGCGAATCATCGTCAAGTCGCAGCGGACGCGGTGGGCCAGCTGCTCTGCTCGCCGGACGATCAGCCTTAATCTTCGCCTCTTGTTTCTGCGTCATGACCTTGTTCGATATGTATTACTCCACGAATTGGTACATACAAATGAGATGAATCACTCTGATCGGTTCTGGGCCACTCTCAGATCCCTCGACAGCAAGTATCGCCAGCACGACACGGAGCTTCGTTCGGCCTGGCGCCTCGTTCCAGCTTGGCTGGGGCCATCAGTGCCGCCGAAGGTCTAGCGAATTAAACTATCGGCCCCTGCGTTCTATCTCGAACCGCGATGGTCTCAGGGGACTATGGCCCATCGTAGGCTTCCCATTCGGTGACACTGGCCACGGTGTTCGGCCCCCAACACGACCAGAGCTACCGATTCGCCGCGAACCGCCTGATAAAACTGCGCTGCTCATCGTTCTCGGGCCTCGACCCGGCTGTCTTGACCACGTCGAGCGCGGCGGTCTCAGCCATCCCCAACGTTATCAGCAAGCAGGTAGCTACCGTCCCGGTCCGGCCAATGCCGGCGCCGCAGTGCAGGAGCAGGCGTTCGTCCGCCTCCAAATAACCCAGGACGCGATGGACAACGGTCGCGAATTCAACGAGGTCAGCCGGCACACTATAATCGGTAATCGCAAACGTTTCGATTGGCCGCCCCAAGGCATTGTCCTTGAGCGCGGCGGCGTACTCGGGGGATTTGCGCGTGACCTCCTCGGAGGAGGCGAACGAGATGATGCGGCTGACGCGGGCCGAGTCCATCTCGGAGATGTCGGCCTCCAAGTTGGTGCGCCGGCCAGGCATACTCGATAAATAGACCCGTCCGAGGGTTCCAGCAGGGAGTGCTAGCTCTCGAAGCACCATAAGATTCTATACTGCGGCACAGAACTCAACCTCAGCGGAAGACTTACGGGTGATCCACACTAACCACACTTAGTGTTACCCCCCGGCGCCTCCGATCGCACTTTCCATCCCTAGATTCTCCGCCAGGCCATCTGCCTGCACAGCTAATGGCCTCAGATTCGTATCAGGCGACCCTTGGTACCATCAGACGCGGCCGCGAGGACCCGGACACGGTGCCCCGCTCTAGTTCTCCGCCGGCGCAAAGGAATCCGTAAGCGGCTGCGCGGGGTCGCGTTGGAAAGTCCAGGCTGCGCTGACGCTCCCCTCAACGCCGCCGCTAAAGAGGGCCGAAGCAAGCCGCGCCAGCGCCCTGGACAATGCCCGAGCACGACTGCGTTCAGCGCCTAGCAGGCGAGCGAGCACTGGACTGGGTCCAGGTGCTACTGGGACTCCACGGGCTGCGAGCACGACGGACTCAGGATCGTATGCGGTCTAGCTTGTGCGATTCGACAGGAGATCTCGATAGTCGAGGTGACCGCCAGCCAGCAACTCATTGACGACTTGTCTCGCAAGCTCTTGAGCCTCGTTTGCTTTCAGCCCATTCGAGAGAATCGATCTGGCCGACTCACGCCAGGCGTAGATCCCCCACCCTTCCTTGTCAGCCTTGATCAAGTATCTCAGACAGCGTATCGCCTTAGCCGGCCACTTCGGCGCCAGCTCCGCCAGCGACTCTACCACTCTGTGCTCAACGTCAACTCCAGCGCCGATTTCGAGAGCCGATTCCAGATTGTCGATCGTCCACTTCCGCTCGAAACTCTCGGATGCGACCCACCATCCGAAGGCCCGCATCTCCTCGCGGTGACTGTCTGGTTCCGCCCGCGCGTTAGCCAATCGCGATCCCCAAAGCAACGTGGCTTTCGCACGCATTTCATCGGTGAAATCATTTCTGCTTGAGATGCGGCCGATGAAGTAGAGAGCGTGCGCCCGTACGTGATCCGAGGCGCGCTCATAGAAATCGGACAGCAGGGAACCGCTCTCGAGCTCGAGATCACCGTTGAGATAGAGAAGCATCATATGTTGGGCTAGGCCGTTGTCTGAGTCGAGGCGTGTACCCTCGGCGGTGCTCTCGGTCCCCAGGAGAGCAATGGCGTGACGATACTCGTTGATCAGAATTCGGAAAACGTTTCGATTGAACTTGTTGTTCCTCTGGTATGCAGACCAAGCTGCGTCCCAATACGCACGAAGATCAGCATCTTCGGGGAACATGACCGCAGCATTCTTCGATGACCATTCGGCATCGACGTGCGCCAGGAAGGGAAACTGTAGGCCGTATACGGATCGAATGGCAAGAGAAGGATCCTGGCTTATGTCCAAGTGCCGTTCCAGAGCCTCGAAAGCCTCCGGCATTTCGCTCTGCAGCCAGTGGTTCGATTGGGCCACCGCCTCGTCACCGAGATTCCGAGCAACCCAGCTAATGTAGGCCATCAGCGCGTGCATCGCCTTCCCTCGCGTCGTGTTTAGTGACAGAGAGAACGCATCCCAAGTTGAACTAAGTGAATCTTTCTCATGCTCGGGCGTCGGTTCTGGATCATCGATCATCTCGCCAATGATCTGCCACACCGCATCCCTGTGGTCGATAACGAGACCCGTATCCGGTCTTTCCATCCCCTCGCGAATCAATTCAATAGCTGCATCCGCCGCCCAACGAAGCCTGTTCTGGTTCGAGGAACTTTCCTCCCTCTGTGCTTCGACTTTGCGCTCGGAAGTGACCCACTGAGCCAGGCTCAATGTTTCCACCCATTCGATCGGGCCCTTTGCCAGATGAGCCGCTAGACCAGCGAGTAGCTCCGTCACGTACGTCGGTCGCAACCCGACGAACAGCCCAGCGCTGGCAGAAAGGCGCTGACTGTCCTCCGTTACGAGGCTCCCTAGCACGCTCGCCAGCCCCCCCTCTGATGGCCCCCTTGGATCGTCGGACGGGTTCCAAGTACGCAGGTACTCGGCCAAATCTGTCAGCGACATTGCTTGAAGTTCTTCGAGAGATTTTGGGCTGCCTTCTCCTACAAACCGCGCAACGCCGAACGCCAGAAATTCCGGATCCGGGACGTCCCCGAATTCTTCGAGGAGACTTTGATACCGACTGGCCCATTCTTCATCGAGATAGGCGCCAATCGATGAGAGTCGGTCCCTCTGCCAGCGGCGCTTGTATTCTTCCGCCTCTTTCACGGTCGGTTCCCGATCCAGGCTGCCCGAAAAGTGCTTGTCAGTCCTGTCGGGTGCCGGACCGGCGTCAATCCAACCCAATATGCGCTGCTGACACTCGTTCGACGCCGAAGGAAATCCGCTTCGCATCAGAAGCACATACTCGTGTCGCACCAGCCAGTTGTCGAACAGATCTGCGTCGCACAGGAATCGATCTAGAAGCTCTGGTGCGACGGCCGGGAATCCGCTCACCAGGTGGAGAGCGAGTCTCGTGAAGATGGTCGACTTACCCTCTAACAGGGTGTCCACGACCCCCGAAAGGAGCGTCTGATCTGCCTGCACAGTCTGCCCTGCACAATCCCTCGTGGCCGAGACAAGTGCGTCTTCGATCTTCTCGCGTATCTGTCTATCGTCGGTCTCTTCAATCGTAGGCCGCCAGATGGCCGAGTAGTCAGTCCCCTCATCTGCATCTACCGTCCGCTCTTTCACGGCCCTAGCGAGCAGATCCCGCAGAATTCCTAGTGTCGCTGCATCATCGGCGGCGACGAGCGTCGGTGTTGTCAACCGGAGTACTTCCGCGTACTCGAATGGTCTTAGCTTCCACTTGACTTCTCCTGGTTCGTCCTGTGGCGAAAGCAGTGCGGTCCACAGGTCGAGCGCTGCCGCAACTGCTCCGCCATCAGCAAGATGCCGAACAAGTCGTCTTGTCTTGTCAGGGACCAGGAGGTAAATCCATGACTGCGCCGCAATCCACTTTGCCTCCTTGGCAGCGATGTCCTTCCCAAGGTCCGGTGGCATGTTCAGCGCTGCCTCCAGAAGATCCTCATGTGCCCGCTCGTTGTCGGAGACTGGCATCTCTAGGGCTACGCGGCGGACAAGCTCGGGACTCTTCGGAGCCATGCGCGCCAAGTACCTAGACTCCGGCCAGACCGGAAAGCGAATCGATTCGCCGACCCTTTCGGCTGGCGGTGGGTTACGAAAGAAGCCCTCGTTCCACAGCGGCTTGATCCAGTCGGGAGACTCCAACTTGTCGAAGAAATACGTTGCGTTAGCGCCCCTCTTGCGGATGAGCTCAATGGCGCGTTGCACCGCGTCAGGGCCGGGCACCTGCATCCTCAATCACTTTGTCGATCTCCGCGAAGTCCTCGGAGGTTTGTGGTACCAGACGCAGGAGGAGAAACGACTCCAGTCTTGACAGCCAATGCCTGAATTCGTCGGAGGTAGTGGCGAAACGGTGATGAGCCAGGTTAACGAAATAGTTGCGCATCTCAGACCATTCGCTAACGTGCGAGTCTTGAAGATGTCTTGGCAACCCCCCAGTCGGGTCAAGTCTTGTCAAAAGCTGGATCAACTCCTCTCTTCGCCGGGGGTGATGAGTGACGAACCACTCCAGGAGAGTATCCATGCGCTCGAGCAGATTCCTCGCTGGTTTGTCGATAGCGCCATCCCACGAACCGTCAACAAAGCAGTCGGATGCTTCCCGCGCTGCCTGCCACGCGTCGCGAAACTCATTGACTTTGGCACCAAGCGACTCTTGATGGGCGCGCATCTCGATGTTCTCATACTGCGGCAACTTCTCCATAAGCTCTCGCACACTCTGGGCGGCCTGTGAGAGTCGATCGGGGTTGATGTTGTGCGTGAGCGCCACCAGGGCTCCCTCGTAGTACATGGCAAGGTTTCGGTGATGTTCACCAAGCGCCTTGTGCAGTTCCATCTGACGTGGCGCGAGCTCAACCGGCGCCTCTGACAAACCGGCATTCTTGATCGAGTCGTCGTCCATCATCAGAAACAAGGATCCAGCGGTTTCACACTTCCTCTACCTCTGGCCGAGCCTCTTTCCTGATCCTTGGAAGTGACCCGCTGGTCGATCATTCGCCAAGCGTGCATGCGCTCCAGAGGCCAGCGCCGTCTCCCTTGGCTCCACGCTCTAGAGCCGCCATGTCCTTGAGGTATTTGACATCGGGCTGTCGGGAGTACACGTAGCCAAACCCCTCACGCACAAGCACACCCTGAACCAGGATTCCATCGGTATAGACATATCGCAGGAGCCGTCCGTATGCGTCCCTGTCTGATTCGTCCCGTTCGAGGGTCACGCGCCTCCCCTCAACAAGCTCCCGATTGCGGTTTGTCGCCTCCGGCCCGTAACAATCGACAGGCTCCTCCGTCGTCTCGGGAGTGTCGATCAGCAGATACCGAACGACCTCTCCGTTCTCCAACTTTATCGTGTCGCCATCCACCACCCTGATAACCAGGAACGTCTCCTGGGCGCCGCCCTCAAGGGCCAGTACTCCGTAGACGGCCACTGCCGTCAGCGTGACGCAGAAGACCGCAACAGCGACGCGGTTAGTCCAGGACCGCAATGTCGCTCGGGGTGTCAGCGATAATCTGAGCCGACCCCTCAAACGTCTCAACGAGGCCAGTCACGCAGATCGTCTCATTGTCGTACTCGACCTCTGGTGCAAACGGAAAGTTGTCTCTTGTGTCACCCCAGATCAAGACCGTGAAGCGGTCGGGATCCGGGAACGGCTTGCCGAGGTTGAGGAATGTTGGCTTCCCGTTGCTGCCGGAAGCGTATCGCGTATCAACTACAGGGCCCTTCACAATTGCCCTCTCGCCGACGTGATCATACGCATCATCCCACGAGATTGAGCCAGTACAGGAGGTCTGGCCACTTTCGGGCTGATCCTGGACGGCGGAACCTCCGTCGTCTCCGCAGGCGGCGAACACCGCAAAGAGCGCCACTAGGAAGGGGGCTAGTAGTAGCTGGACTCGCATCGTCAGACCTCCTTGTCTGTGCGCGGCGAAGCGCAACGATGGACGTTAAGCCTACCACTCCGGCGCGCCGCGTTCGAGGCTGTGATACTGATAGAATCCATGATTTTTCCGTGACGAGTCCTCGGTGCTACAATGCGGCCCACGATGGACTGGATGGATGCCTTCCGCGCAGCGAGCGAACGTGTACGGCTCATTCAGCTTGACTACTTAGCTCTCCCCCCGTTTCGTGTCGAAGTGTGGAAGAGCCTAAAGGGTGAGACGTTCGACTGCACGGTGACCACTTGGAACGCTGACCTATCTCGATGGGAACCAATCAAGAGCCTGACCCAATCCGGCGCGTCAGAGGATGAAGCCCTTGACCGAACGATGGTTCTGCTGAGAGCGGAATTGGAGTCCGGGCTGGGGAAGGATCCCATCGCTTGAGCAGGCTAAGAATCGGCGCCGTGAGTCGAGCGCCGCGCGCCCACGTCCCGATGGCCGGCTGGAAGCAGGCTCGCTGGCTACTGTTCTACCTGGCGATGCTGCTGGTGGACGCGGCGGTGATCGTGGCTGTGATTGAAAGCGTGTAGAAGCATGATCGAGTCGTGGCAAGCGTGCGAGTTCAACCGGTGCGGGTGATTCATTGATCGAGCGAATGACTCAGGAGGATCTCCTCCAGAGAATCGAACGACAGCCCGAGCAATGGAAGCAAGACTGCAAGTCACGGCTGGATCTAGACCAGGCCCATCACAAGGCGGGGCTCGTCAAGGATGTTGTTGCCATCGCCAATTCACCGGGGAATGAGACAGGCTATATCTTTTACGGAGTTGATTTGAGTGCGACGCAACCGATCGTTGGCCTCCACTGCTCCTATGACGATGCGACGCTACAGCAGATAGTTAGTGGGAAGCTGGAGCGCCCAGTAAGTTTCCTCTACTACGAGCTAACTGTCGGCGACGCCGAGGTGGGAGTAATCGCGATTCCACCAAGCCGACGGCGCCCGCACATCATCCGAGCCAACTACGACTTTCTTCGAGAGGGACAGATTCCGATCCGTAGAGGGTCTAGCACGACTTGGGCCGGATCCGACGACATTCGGGAGATGCTTCTCGATGCCAGCGCTGACGCGAGCCAGGATCTCCGCGATCTTGTCCTCGACGCAGGACAAGACTCCGTCAGAACCAGCACTCTCGCGCTGAGGGCCTGGGACTATGCCAAGGAAGTTGGCGACAGCGAAGCTGAGAAATGGCTTCGGCACGAATTTACCGGGCTTTCCGAGGGTGAGGTTGAAGAGGATGAGATTCCCAAATATCGGCAAGCCAAGTCCTATGTAACGACGGCGCCGTTGAATCCCTACGCGCTTCTACGAGGAAGTCTAGAGACTCTAGCGTCGACGAGGCCCGGAGAGTTTCAGGAAACGATCGTGAAGTTCGGTCACTCGATCGCGCAACTCGAGGACATGGTCGCCATGACCGAACAGCGCAAAGGATTACTCTGCCGGCAGAAGAGAATGCCCGCAGCCGACGGCAGCGAGGTGGACGCATGGTTCTACTTCGAACCAGATTCGATCCGCCAGATTGTCGCTAGAATCCGTGACCGCATTTCGCGTTGGCTGATGGACCTACGCGACAGTGGTCCCCCACCAGACTCAACCTCGTGAAGGTCACCGGACGCCCGAGGGCGGGAGACGGGCAAGTGGGCGATCCGACCGTCATGTGCCAAAGTGAAGGCACATACCAGGAGCGGTGAAGAGCTATGCCTGGCCGGTGGCAATGTGAGTACTGCGGCTTAACGTTCGGCGAGAATCAGCGGGACCAGTACCCAACAGTCTGCCCACATTGCGTGAGCCCGGTGGGCTACGAATTCTACTGGCTCGAAGACGGACAGCTCAACGCTGGAGCTCTAGCAAACTCCTGCTCGGACGTGATCGCCAGCTTCATATTCTCCATTGTGCTGTCGGCGATCGGCGCTGCGCGGATGATTGACGCCCTGGTGTGACTACCCGGAGCATCAGTAACATTCCTTGACACTCAGCCACCTCAGCAGGCTCCGCACTGACAAGTTACTTGCCCTTCCCGAGTTCTCGCCAAAGCAGTCTTGTGGCCAGCGCGAGAAAGACTATGACCCCGATATTGATAGAGACCTCCAAGATCCCAGCTTTCAGTACGACGAACGGCAAGGCCGCGACGGCGATTAGGAGAAAGAACCCATAGCCCACCACACCGAACAAAAGGAGACAACCCTTCATGAAGGCGACTTCTTCCTCAATTGCGAGGGAGCGCGACCCGCAGTTCGGACAGGATTCGGCAGTGTGAGCCACGAATTGGCCACAATCCGGACAGGTGGGCATTGTGGGAACCGATCATAAACCATCTGAATTGACAAGTCATACGGATGGCGACGCGGCTAGCACCCTTCGCGGCTCTCACTGAGGACGACACGTGCTGGGATGAGACACCAACAGTCCCAGTAACATTCCTTGACGCTGTGCCAGTGCAGGGTCGTTTCACCTGACCAGAGACAGCCCACCGCGAAGCGATATACTCAGCATCGCAACCATCTGGAAAGAGCGAGGCAAGGGCTGGCTCAGGAGCCGTAGGAGAAAGGGGCAAGTGATGCCGAAAAAGAGAGAGGCAGACGAAAAGAAGATCAAGGGAATCTTGGAACGGAGAGGCTACAAGGACGGAAAGCCACCGCGGGGATACGAAGCGCATCATATTAAGCCCCTTGCGGCGGGAGGAAAAGACACGCCGAAGAACCTCCGCGTCATCAAGACGAGCACACACCGCCAGATCCATAAGAACCGACGGGCGCGAGGCGAGGAGTAGGTTCAACGGCAGAGGGACGTCAGAAGAGAGCGAATCGGTTTTCACCACACGGTAACTGGACGTGTTTTACCTAGTCGCCCATACCTGAAAGCACAGCGCATAGACGTATATCCTTGCCAAGGAGGGGGTCGCGGGTTCGAATCCCGTCTTCCGCTCCATCTTTGGCAATTAGGCGCACGGTTCAAGTCCACTCCTGAGCAAAGCTCGGGAATAACGAGGATGGCCGTGCGCTCTTCTATTAGCAGCCTGCATTCGCGATCCCCTAATTATTTGCGAGGGGACGGCGACGATGACCCCCTGCTGGAGCTCTCGATAGCGAGAACGGCAACTGGGTCATGGCGCCCAGCTCCAGGCCCAGAAGGAACTGAAAACAGCCGTGATCATCGTCACCCACGATCCACGCGTCGCTGCCCGGGCCAATCGCACGCTGGTGATGACCGACGCGCGGTTCACGAATTCACTACAGCCTGAAGCCCTCAGGGGGAGAGCAGCGGAGCCATCCGACCCTGACTTCCGGACTGGTATTCCGGGAGTCAGCTGGCACCGAAAGCGCGCCCAATCCCTACCTGGGCGCAAGCTACCGAGTATCTCGAATTCGGCCAGTCTCCCAGTCGCGAAGCGAATCCCTTAGTCAGCAGAACGCTGACCCCACAAGCTCAAGGCGTCACCCGTTCCAGATGCGGATGACATTTTGGCACCCCACACCCGGCTATGCGTCAATCGCCTCTCTAAGTGCGTTATAGGCGCGCTTCGCTTCGTCGACGGTTCCCTCATCCTCCAGCGTTGTCAGATCGCCGACCTCGCGATCGGAAGCCACGGCGGCGATCACCCGGCGCATGATCTTGCCGCTGCGTGTTTTCGGCAGCGAGCGAACGAAGAAGATGTCCTCTGGGACGCCAATCGGCCCTATGGTCTCGCGCATATGAGCTTTCAAATCTGAAACCAGGTCATCTGACGGATCGTAGGCGTCGACCAGCACCGCAAACAGCACGACGACCTCGCCCTTGATGGCGTCCGGCCGCGCGACGGCTGCAGCCTCCGCCACCGCCGGATGCGTGACGGCGGCGCTCTCGAGCTCGAGGCTCCCCAGCCTGTGACCCGCCACTTTGAGCACCTCGTCTGCCCGACCGAGCAGCCAGAAGTATCCATCCTCGTCCCGGCGCGCGTAATCGCCAGCGTAGTAGAGGCCGGGGAAGCGGGCCCAATACGTGCTCTTGTACCGCTCCGGGTTATCGTGGATCCCGGCCAGCATGCCGGGCCAGGGTCGGCGGATGACGAGAAGGCCTCGCTCCCCCGCGGGCACCTCTTCACCCTCTGCGTTCACGACCGCCAGGTCCGCACCCGGAAGAGGCAGACCAGCCGAGCCTGGCTTAAGTGGGGCTGCCTGGATACCGGGAGTGCCGGAAAGCATGATGGCGCCGGTCTCGGTCTGCCACCAGGTATCGACGATCGGGCATCGGCTGCCTCCGATCGTCTCGTAGTACCAGCGCCACGCCTCAGCGTT